>Ga0233380_1000010_pt1 | contig 289292 bp, 277 predicted proteins | sample ElkDunMinimDraft_9_FD_191541 | JGI IMG/M metagenome (GOLD analysis project Ga0233380, IMG submission 191541) | Fecal eukaryotic communites from dung pellets of Tule Elk in California, USA - Elk Dung F36 | ecosystem: Host-associated > Mammals > Digestive system > Large intestine > Fecal... | reverse complement strand
CGTGCGGCGCGATAGGTTGTCGTAGGCGTAGGACGCCAGGGTCGCGGCCCCCTGGGTGATGGCGGTGACCTGGTCCGACAGGTCCCAGGCGTAGCCGACCGTGAAGGCGTCCGGCCAGGCGACCGAGGTCCGCCGCCCGGCCAGGTCGTAGCCATAGCCCACCACGCCCAGCGGGCCGGTCTCGGACGTCTGGCGGCCCAGCGCGTCCCAGCCGGCGCTCACCGTCTGGGTGCAGGCCGAGGCGACCCAGAAGCAGGTCGTCAGGGTCCGACCCAGGTTGTCGTAGGTGAGGCGGGACTGCGGCACGGCCCGCGCCCCCACCGTGTCCGCCTCGACCCGGATGATCCGGTTCAGCGCGTCGAAGGTGGTGGTGAAGGTGTCTCCCGCCCGCGTGCGCTTGGTGACCGGATTGCCGACCACGTCATAGGTGAAGGCCTCATAGTCCGTGGTCGAGGACCCGCCCCCCGAGGCGTTGGGGAAGCGCAGGCGGGCGATGCGGTCATAGCCGTCGTAGACCCAGGTCGAGACGTTGCCGTTCCCGTCCGTCCGCGTCGCGATCTGGCCGTTGGTCGTATAGCTCTGGCTCTCGGTGATCGTGGCGCCCGAGCCGTAGCCCATGACCACGCTCGTCGCCCGGCCCGCCAGGTCGTAGGTCGTCCGGGTGATCCGGTCCGGACCGAACGATCCGGCCGGGCTGGTGATCGTGCAGGCGCCGGGCAGGGCGGAGAAGTCCGCCGGGTCCATGCGCCGGGTGGTGCAGAGGAGCCGGCTGGAGGTGTCGTAGCTGTACTGCGTCACCATGGCGTCGGCCGTGCCGGGGGCCGAGACCTCCGTCACCTTGCGCGCCTGGGCGTCATAGGCCGTGGTCGCGGTCTGCAGCGGGCTGAAGGCGGCGAAGGCCGGGACGGTCTGGGCCGTCGTCGTGCCCTGCGACACCGCCGTGGGCTGGCCGTTGGCGTTGTAGGTCGTCTTGGTCGCCGGGAACAGGCGCGCGCCCGCCCCGTCCGGATCGGGGGCGATGACGCCCAGCGTCTGGCGCATGGAATCATAGACGCTGAAGGTCGTGTCGGCCGTCCCGGGCAGGGGGCCGTCGACGGTGACCACATTGCCGGGGCCGTCGTAGGTCATGCTGGTGGTGGCGCTGAGCGTGCCGGTTCCATTGCCCGAGGTGGTGGAGACGGGGCGCAGGTTGCTGGCGACGCTGGCGCTGCCGACCTGATAGGCGGTGGTGGTCAGCACCTCGTCCGCCGTGCCGTCGCAGCCGGGCGTGGGGGCGGCGGTGGCGCAGGACGATTGCTCGACCCGGACCCAGACCGGAGTGGCGGCGCGGGCGATGGTGCTGGAGCCGCCCGACTTGTACCAGGCGTACTGCTGCTGCCAGGCGTAACGGGTCTGGGGCCGGGGCGCGCCGGGCGTGGGCGCGGGGCCGGTCTCGGTCAGCAGATTGCCGGCGGCGTCATAGGTGTAGTCGGTGACATTGCCGCGCGCGTCGGTCATCGAGGTCGGCATCCGGCACAGCACCGGCGCGACCGCGCAGTCCGGATAGGCGACGTAGATGTTGGTGTCGGCCAGGCCCGAGCCGGGCTTGGCGACATTGTGGACCCGGGTGATCAGGCCGTCGTCGGTCCGGTCGAAGGTGGCGCGGTTGCCCTCGGGATACTGGACGGCGATCAGGCCGACGCCGCTCTGGGCGACATCGGTCTGCTGGCCCAGGGCGTTCTTCACCCACATCATCGAGGGGAAGACCTGCAGCTCCTGCTCGGTCGGCGTGACCCAGACGTAGATCCCGGTCCAGGCGACGCGGTAGATGGTCTGGCCGCTGTCCGGGGCGGTGACCGTGGTGTTCAGCTGATAGACGTCCGGCGGAATGCAGGGGTCGGGCGCCGGCGGGCAATAGCTCTCATAGGCGTAGGTCCAGGTCCCGACGCCGTCGCTGGCCGAGGTCGCCACCGTGCCGCGCCCGGGCACATAGGTGTAGCCGTAGGTGACCGAGGCCCCCGTCGTCGTGGTCGGCCGCGCCACCCCGACCGGCCGGTCGATGCCGGAGGTCGAGCCGCCCAGGATGACCCGCGTCGTGCGGCCCAGGGCGTCGGTCACGTGATGCTCCAGCCCGACCGTGGTGAAGGTCAGGCTGGGCCAGGTCAGGCTATAGGTGCATGGGCCGGTGGGCGGGCAGGAGTCCACCGCATTGTTGATCGCGGTGACGGTCTGGACCCCGCCGCTGTCGGTGAAGCGCAGCTCGTAGCCGAGGTTGTTCTTGATCGAGTCCGGGCTGAAGGTGATCACCTCGCCGTTGATCTTGGTGATCGTCTGGATGCCGGCGCCGCCGGGACCGCCGCTGGCGTATTCGGCCACCGATCCGTCAGCGGCGATATAGGTGTAGCCGCCGGCGGGTTTCTCGACCAACGATCCCACGCCGTCGATCCGGCCGAAGGTCAGCAGTCCGCAGCCGCTCCGCTGGAAGACGTTCGAACTGCCCATGTACACGACGGTGTAGAGGCTGGAGCAGGACAGCGACTTGTCGATCACATAGGTGATCCGGCTCAGCGTGCTGTAGCGCCAGGCCTCCTGCGTCGCGTCCCAGCTGGCCGAGAACGACAGGCCGCCGTTCGCGGGATCGCCGACGCTGATGGTCGGGGACGAGATCTGGACGCTGCCGCTGACCACGTCGACGCCGAACTGGTCGACGGCTTCATAGACGGAGGGCGGCTGAAGGGTCGCCTGGGCGAAGGCGGGCGCGGCGGCGGCGCTGACGGCCGCTGCGGCCATGAGGACGCCGGTCAGGCGGAGGGCGAGGCGGTTCAACGGGTTCATCATCGCCCTCCCGCGCTCGGATTGATGGAGACGGTGATATTGCCGGTGTAGATCACCGTGCTCGCCGCATCGGTCACCCGGCAGCGCCAGGTCGAAAGCCGGGGCGGACCGGTCAGGGCCCCCGTCCAGCCGAACTCCGTCGTCGCGGCCGTCGGCTCGCCGGCGATGATGTTGGTCGAGCCGCTCATCCGCTGCCACAGATAGACGTAGGGGGCCACGCCGCCGGTCGCGGTCGTGGTCGCGGGCGCCGTCCCCTCCGACCCGGTGCCCTCGAGCGACGAGGGCGAGACCGCGGCGGCCAGGGGCGGCGGCGGGGGAGGCGGGGGCGAGGCGGCGTTGCTGCGCCCCGTGCGGTTGCCCGCGTCGTCATAGGTGTAGGTGGTGGTGGTCCCGTTCGGATAGGTGACGCTCGTGACCCGGCCGAAGACATCGTAGGTGTAGGTGACCGGGTCCGCCTTGGCCGCCCGCGCCAGCATCAAACCAAACCCGGCGGCAACCAGTCCGCCGAGCATCTTTCGTCTCGAACGCATCCCCCACCCCATACTGTTACGCTTATGGGTTGAAGGGGGCGTCAGGATGGATGTGGAGTCAAGACGACTTCACGGTTGCGGGTGAGTTAAGCTAACGGCCCAAGCGGCGAAAATCTGGTTGAGATCACGCGGCATTCGGGCGCCGTGCTCGATGCCATGCTGCCGGTGCCTAGCCTCCAGACGCATCTGTGAAGGCTCAAGCTGGACGCCGTTGAGAGGCAGATCCGGGAGCCGCTCGCTCATTGAGCAAGAGCGGGAGGTGCTGGGATCGCACTAAACGGCGGAGAGCTGACACTTCCCGCCGTCGTGAGCCGGTCTTAAGTGGTGTCACGCCATATTGAGCTGCTCTTAACTAGTCTGCTTAACTGGTCGGATTTATCAAACCCAGTGGGCGCGGGGTCTTTATGAGCTACCCTTAGCTGGTCCCGACACGCCCGTTTTTCCAGCGCATCCGTGGTCTCATCGGCTAGGTCGACCCGATTGGCCTCATTGGGGTGGGGCGCCCATCAGGCGTAGCCCCGCCTGTATCGACACGATGGGCTCGTAGCCCAATTCGGAGCGGGCCTTTGCCGGTCGGCGGCGTTCAGTGACTGCTCTGTCGGCGGCTCCGGTGGCGCGGTCGGTGGGCTGGTCTGTTCCGCCGTGCGGCCTGCCGATCCGATGTCGACGCCCGCTTCTGGCGCAGAATCGACCAGGGGCTGGTGTGAGTGACCGGAAGCCGGCTGGTCCTCGGTGGTGACGCGGCGGCATTCGTCGAACGTTCGCTTGATCGCTTCCAGGCCGGCTTCTCGACATGACGCCGTCCGCCCGGCATTGGAAACCATGCCCATTCCCCAGGCGAACAGTCGTGCCGCAGACGCCCATCAGGTCGTGGACGCCGCGATCACCCATGCGGCGAGCCATGGCCTGTCCAGTCTGACCCTGCGGGAGCTCGCCCAGGCCATAGGTCGGAGCACCACCGTGATCGTGAACCTGTTTGGGGCCAAGGCCGGTCTGATCCAGGCTGTTGGTGAGGAGGCCCTGCGCCGCGACGAGGCCTTCCATGCGGACTTCTTCCGAACCGCGGAGGGGCTTCCTCTCGGTCGGGACAGCCTTCTGGCGCTGGTGCAGCACTACCTGCGGCTACGGGCCGCCGACGGCGCCGGCTTCGTGCGCATCTGGGAGACGCTCACGCTTGACCCAGAACACGGGGAGGAGCGGCGGGACCTGATGCGGCGCTGGCACGCGCTGAAGGTTGAAGCCTGGCGCGCCCATCTCGCAACCGATGATCGAACAGCTGATTTTTCCACCTCGCTGGTTGCGATCCTGGACATCGAGCAGTTCTACGCCGGCGCGCTGATGGAGCGACCGGACTATCAGGCGATCGCGGCCGAGGGGCTGGGCGGGATGATCGACCGGATGCTGGGACTGCCCGAGGTCGCGCCGAGCGCGACGCTCTGGTACCGCAACCGCCTGGTCCTGCCCCAGGCGCCGACCGGCGGCGTGGAGCCGGAGTCCATGCGATGGAAGCTGCTGGATATCGCCGCGGATCAGATCCTCGCCAGCGGTCTGACCGCGATCACCAATCGCTCGGTCAGCGCGGTGGCCGGGACCTCGACCTCGACCCTCGCCTATCACTGGCCCGACATGCGTCGCTTCATTCTCGACGCGGTCTGGCATGCCGTGTTCCGGGATATGCCCCGCTACCTTGCGGGACAGAAGCCTGACGGCGATCCGGCTCTGGTCGATCTGGACCGGTGGGCGGCCCGGATGGCGCCGCTCGCCTCCATCGGTCCGGACGGCGAGGGTTTCTATGTCCGCTATGCGCGCCTGATCTCCAGCGTCTGCGTCGAAGCCCGGCGAGATGCGTCCCTGCGGGATCTCGCCATGTTGCTGCGCGGCCCGGAGGGGGGCGGCACCTACTACAACCAGGCCGGCATCTGGCCCTCCGAGTTCGACCTGACCCGGCTGGCGGCGACCCGGTTCGCCCTCTGGTACAAGGGGGCGGCCATGACCGCGTTGAGCACCGGCGTTCCGATCGAGCCGGCGGAGCTCAAGGTGGCGGCGAACCGGCTCGTTGCGCGGAAGTCTCGGTAAAACAATCGTTTTCCGAGCGGCGTCATAAAGCGCCAAAACAACTGACAAAAAGACTTCGGGCGGGCGTCACAAAAGCATAGCTTGGTCGCCCTAGTGGCGGATCGTTGTCGAACGTTTGTTTTTCTTCGTCGCGACGGCGGCCTCCCGCTCCTCCCCCGGGCAGGGATCGCCTCGACCCTCGACGGGCTGAATGGGCGCTCGACAACATCCCAAAACACTTCGGCTCGCGAGGGTGGGGGCACCCCGCGCGTCGCCCGATGGATGGTCAAAAAATGAAACGTCTCCTCCTCGGCGCCTCCAGCGCCATCCTGGCCTTGGCGGCGTTGCCCGCCGCGGCCCAGACCGCTTCCGAACAGCAAGCCGCGCATCAGGCCTCGACCCTCGACGACGTCGTGGTCACCGCCCAGCGCCGCGCCCAGAACAGCCAGGACGTCGGCATCGCCCTGAGCGTGATCGGCGGCGAGGAGCTGGACGAGAAGGGCGTCAACGTCGTCAACGACATCGAGAATGTCGTGCCGAACATGGAAGTCGACAGCCAGTTCGGCAGCGGCCAGCCCAGCTTCCGCATCCGCGGCATCGGCACGCGCGAATACTCCTCGAACAACGCCTCGACCGTCGGCATCTATGTCGATGAAGTCGCTCATCCCTACACCGTCACCACCCAGGGCGCGCTGTTCGACATCGCCCGGATGGAAGTGCTGCGGGGTCCGCAGGGCACCCTGTACGGGCGCAACACCACCGGCGGCGCGGTGAACATCATCACCAACGCCCCGACCGCCGACCTGCGCTCGGGCTTTACGGCCGAGTACGGCTCCTATGACCGCTACAAGGTCGAAGGCTATGTTTCGGGCCAGATCGCGCCCGGCCTGCTGGGTCGTCTGGCCGCCGTCACCGAACAGGGCGGCGCCTGGCAGTACCATCGCACCACCGGCGAGCGCCTCGGTGATCGCGACAAGACCGCCGTGCGCGGCCGCCTGACCTGGGATGCGACGCCGGACGTCACGGTCGATCTGTCGGCCACCTATATAATGGACCAGTCGGACGGCCTCGGCTTTCGCCTGCGCAGCGCCTATCCGGTCTTCGACGGCAGTGTGACCTATCCGGCGGACACCGCTCGCCGCATCACCGGCTGGCAGCTGTCGCCGGCGATGGCCGCCGTCTCGGGCCGCGCCCTGGGCTCCAAGCCGGGCCGTGACAACGACGGTCTGGACCTGAGCGCCCGCGTCGAGGCCGACCTGGGCTGGGCCACGCTGAACACCATCACGGCGTACCAGACCTTCAGCCGCTCGGAATACAATGACTGGGACGGCACGCCGGCGGCGGAATCGGACGTCTATTTCTATAACGATCTGACGGCCTTTTCGCAGGAAGTGCGCCTGTCGAACGAGATCGGTCGCCTGAACTGGATGGTCGGCGCCCACTATGCGGACGAGAGCATCGACGGCGGCTTCTACACCGAGTTCCGCGGCGCCAACCGCGAACTGATCAACACCCCCTATGACCAGTCGGTCGAGGCCATGGGCGTCTTCACCCATAACAGCTTCGCCCTGACGGGCCGCCTGAGCCTGATCGCCGGTCTGCGCTACGAGAACGAGGAGCGCACCCTGACGACCACGGGCACGCGCCGCCTGAACCTGCCGGTCGGCCCGGAGATGACCTACGACACCTCGCTGTCGGAATGGACCGGCCGCTTCGGTCTGGAATACGACCTGGCCGACAACGCCCTGTTCTACGCCGGCGTGGCGCGCGGGGTGAAGTCGGGCGGCTTCACCACCTACAACGGCCAGTCGCAGACCCCGTTCAAGCCGGAAGTCGTCATCGCCTATGAGGCCGGAATCAAGTCGGACCTGTTCGACAACACCCTGCGGGTCAACGGCGCGGTCTTCTTCTATGACTATGAGAACCAGCAGATCCAGGGCACGGAATACAGCCGTGAGACGGGCCAGCTCGGCAAGATCACCAATGTGCCCAAGTCCGAGATCTACGGCGGCGAGATCGAGCTGCTGTGGACCCCGATCGAAGGCCTGACGATCAGCCAGAATTTCGGCTACAAGAAGGGCAAATACACCGAGTATTTCGCCATCGACGCCGCGGCCACCAACGCCGCCAACCCCGTCGACGGTCCGTGGGACATCATTATCTCCAACGACCGCTCGGGCGAACCCCTGCAGTTCCCGAAGTTCAACTACGGCGGTTCGGTCGCCTATGACTGGTCGATGGCCGGCTTCGAATGGCGCGCGGAGACCAACTACAACCAGCGTGACGGCATCTACAACGCCGCCTCGGCCTCGGTCCTGCCGGGCTACTGGCTGTGGAACGCCAACTTCAGCATGGGGCCGTCGGACGCCAACTGGCGCGTCAGCCTTTATGCGCAGAACCTCTTCAACACCGAGTACGAAGAGACGCGCAACAACTTCAACGGCGGCGCCCGCCCGACCAGCTCGCCCAACCAGGGCCGCACGGTCGGCATGCGCCTGTCGATGGACTTCTGATCCCCGTCGCCTGATCCGGCGGGCCGGTTTTCCGGCCCGCCGGCCTTCTTCTCCCGATGCTCCGGACGCCGCCGATGTCTCTGCTGATCCCCTCCCTGAACCGCCGCGCCCTGATCGGCGGTCTGGCGGCCGCGCCGGTGGTGCTGCAGTTCGGTCGCGCCCACGCCGGCGGCGCCTATCTGTTCCCCTTGGGCGTCGCCGCCGGCGATCCCTGGCCGGACGGCTTCGTCATCTGGACCCGGCTCGCCGCCGACCCGATCGCGCCGGACGGCTTCGGCGGAATGTCCGGTCCGGTTGACCTGCTGTGGGAGGTTTCGGCCGACGAGACCTTCACCCACCTCGCCGCGGGCGGCCGCGCCACCGCCGACGCCTCCAGCGCCCATGCGGTCCATGTCGAGGTGCAGGGCCTGCGCCCGGGCCGTCCCTACTGGTATCGCTTCACCGCCGCCGGCCAGCAGAGCCCGGTCGGCACCGCGCGCACCGCCCCGGTGCCCAATGCGCACCTCGACCGGATGAAGCTCGGCGTCGCCTCCTGCTCGAACTGGGAGGTCGGCCACTTCAGCGCCTACGGCCACATGGCCGACGAGGCGCCGGACCTGACCCTGTTCCTTGGCGACTACATCTACGAGTACAGCCGCACCGGCGAGCGCGCGGCGTCCAACGTCCGCAACTACGGCTTCGAGGAAGCCACCACCCTGGCCGGCTATCGCAACCGTTACGCCCTGCACCGGACCGACGCCGACCTGCAGCGCCTGCATGCCGCCGCCGCCTGTCTGGTGACCTGGGACGACCATGAGGTGCTGAACAACTACTCCGGCGTCTGGCCCGACAAGGACGGCGAGACCGCCAGCTTCGTCCAGCGCCGCGCCGCCGGGTATCAGGCCTTCTATGAGGCCATGCCGATCCGCCGCACGCGCGTCGACGCCCTGCTGCAGATGCCGATCTACAAGCGCATCCGCTACGGCCAGCTGGCCGAGTTCTACATGTTGGACGGACGGCAGTACCGCTCGCGCGGCGCCTGCACCGTCGAGGGCGGCGCCAAGGGGCAGATCGTTCCCAACAGCCAGTGCAGCGACCGCCTCGATCCCTCGCGCACCTTCCTGGGCTTTGATCAGGAGACCTGGCTCTACGACGGTCTGGCGCGCACGGACGCGCGCTGGAACATCCTGGGCCAGAACCTTGTCATGGCCGGTCTCCGCTTCGAGAACCGCGGCGATGAGACCCGCTACTGGACCGACACCTGGGACGGCTTCCCCGCCGCGCGTGATCGCATGACTCGCGCCCTGAACACGCTGAAGCCGAACAATCCCGTGGTGCTGGCCGGCGACTATCACTCGTTCTGGACCAACGACGTCCTGCTCAACAGCGAGGACGAGACCTCGCCCGTGGTGGCGACCGAGTTCGTCGGCACCTCCATCACTTCCGGCGGTCCGCCCTATGACGGGCTGATGGGCGCCATGCACGCCAATCCGCACATCAAATTCTTCGACAGCCGGGTGCGGGGCTACATCTCCATCGACGTCACGCCTGACCTGATGACCACCCGCTACCAGCAGATCAGCGACCCCCGCGATCCGCGCGCCGCCCTGTCCACGCTGAACACCTGGGTGGTCGAGAGCGGCCGTCCGGGCGCCCAGCTCGCCTGATCTTCACAGTGCCCAGAGTCTCCATGCCTGTTTCCTTCTCCGCCCGCCTTCTGGCCGGCGCCGCCCTTGCCCTTGCTCTCACCAGCTGCGCCACGACCGGGCGACCGGCCGCCACGGCTTCGGCGGAGGCCCCGACCTTCTGGATCGGCTTCCGGGACCACCCCCACGGCTATCTGGACAAGGACGCCGCCCCCAACGCCGCCAACTTCCTGCCGCCGCCGCCCGCGCCAGGCTCGCTGCGCGAGCAGGACGACACCGTCCAATACCGCGCCACCCGCGCCCTGAAGGGCACGCCGCGCTGGGCGCAGGCCGCCGCTGACAACGAGATCGAGACCCCCTCGGCGCCGCGCATCTTCAACGAGGCTCTGGGCATCGAATTCGTCCCGGAACAGATGCCGACCCTGACCCTGCTTCTGGGCCGCATGCTGGGGGATCTGGAGACCATCCAGACGCCCGCCAAGCGCGGCTACTTCCGCCAGCGTCCGTTCGTCGTCGAACCGGCGGGCACCTGCTTCCCGCCCGAGCCCTGGCTGGGACAGAGCGGGTCCTATCCGTCAGGCCACACGGCCCTGGGCTGGGCCTGGGCGCTGGTGCTGGCGGAGATGGCGCCCGACCGCGCAGACGCCATCCTGGCGCGGGGCATCGCCTATGGTGAAAGCCGCATGATCTGCGGCGTCCATTACGCCAGCGACGTGGAGGCCGGTCGCATCGTCGGCGCCGTGATCGTCGCCGCGTTGAAGGCGAACCCGGAGTTCCAGGCCGACTTCGCCATCGCCGCCGAAGAGCTCCGTCAGGCGCGTCGGACCTCCCGCTGATCGAAGAGGGCTGAGTGGTCCCGGTGCTCGAAGACGCGCTGCTGGGCTTCGTCAACTCGTTCGAGCCGGGTGTTCAGGGTTCGCATGCCGGTGGATCTTCAAAATGACCAAGGACATGATCAAGAACCTGGCCGTGGCGGGTGGACTGATCGCCGTAGCGCTGGCCTCTGCCGTCGCGCGCCCGCCCGCCTTGCTTCGATAGGCCGAGGGGCGGGGCGCTGATGTCCCGCTCGATGCGACGACGGCAGATGGCGTGGAACTGGCTCTTGCGCAGCTCGGCGCGGGTGGCGGCGCGGTGCTGGCTGCCCGCCTTGACCACGGCGGCTGGTCGGCCAACATTGTCGGCTCCCTGACCGCGAACAGCGTCACCGTGACCACGCCGGCCCATGCGGCGGGCGCCGTCGATGTGGTCGTCTCGACGTTCGGCGGGACCGCCACCCGGACGAACGGCTACACCTATGTTGTGCCGACCCCGGTGGGCAGCGTGATCGCGACGGTGCTGCCGTTGGGGCGGCCCGAACGTCCGGCGCGGAGACCGCGCCGGACGACGCCCGACGTTCAGATGCGTCCGCTCTCGGACCCGCGGTAAGTGTCGTCGGCGGGCGCGACGCTGCCGGTCACCCGGGTCGTCACGGTCGTCGTGAGCCGCCCGTCGGCGCCGTACGACAGAGCCTGGACGTCCAGCGTCATGGTCGGTCCCGCAAGCAGGATCGCGCCACAAGCGAGGATGGGAATGGGTTTTCGCAAAGGTCCCTCCTTGGACTAATCCACCCGGTATGGGTGGGAAATAAATCCTACAATGCCGATGCGTCAAAAGCGGACGTATCGAGGATTCCAGACCTGTAAATCTTGCAGCTGATCTCGACGTGCCATGCGCGCACTCAACCCCAAGTGGGAACCACGCCTGCACAGGTTCTGCATGCCGCCTGCGCCGAAGCTCCCCCGGGCGCCCCGCACCACTGGACGGGCGGGCGCGACAAGGGAGACCTCAAACGAGAGGAGCCCCATGTTCGGTCGCCATCCATTTTCCCGCGCGTCGTTCTGGCTGAAGGCGGGTGTCGCGGTGCTTCTGGCCCTTCTGGCCGACGCCCTGCTGTTCCAGTTCGTACCGTGGGGCTCTGTTCTGGGCGGCTTCGCCGGGGCGTGGGTTCTCGGGCTGCTGCTCGCGCGGCGTGGTCTGGCGCGTGACCGCAGGGCTTTGCTGGCCCTGCTGGCGGCGATGGGCTTCGCCGGAGTGATGGTCGAGCGGCCCGGTCCGCTGCCCTGGCTGATGTTCGGCCTGTCCCTGACCGTGGCGGCCCTGTCCGCGCGGGTGCAGTCGGGCGAGCCCGCCTGGCGCTGGGTTCAGCGGCTGTTCGTGCATGGGGTGGTCTCGTTGGTCGGGCCGATCCTGGATCTGGTGCGTCTGTCGCGACTGAAGCGACGTCGGCCGGCTCGCATCTCTCCGCTGGCGGTGCTCAAGGTCGCCGCCCTTCCGGTGGTCGGCGGTCTGGTCTTCCTACTGCTGTTCGCCAGCGCCAATCCGCTGATCTCAGATGCACTGGACGCCGCCCGCGTCCCGGCGCCCTCGGTCCAGACGGTGCTGCGGCTGATGGGCTGCATCGTGGTGGCGGTGATGGTCTGGACCACCCTGCGGCCCCGTTGGCATCGCAAGCTGCTGGCCCTGCCGTCGCTGGGTCAGCGCGCCCTGCCGGGCGTCAGCACCGCCTCGGTGATCCTGTCATTGATCGTCTTCAACGCCCTGTTCGCCCTGCAGAACGGGCTGGACGTCGCTTTCCTGTGGAGCGGCGCGCCCCTGCCGGGTGACCTGACGCTGGCGGCCTATGCGCACCGGGGGGCGTATCCCCTGATCGCGACCGCCCTGCTGGCCGGGCTGTTCGTGCTGGTCGCCCTGCGTCCCGGATCGGAGACGGCGCAACGGCCGCTGGTTCGCACGCTGGTGGTGCTGTGGGTTGGGCAGAACATGGTGCTGGTCGCCTCGTCCATTCTGCGCACAGCGGACTATATCGAGGGCTATGCCCTGACCCGGTTCCGGCTTGTGGCCATGGTCTGGATGGTGATGGTCGGTATCGGCCTGCTGCTGATCTGCTGGCGCCTGCTGCGGGACAAGGGCGGCCACTGGCTGATCGACGCCAATGTCAGGCTGGTGCTGACGGTGCTGGCCGGGCTGAGCCTGATCGACACCGGCGCGATCGCCGCGTCCTGGAATGTGCGTCATGCCCGCGAGATCGACGGTACGGGCGCCGTGCTCGATCTCGGCTATCTGCGCAGGCTCGGCGAGCCCGCCCTGGTCTCGCTGGTGGAGCTGGAGCAGGCGACCGACGATCCGGTCCTGAAGGATCGCGTGGCCTCCGTCCGGCAGGAGGTCCTGAAACAGGCGCGGGGCGACGGCGGGAACTGGCGTGGCTGGAACTGGCGCCGGGCGCGGCGGCTGGCGCGGGTCGAGGCGCTGGCGGCGCGGGAACCGTTGCTCCGGCCGCTGCCGGGCGAGCGGCTGCCGGATGGCCATCTGGCCCCGCCGCCGCCGGCCCCGGAAGCGCCGCCCGAGGCGCTGCCGTCGCCGGACCTGACCACAACCTCCCCGTTGACCTCAGTCTCCGGAGTCTGAACATGGCGATCATGCAGCGCACCGTCCTGGTGGTCGACGACGACCCCCACATCCGTGATCTTCTGACCTTCGCCCTACGTAAGGCGGGACTGGCCACGCGCGAGGCGGGGGACGGGGAGGCGGCCCTCGCCGATCTGGAGGCCCATCCCTCCGATCTCGTGGTGCTGGACATCAACATGCCGCGCATGGACGGGATCGAGGCCTGCCGTCGCCTGAGGGCCAAGGGCGACACTCCGGTGCTGTTCCTGTCCTCGCGCGACGACGAGTTCGACCGCATCCTGGGCATCGAACTGGGCGCCGACGACTATGTCACCAAGCCGTTCAGCCCGCGTGAGGTGGTGGCCCGGGTGGCCGCCATCCTGCGGCGCACGGCGCGGACGCCCGCGCCCCTGCCCGCCGGGGCGGTGACCCACGGCAAGCTGTCGCTGGACGCCGAGGGCTGGCGCGCGGCCTGGGCCGGAGCCGAGGTGCCGCTGACGGTGACCGAGTTCGCCATCGTGCGGGTGCTGGCCGCCCAGCCGCGCATGGTCTTCACTCGTGACGCCATCATCGACCGTGTCCACGGCCCCGGCTTCGCCATGACCGACCGGACCATCGACAGCCACGTCCGCAACCTGCGCGGCAAGTTCGCGGCGGTGGGCGGCGGGGATGTGGTCGAGACGCGCCCCGGCCTCGGCTACCAGCTGGGACCCTGCCTCGGCGCGGCGGCGTGACGGGCGAGCCCGGCCGCTTCCGCCTGTTCGTGCGGCGTCACTGGCCCGCCCTGCGGCTGCGCACGATCCTGCTGTCGGTGCTGCTGTTCGCGGCCCTGCTGCCGGGCTTCGCGGGCATCTTCCTGCGTGTCTATGAGAACACCCTCGTTCGCCAGACCGAGGCGGAACTGATGGCCCAGACTTCGGCCCTCACGGCGACGGCGGAGGCCCTGTGGCCGGGTTCGACCCTGACCGTCCCGACCGACGCCCAGCGTCAGACGCCGGGCTGGTATCACCCCGAGGGGGCGACCATCGATCTGGGCTCGACCCCGGTCCTGCCAGCCCGGCCGCCGGTGAAGCCCGCCGGGGCGCCCGATCCGGATGCGGTAGCGGTCAGTAATCGGCTGGACGCCATCATGCAGGAGACCAGCCGCACCACCCTGGCCTCGATCATCTTCCTCGACCGTAACGGGGTGGTGGTCAGCGGCTACGGGCGCGGCGGCAGCTGGAGAGACATCCCCGAGGTCCGCGCGGCGCTCTCCGGGCGGATCGGCACCGTCCTGAGGCGTAACGACGCCTATCACCCGCGCTATTCGATGGAGTGGGTCAGCCGGGCGTCGGGCCTGCGCATCCACCATGCTCGCCCAGTGGTGGTGAACGGCCAGGTCCAGGGGGTGGTCCTGGTCTCACGCTCGCCCCGCGCCCTGTTCAAGGGCGTCTACCAGGATCGCATCAAGATCGCGCTGGGCATTGTCGGGGTGCTGGGCTTCATCGCCTTCCTGGCGGTGCTGGTCTCGCGCGGCATCGCCAAGCCCATCGAGCGGCTCAGCCGGGTCACGCGCGAGGTCACCGCCGGGGGCGGGGAGGTGCCGCCGCCGCCTTCGACCGCCGCCATCGAGATCCGCACCCTGTACGAGGACTTCGGCGTCATGGCCGAGGCCATCGACCGCCGCTCCCGCTACCTGCGCGACTTCGCCGCCGCCGTCAGCCATGAGTTCAAGACGCCGCTGGCGGGCATCAACGGCGCCGTCGAACTGCTGCAGGATCACGATGACATGGAGCCGGAGGAGCGTCGCCGCTTCCTCGGCAATATCGCGGCGGACGGACGGCGCTTGTCGGCGTTGGTCACCCGGCTGATGGACCTCGCCCGCGCCGACATGGCCCGGCCCGAGGCGGGCCTGTCGGTCGACCTGCGTCCGTCCCTGCTGAAGGCCATCGACGCCGGATCGCCCGAACTGGCGGTGACGCTGGAGCTGCCCGACGACCTGCCGCCCGTCGCCGCGCCCGAGGCGACGCTGGAGGTGGTGGTTTCGACCATGCTGGAGAACGCCCGTCAGGCGGGGGCGACCTCGGCGCGGGTCGCCGCCCGGGTCGCGGGCGAGACCGTGATCCTGTCCATCACCGATGACGGTCCGGGGATCACCCCCGCCGACCGTCAACGCATCTTCGAGCCCTTCTTCACTACCCGCCGCAGCGAAGGCGGGGCCGGGCTGGGCCTGTCCATCGCCCGCGCTCTGCTGGCCGCCAATCAGGCCACGCTGGACCTGGTGCCGTCAGAGGGCGGGGCGGTGTTCGAGATCGGTCTGCCGAAAGCCTAGCGCCATTTCGATCCGTCGCCGTGCTTGCCGACGCTTTCCCACTCGGGCGGGGCGGCCTTGTGCACGAACTGCTCGGAGACCAGCCAGCCCTTCAGCGGGCGCAGCACGGCCAGACAGCCCACGACCAGCAGGGGCATGGTGACCACGAAATGGACCCAGACGGGCGGGTGGACGCTGAATTCGAACCACATGAACAGGGCCATGCCGACGATGCCGACCAGGCTCATGCCGAAGAAGGCCGGGCCGTCCGCCGGGTCGGCGAAGCTGTAGTCCAGGCCGCAGTTCGGGCAGTTGTCGCGGATCTTCAGGAAGCCGCGCAGCAGCGGACCTTCGCCGCAGCGCGGGCAGCGGCAGCGCAGGCCGGTCTTCAGGGTGCTCAGCGGCGGATAGACGGGGTCGCTCATGGCGTGTCCGGTTCCTTGATGGACGGCATGTCGGCTCGCGTCAGTATGCTCGCAACCCGGGCTGTTTGTCGCGGTGGGCAAATTGCCCAAGGGGGAGCGGGTCCGGTCACTATCGGTTAACCCTGCTTAAAGAGCCGTCGCGCGAGTATGCGCGCGTATGTCCGGGGCCCGTTCCAGCCAGCGCCTGTTGAAGTCGACCGTGGCGGCCGCCGCGGCCGGCGCGGTCGTGCTCGCCCCGCTGGCGCCGCTGTACGCCCAGGAGGCGGGCGGCGCGGTTCTCGATCCCGTCACCATCCGCATCGGCGCCAACGAGGCCTTCACCCGGGTGGAGTTCGCCGGGGTCATCGGCGCTCGCTCCCAGGTCCGGCGCGAGGGCCGCACGGTCGTCGTCCGCATCGGCGCGACCGCCGCTCCTGACATCTCCCGCCTGCGCGTCGATCCGCCCAAGGGCGTCGAGAAGGTCGAGACCCGCGCCGTGCGCGGGGGCACCGAACTGGTCCTGACCCTGGCCGAGGGCGCCGATGTGCGCTCCGGCGCCGCCGATGGCGCGGTCTTCGTCAATCTCTACGCCCAGGCCCCCGAGGCGCCCGCCACGCCGGTCGCGCCCGCCCGCGCGGTCACCGTGCCGGTGGTCTCGCACGTCAGCCCGGAGAAGGTCAGCCTCGACTTCAAGTGGGACCAGTCGGTCGGCGCCGCCGTCTTCCGCCGGGGCGACGCGGTCTGGGTGGTGTTCGACACCCCCGCCCGTCTCGACATGGACGGCGCCAAGGCGCTGGGCCCGGTGACGGGCGCGCACTGGACCGCGGGTCCGGATCACGTCGCCGTCCGCATCGCCGCCCCGCGCGCGCTGCGGGTCTCGGCCGTCTCGAACGGCGCCACCTGGACGGTCAGCCTCGGCGGCCCCGCCGCCTCGGCGGGCGGCGTCACCGTGGATCGCGATGACACGGGCGCGCCCGCGCTGGTCGCCCGCATGGCCGGCGCCACCCGGGCCATCTGGCTGACCGATCCCATGGCCGGCGACCGCTTCGCCGCCGTCACCGCCCTGGCGCCCGGCAAGGGCTATGCGGACAGCCGCCAGAGCCTGGACATGACCCTGCTGCCGACCGCCCACGGTCTGGCGGTCGAAACCCTGGTCTCCGACCTCGCGATCAAGGCTGACGGCGATCTGGTCACCCTGACCCGTCCGGGCGGCCTGACCCTGTCGCCGCCCTCCGCCACGCTGGAGAGCGCCAGCGCCGAGCCGGGCGCGCCGGGCAAGGCCAAATACCCCGGCCTGATCGTCGAGGGCTGGGAGAGCACCGGCCACTCCACCTTCTCCGCCCGCTATCGCGAACTGCAGGACGGCGCCGCCGCCGAGGCCGCGGCCGCCGGAGACAATCCCCGCGCGCCCATCGAGGCGCGCATGGCCCTGGCCCGTTTCCTGGTCGGATCCGGCCTGTCCTACGAAGCCATCGGCGTGATGAACGCCATCGTCGCTCAGGCCCCCAACATGGCGGGCGAGCCCGAACTGCGCGGCCTGCGCGGCGCGGCCCGCGCCTCCATCGGGCGTCTCGACGAGGCCCAGAGCGATTTTGCCTCCTCCGCCGTCGCGGGCGATCCGGCCTCCGCCGTCTGGCGCGGCTATATCGCCTCGAAACAGGGCGACTGGGCCGCCGCCCGTCAGGCCTTCTCCGCTGGGGCCGGGGCGGTCGATGATTTCCCGCCGATCTGGCGCGCCCGCTTCGGCGCCGCCCATGCCGAGGCCGCCCTGGAGAGTGGCGACCCCGAGGCCGCCCGCGCCCTGCTGGCCTATACCTTCAGCCAGAACGCCCCCGCCGTCGACCAACTGGCCGCCCGCAATGTACAGGCCCGGCTGTTCGAGCAGGACGGCATGACCGACCGGGCGCTGGCCGTGTACCGCGCCGTCGGCCGCGCCCCGCTGGACAATGTCGCGGTGCCCGCCAAGCTGGGCCTGATCCGCCTGTCGCTGGAACGCGGCGCGATGAAGCCCGACGAGGCGGCGCGCGAGCTGGAAGCCCTGCGCTGGCGCTGGCGCGGGGACGCCACCGAACTGGCCGTCATCCGCCAACTGGGCAAGCTGTACCTGTCACAGGGCCTGTACCGCGAGGCGCTGACGGCCCTGAAGGGCTCGGGCGGTCGCATGAGCCGCCTGCCGGGCGCCGCCGACCTGTCGCTGGACCTGACCAACGCCTTCCGCATGCTGTTCCTCGAGGGCGGCGCGGACGGGCTGCAGCCGGTGCAGGCGCTGGGCCTGTTCTACGATTTCCGCGAACTGACCCCCATCGGCGCCGACGGCGACGAGATGGTCCGCCGTCTGGCCCGCCGCCTGGTCGACGTGGACCTGCTGGATCAGGCCGCCGAACTGCTGAAGCACCAGGTCGACAGCCGTCTTGAAGGCGTCGCCAAGGCCCAGGTCGCGACCGATCTGGCCACCATCTATCTGATGGATCGCCAGCCCGAGAAGGCGCTGCAGGCGCTGTGGAACTCGCGCACCACCCTGCTGCCGACGGCGCTGAACGCCGAGCGCCGGGCGCTTGAGGCGCGGGCCCTGATGAACCTGGGCCGCTATGACCATGCGCTGGAAGTACTGGGGACCGACGCCTCGTCGGACGCCAAGGCGGTGAAGGCCGAGATCTTCTGGAAGCAGGAGAACTGGGGCGGCGCCGCGGCCCTGTATGAGGGCGCTCTGGGCGAACGCTATCGCAACGGCGGCGCCCTGACCCAGGATGAGGAAGCGCGTCTGATCCGCGCCGGGGTCGGCTATTCGCTGGCCAGCGACGGGGCCGCGCTGGCCCGCCTGTCGCGCAACTATCGCCCCTATGTGCCCGCCGCCCGCTCGAAGGTCGCTCTGTCGATCGCGCTGGAGGGCCTGAACGGCACGAGCGGCACGGTCTCGCCCGCCGACTTCTCCACCCTCAGCGCCTCGGCCGACACCTTCGCCGGCTGGGTCAATGAGATGAAGGCCGAGCTCAGACAGAAAACGGGCGGGAATCGCCCTGCGACTCCCGCCCGTTCCTGATCAGTCCGGCGACGAAGGTCGCCGAATGACTTAGCCGTTGACGGCGTCCTTCAGCGGCTTCGAGACGCGGAAGCGGACAGCCTTCGAGGCGGCGATCTTGATGGTCGCGCCGGTGGCCGGGTTGCGGCCTTCGCGGGCAGCGCGGGCAGCGGTGTCGAACACGCCGAGGTTCGAGATGCGGACGTCGCCGCCAGCAACCAGCGACTTGTGAATGTTCTTCACGATCGCTTCCAGGACGCGGCCGGCGTCGGCTTGGCTGACACCAGCGTCCTTGGCGACGGCGGCGATGAGTTCGGCTTGAGTGGTCATTGTGGGTCGTTTCCCGATTAAGTTCGCCCCGCGAGTCAGGGGCGATGACGGACGGATCAACGCCGCTTTTTATCCGCAAGGCAAGCGTCATCGGCGCTGTAACCCCCGCAGGGTGGGGATTTATCCGCCGCCGGCCCCTCGCTGGAAGCTCTCTACGAGGCTCCCGGCGACCAGTCTCCAGCCGTCCACGAGCACGAAAAAGATCAGCTTGAACGGCAGCGAAATCACCACCGGCGGCAGCATCATCATACCCATGGACATGAGCACGCTGGCGACCACCAAATCGATCACAAGGAACGGAACAAAAAGGAGAAATCCGATTTCGAAGGCCCGCTTCAGCTCGCTGATCATGAAGGCCGGAGTGACCACCCGCAGGGGCAGGTCGATGGCCTGCTGCGGGGCCTCGATCTTGGACAGACGGGTGAACAGGGCGAGGTCGTCCTGATCGACCTGACCCAGCATGAAAGTCTTCACAGGTTCTGATGCCGCATCGAAGGCCTGAGGCAGCTCCATCTGCTGGTCCAGCAGGGGGCGGATGCCCGAATCATAGGCGTCCTGCCAGGTCGGAGCCATGACGATGGCGCTCAGGAACAGGGCCAGGGAGACCAGAACCGCATTGGGCGGCGACTGCTGCATGCCCAGCGCCGTGCGCAGCAGGGAGAGCACCACGACGATTCGCACGAAGCTGGTGGTCATGATCACGATGGACGGCGCCAGCGACAGGACCGTCATCAGGCCGACCAACTGGACCACCCGTTCGGTCAGGCCCGCGCCGGTGCCCAGATCGACGTTGATCGCCGCGCCGCCGGACGCGACGTCCTGGGCCAGCGCGGCCAGCGGCCAGCACAGGCAGAGCAGGGTGGTCAGGAGCGACAGCAGGGCCGCGCGCTTCAGCTCCGCGCGGGTCGGCAGGCCGAACACGCTCTTCAGTAGGCTCACTTGCCCGCCTCCGGACCGCGCGGCTCGATTAGCTCACGCCCTTCGCCCAGCAGAAGCAGGCGCTCCTCGTTGTCGACCTTGACCAGAACCAGCCTGCGGGCCGGGTCCAGCACCAGGGTCTCGACCACCTGCATCCTGCGTTCGCCCCGCTCGGCGCTGAGCTTGGCCAGCAGCTGGGGCGCGTATCGACGCGCCGCCCAGGCCGCCAGGCCGATGATGCCGAGGGTGAAAGCCAGGGCGAAAACGGCCCTGAGCAGATCGAGGAAGTTCATGCGACAGGCCCCGCCGGCGACTGATTCCGACGCGCAACACTTCGGCGATCATGGTTAACGCTGTGTTGAGATAAGGTCTTGTTAACCATGCAGGCGGCATTTTCTGCCCATCGAACCGTGGGCGATCCTCGCCCGGAGACGCGCCGCCCGTGGGCTTCACCGATCTTCCGCTGCTGGGCCAGATCAAGGGCCGCCTGTCATGGCTGGACGAGCGCCAGCGTGTCATCGCCCAGAACGTGGCCAACGCCGACACGCCCGGCTACGTCGGTCGTGACCTGAACCAGCCGTCGAACTTCGCGGCCGCCCTGCGCAGCGGCGGTGGTCTGCAGATGACCCGCACCAGCGCCATGCACATCGCCCCGGCGGGCCAGCAGCCGCGCTTCGACACAGTGTCGGCGCCGGACTCCGAGACCACGCTCGACGGCAATGCCGTGGTGGTCGAGGAGCAGATGCTGAAGATGGCCGAGAGCCGCATGGCCTACGATGCCGCCATCGGCTTCTACCAGAAGTCCATGCAGATGCTCCGCATGGCCGCCCGCGCGCCCGGCCGCTGATCCTGACAGGGGAATGACCGATGCCTGATCCCGTCCCGCCCAGAAACAGCGCCATGGCCGTCGCGGCCAGCGCGCTCAAGGCGCAGCAGTCGCGCATGCGCATCATCGCCGAGAACATCGCCAACGCGCAGTCGACGGCCCAGACCCCGGGCGGCGAACCCTACCGCCGCCAGATCCCCGTTTTCCAGGCGCGCGAGATTGACGGCGCGACCGGCGTGACCCTGGCCGAGGTTCGGCCTGACCAGGGCAATTTCCGCTCGGAATACGATCCCTCGCACCCGGCGGCGAACGCTCAGGGCTATGTCCTGCGGCCCAACGTCGACACCCTGGTCGAGGCCATGGACATGCGCGAGGCCCAGCGGGCCTACGAAGCCAACCTGAACGTCATCGAGACGGCGCGCTCCATGGAGATGCGCACCCTCGACCTGATCAAGAAATAAGGGCTGATCCATGAACCCGTTGATGGCGGCCAAGGCTTATTCGGCGATCCAGGGCGGGGCCATGCCCACCGCCCCCGTGGCCGCGCCCCAGCAGTCCGGCTTCGCCGAGATGCTGACCAACGTCATGGGCGACATGACCGGAGCCTCGCGCGCCGCCGAAACCCAGATGGCTTCGGCTGTTCAGGGGCAGGGCAGCCTGATCGACGTGGTCACCGCCGTCAGCTCCGCCGAGGCGTCGCTGGAGCAGGTCATGGCCGTCCGCGATCAGGTGATTTCCGCCTATCAGGAAATCATGCGGATGCCGATCTGACGTTGTCTGTCGGCTGAACGCAGCTGACACGGAACGGCTTGCGGCCTCGTACGCTGCTTCCGGACGAGAGAGGTCGCCATGCTCAAGGACCGCAGCTCATCCGCCATCGTCGCCGTCAGCGACCTGAACCGCGCCCGCGTCTTCTATGAGGACACGCTGGGCCTGACCCTGATCGAGTCCGGCGCGGAGACCGGCGTGCTGGTCTTCCGCACCGGCCAGACCCAGCTGACCGTCTATGTGTCCGACTTCGCCGGCACCAACCGCGCCAATGCGGTGACCTGGGAGATGAAGGGCGATCTGATCGAGGTCGTCGACGACCTGCGCTCAAAGGGTGTCGTCTTCGAACACTATCCGGACATGGGCCTGACGCTGAACGGCGACATCCATGAGGCCGGACCGGCCAAGCTGGTCTGGCTCAAGGACCCCGACGGCAACATCCTGCACCTGATCGAGGGGATGTAGCGTCCCGCTCAGCCGTCGATCGAGACGACCGGCTGCAGCTTGGCCTCGGTCGCCGGGCGACGGCGGGACTTCAGCCAGCCGCGGATGCGGTCCTGGATCGGGGTGTCGATGAGGTTGTGGAACAGGAAGGCGAAGACGAAGGCCGCCGCCACGCCCGCGAACCACAGACCCCACTGCACCGGCGAGGGCAGGGCGTATCTGGCGATCAGCACATTGGCCACGCCGAACCAGGCGATGCGCACCACCTCATTGGTGATGAACATCGAGAACGAGACCTGGGCGGCCTTCTCGATGAATTTCGACGGGCGCGGCGTCGGCGTGGCGCCGGCGGCCAGGATGATGGTCGAGATACAGGCCAGCGAGATCAGGGCGTGCTTGTCGAAATACTGGACGAAGGCCAGCAGCAGGGCGGCACCGATCCCGGCCCAACCCGCCAGCCGGGGTTCGATCCAGACCTTCTGGGCGAACCATGCCAGCGACATGCCCAGGAAGAACAGCGGCAGGGCGCGGAAGAAGCCGAAGCCCATCGGCATCTGATAGACCGGATAGCCCAGCAGCGCCCAGGTCAGCTGGTTGGCCACCAGGTACATCCCGACGCCCGTGACCAGCACGGTCCACGGCCCGAGCTTGACCAGTCCGCGCAGGATCCACGGGAAGGCCAGATAGCAGCCGATCAGGGCCGAGATCGACCAGCTGGGCGCGTTCCAGCCGTAGCCGCCGTGCACCCCATAGGCCTGGGTCAGCGACAGCTGGGCCCACAGCTGGTCCCAGCGGAACCACTCCGGCGCCCGGGGGGCGAAGCCGAAGGCGCCGCCGACGACGACCAGCGCCACCAGCGACAGGCCCATGATCAGGTGGGCGGGAACGACCCGCAGATAGCGCTTCAGGAAGAAGTCGCCCGCCGACATCGAGCCCTTGGCGACCGAAGCCCCGTAGACCCGCATCAGCACATAGCCGCTGTCGATCAGGAAGAAGTTGGTCAGCAGGAAGCCGCCCCGTTCGAACACGGGATGCACGCCTTCCGCCAGCGGCACGGGGGCTGACATCTGGAAGTGGTGCAGGATGATCAGGCTGGCCACAATGAAACGCAACGCGTCGAGCCACCCGCCCCGAACGATGGGGAGTGTCTCATTTCGGGTCGAAATCGCTGTCCAGGGCATCAGACCTGCCTCCTTCGAGCAATAAGTCGCAAGGACCGGGCCGTTCCCGCTCGACTATTTCCGGGTCAGGCGCAGGAACTCTTCGCGAGTGCGCGGATCGTCCCGCATCACGCCGCTCAGGTGGCTGGTGGTCAGACTGGCGCCCGGCGCATTGACCCCGCGCAGGGTCATGCAGCTGTGCTCGGCCTCGATGACCACGCCCACGCCCTGCGGACGCAGCACTTCCTCGATGGCCAGGGCGATCTCGGAGGTCATCTTCTCCTGGATCTGCAGGCGCCGCGCGAAGCCGCGCACCACCCGGGCCAGCTTGGAGATGCCGACCACCCGGTCGGTGGGCAGGTAGCCGACATGCGCCACGCCGACGACCGGCAGCATGTGGTGCTCACAGGCGCTGACGAAGCGGATGTCCTTCAGCACGACCATCTGATTGTAGCCGCCGACCTCCTCGAAGGTCTTTTCCAGATACTGGCGCGGATCGATCTCATAGCCCTCGTAGAGCTCCCGATAGCTGCGGGCCACGCGCGCTGGCGTTTCCAGCAGGCCCTCGCGGTCGGGATTGTCCCCGGCCCATTCGATCAGGGTGCGGACAGCGGCTTCGGCGTCGGCCTGGGTGATGCTCTGCTTGGTCATGGGGTCTTAGACCCCGAAGCGGCGAGAGTTTCCAGCCCCAGATCACGGTCGATGAAGGCGATGCGCTGCCGGACGGCGGCGGAACGGTCATGACGCAACTGCGCCAGCAAGGGCGCAATGTCCGGCAGGTCGCGGCGGTTGGTCACCAGTACGTCGCCCGCGATGCGTCTCACGGCAGCTGACCGATCCTGCGCGGCCAGACCGATCAGGTCTCGTAGGGGCAGAGGGCGCTCTATGTTCCGGCGGTCGAAGGTGGGCACGCGACGGTACAGGTTGAACGCGCGGTCGATCCACTGCCGCCGGAACCCGGTCCGGCGCCGGACTTCGCCCCGCAGCAAGGCGTCGAAGGCGATCATCCGGGCGGCCGGATTGTTGGCCTTCGTCGCCAAAGTCAGAAGGTGGCCGTCGAGGGCCGGGCTCATCATCGCGGCGCGCTGCGCGTCCAGCGCCAAGCCGTCGCGACGCGTCTCCAGCCGCAGCAGAAGCGCCTCAACCACGTCAGACCGGGTGAGGGCGTCGGACAGAACCGAAACCGCAGCGGGATTGCGGGACCAGAACGGTGTGCGCGCGAGCAGGAAAAGGGCGGCTTCGGCCAGCACCGGGGCGTCGCCGTCGCCGAAAATCCGACCGATGGCCTGTCCCGCCGCCCGACGAACCTGTGGGACCCAATCATTCAGGCGCAGGGCCAGCGCCGAGGCGAAGAACGGCGACGGTGTCGCCGCCAGCTTCTGGACCGCCGCCTCGCGCACATAGCCGTCGCTGTGGAACAGGAAGAGGTACTCCAGCCGGGGCGTCTGTTTCAGGAGGTCCAGCGACTCCGCGCGGCGACGCGGTCTCCGCTCCGGTATGGCCGGGTTCAGGAACCGGAAAACCTTGTCTGGCAGGCTCGGGGGAGTCTGGATGATTTGCGATGGCAGGTAGCCGTACAGGAAGGGGCTGCCCTGAAGTGCTTCAGCCACCCGCGAAATCCTCTCCGGGGGAATGGACGAAAGTTCCTCGACGAGACGGTTCACCGTCTCAAGTCGAGCGTGACCAGTCGATAGTTCCTCTCCCAATAACTGGAGCAATGCCGCGAGTGAGGCGGAGAGGGCGGGGGTGGCTGCCATACCGCAGAGCTACCACGCACGGCTGTCGTCTCGCCAATCGCGTATCACTAACGCCTTGTTAACCACGCTCCCGGCATTTCTTGCCCAGTTCGGCTGCGCGTGTTGCGGCCTCTGGAGCGTGGCATGAACGGCGCGGAAGTTCTGGATGTAGGTCGTGACGCCCTGTGGCTGACGATCCAGCTGTGCACGCCCATCCTGCTGGTCGGTCTGGTGGTCGGCGTGGTCATCGGCCTGTTCCAGGCCCTGACGCAGATCCAGGAGCAGACCCTGATCTATGCGCCCAAGATCATCGCCATCTTCGTCTCGCTACTGCTGTTCCTGCCGCTGATGGGCGCCCTGCTGGGCGGCTTCATGCGGACCATCGCCGCGCGCATCGCCGGCATGTGACCGGCGCGTGGAGCCCTACGCCACATCAGACCAGGTCTGGCAGGGCGCGCTGATCTTCGCCCGGATCGGCGCGGTGTTGCTGATGCTGCCCGGCGTGGGCGAAAGCTATGTGCCGCCGCGCATCCGCCTGTCCTTCGCCCTGGTGGTGACCCTGGCCCTGTGGCCGGTGGTGGCGGGCGCGCTTCCGGCCCTGCCGGCGACCCTGGGCGGCATGGCCGGCTGGATCATCCGCGAGGTCATCGTCGGCCTGATGATCGGCGCCCTGCTGCGCAGCTTCCTGACCGCCCTGTCGACGGCGGGCGAGATTGTTTCGCTGCAGACCACTCTCAGCTTCGCCCAGACCGCCAACCCGATGCAGGCCCAGCCGGGCACGACCATCTCGGCTTTCCTGATGCTGCTGGGCACGACGCTGATCTTCGCGACCAACACCCATCACCTGTTCATCGCCGGGCTGGTCGGCTCGTATGAACTGATCGCTCCGGCCCGCCCGCTGGTCACCGGTGACTTCACCACCCTGGCCATCCGGACGCTGGGCGACAGCTTCGCGCTGGGGGTCCAGCTGTCGGCTCCGCTGCTGGTCTTCGCCCTGATCTTCAACCTCGCCTCGGGACTGGTCGGCCGCGTCATGCCGCAGTTCCAGGTCTTCTTCGCCGCCGCCCCGCTCAGCGTCATTCTGGGGCTCTCGATCTTCGCCTTAAGCCTCGGCGTGCTCGGCACGGTCTTCATCGACCGCTACCGCGCCCTCGCCCAGATCTTCGCGGGAGGCGCCGGTGGCTGAAGGCTCCGATCCCGAGTCGAAAACAGAAGAGGCGACACCCCGAAAACTTGAGGACGCGCGAAAGAAGGGTGACGTCGCCAAGTCGGCGGACGTCGGTTCAGCCCTGTCCCTGCTGGGCGCCGCCGCCGTCATCCTCGCCGCCGGGGGCATGTTCGCCAGCCAGATCGCCGAGCAGATGCTGCCCTTCATCGCCTCGCCCCACGCCATGCTGGGCGGGCTGGACGCGGGCGCGGGCGTCGAGATCGGCGGGCGCGCCCTGTGGGCCATCGCGCCCTTCCTAGGCGCGGTCATGCTGGCCACCATCATCGGCGGCGCGGGCGGCAACCTGGCCCAGTCGGGCATCCTGTTCACCGGCGACAAGCTGAAGCCGCAATGGAACCGGGTCAGCCCGCTGGAGGGCTTCAAGCGCATCTTCGGCCCGGACGGTCTGGTCCAGTTTCTGAAGACCTTCCTCAAGCTTCTGGCCGTCAGCTTCATCTGCTGGATGGTGATGAAGCCGCATGTGCGCGAGTTCGAGAACATGGCGGCCATGCCGCCCGCGGCCATCCTGCCGCTGGCCCGCGACATGGCCATCGCCCTGATGGCGGCGGCCCTGATCTTCCTCAGCTTCACCGCCGGGGCCGACTATCTGTGGCAGCGCTTCCGCTTCAACAAGCGGATGATGATGACCAAGGAAGAGGTCAAGGAAGACTACAAGCAGTCCGAAGGTGATCCGCACGTCAAGGCGAAGCTGAAGCAGATCCGCGCCCAGCGCAGCCGCCAGCGGATGATGCAGAACGTGCCCAAGGCCACGGTCGTCATCACCAACCCGACCCACTATTCGGTGGCCCTGCGCTATGAGCCGAACGAGGGCGACGCCGCCCCGGTCTGCGTGGCCAAGGGCGTGGACGCGGTCGCCCTGCGCATCCGGGAGGTCGCGCGCGAGCACAATGTGCCGATCGTCGAGAACGTGCCCCTGGCCCGCGCCCTCTACGCCGCCGTCGAGATTGACGACACCATCCCGCGCGAACACTTCGAAGCCGCCGCCAAGGTCATCGGCTTCGTCATGGGGCAGCGCAGGAAGCGCTGATATCCGCGGGTCTTAACGCGGCGTTTACCATGCGCCCGGCATTTTCTGCCCAGCGGGTCGAATGAGTGTCCCGTGAGTATCGGGGCGGGGACGCGTGGGCGGCTTCACGGCGGCGTTGCAGAAGTTCGGGATCGGTCGGCTGGCCGTGGTGCTTGGCGTCGCCGCCGGCGTCGCGGCGGTGCTGATCGCCGTCATGCTGCGCATCGGCCAGGCGCCGGACGCCCTGCTGTATTCCAACCTCGACCTGCGTGAAGCCTCGGAAGTCACCACGGCGCTGGACAGCGCCGGGATCAAATACTCCTCCAAGGGCGACGGCTCGACCATCTTCGTCAACCGCGACCAGGTGGGCGAGGCCCGCATGCTGGTGGCGGGCAAGGGGCTCGTGAGCTCGGGCAGCGTGGGCTACGAGATCTTCGACAACCAGTCGGTGCTGGGCCAGACCGAGTTCCAGCAGAACCTGAACGAAAAGCGCGCCCTCGAGGGCGAGCTGGCCCGCACCATCCAGACCATGCGCGGCATCCAGTCGGCGCGGGTCATGATCGCCTTGCCGCGCCGCGAACTGTTCCAGTCGCAGGCCGCCGAGCCTACCGCCTCGGTGGTCGTGGGCGTGACCGGCGGCCAGCTGACCGGCGCCCAGGTCCAGGCCATCCGCAACGTCGTCGCCTCCTCGGTGCCCAATATGAAGCCCGAGAAGGTCACCCTGACCGACACCTCGAACCGCACCCTGGCCGCCGGGACCAGCGATCAGGGCTTCAGCGCCGCCTCGGCGGAAGAGGCGCGCGGCCAGACCGAGGGACAACTGCAGGCCCGCATCAAGGACATCGTCGAGGGCGTCGTCGGCGTCGGCGGCGCGCGCGTGCAGGTCACCGCCGAGATCGACCACGCCCGCTCGACCACCCAGGAACAGCGCTTCGATCCGGATGGCCAGGTCGTCCGCTCGACCTCGACCAACGGCACGGAAAGCACCGACACCTCAGGCGCGCCTGACGGCGGCGCCACGGCGACCAACAACATTCCGGGCGGTCAGGCTCCCGCCGTGACCCCGCAGGGCTCGCGCGACACCCAGAACACCGAGACCACCAACTACGAAATCTCCAACACCACCACGACCACGGTGAAGGAAGCCGGCGAGATCAAGAAGCTGGCCGTCTCGGTCGCGGTCGACGGCAAGTGGACGCCGGGCGCCAACGGCGGCGAGCCGACCTATGCCCCTCGCACCGCCGAGGAAATCGCCCAGATCAAGTCGCTGGTCGCCGCCGCCGTCGGCATCGACGAGGCTCGGGGCGACAAGATCGAAGTGCTGAACGTGCAGTTCAACCGCGACCCGCTGGCCGTCGGCGGCGAGGAGGCGGGCGCCTCGCTGTTCAACTTCACCAAGGACGACATGATGCGGGGCGTGGAGCTGCTGGTGCTCCTGATCACCGGCGTCCTGCTGATCTTCTTTGTCCTGCGTCCCCTGCTGAAGACGGCCACGGGCGGCGGCGCCCCCGCTGCCGGTCAGCCCCAGCTGGCGGGCCCGGGCGGCGCGCCGGTCACCTCGCTGCAGACCACCATCGTCGGCGGCGCGGGCGGTCTGGCCCAGCTGAGCGGCCCGTCCGAGATGGAGCAGCGCCTCGACATCGCCCGCATCGAGGGTCAGGTGAAGGCCTCCTCGGTCAAGAAGGTCGCCGACTTCGTCGAGCGCCATCCGGAAGAGTCGACCTCGATCATCCGTAGCTGGGTGCACGAAGGCTGATGTCCGGCGCCCGTATGGTCACCAAGAAGCCGGCCGTCGAGGACGCCAGGAAACTGACCGGCCCCGAGAAGGCGGCCGTCGTCCTGCTGTCGCTCGGCGAGGACCACACCAAGCTGTGGGAAGGGCTCGACGAGGAGGAGATCAAGGAGATCTCCCAAGCCATGGCCTCGCTCGGCACCGTCAGCGCCTCGGTGGTCGAGGAGCTGCTGGTCGAGTTCGTCTCGGGCATGAGCAGCTCGGGCGCCGTCATGGGCAGCTACGAGCAGACCCAGAAACTGCTGGCCTCCTTCATGCCGGGCGATCGCGTCGACGCCCTGATGGAGGAAATCCGCGGCCCCGCCGGTCGGACCATGTGGGACAAGCTGGGGAATGTGAACGAGGCCGTCCTCGCCAACTACCTAAAGAACGAATATCCGCAGACGGTCGCGGTGGTTCTGTCCAAGATCAAGCCGGACCACGCCTCGCGTGTCCTGACCAGCCTGCCCGAGGACTTCGCCCTGGAATGCGTCCAGCGCATGCTGCGCATGGAGCCGGTGCAGCGCGACATCCTCGACAAGATCGAGCAGACTCTGCGCACCGAGTTCATGTCGAACCTGGCCCGCACGTCCAAGCGCGACAGCCACGAGATGATGGCGGACATCTTCAACTCGTTCGACCGTCAGACCGAGGCCCGCTTCATCGGCGCGCTGGAGGAGCGCAACCGCGAGTCCGCCGAGCGCATCCGCGCCCTGATGTTCGTCTTCGAGGATCTGGCCAAGCTGGACCCGGGCGGCATCCAGACCCTGCTGCGCGCGGTCGAGAAGGACTCGCTGGGCCTGGCCCTGAAGGGCGCCTCCGAGAGCCTGCGCGAACTGTTCTTCTCCAACATGTCCGAGCGCGCGTCGAAGATCATGCGCGAAGACATGGAGTCGATGGGGCCGGTCCGTCTGAAGGACGTCGATCAGGCCCAGATGGCCATGGTTCAGGTCGCCAAGGACCTCGCCGCCAAGGGCGAGATCATGCTGGTCGGCCAGGGCGGCGACGACGAGTTGATCTACTGACATGAGCGCGCAACCCGAAAAGAGAGCCTTCTTCTTCGACACCGAGTTCGACGCCGGTGGCGAGGTGGTGCAGAATTCCTCGTGGCGTCCGGTCAAACGGGCGTGGAGCCAGGTCGAGGTCGAGGCGCTCGTTGCCCAGGCCGCGCTCGAGGCGCGCGAGACGGCCCTGGCCGAGGTGGCCAGCATCCAGGCCATGGCCCTGTCCTCGATCGGTCAGGCCTTGGCGTCGGCCGCCCCCGCCCTGACCCAGATCGCCCAGGCGCACCGCGAGCAGTCGGCGGAACTGGCCATGGCCGCCGCCCGAGTGGTCTCCGCCGCGGCGCTGGATCGCTTCCCCCACGCCCCGTTGCAGGCCGCGCTGGAGGCTCTGGGGCAGGAGATCGACGCCTCGCCCCGTCTGGTCATCCGCACCGGCGAGCTGAACGACGAGACCCGCGAGCGCCTGCAGCAGATGGCCGCCGACGCCGGCTTCTCGGGCGTGCTGGCCTTCCGCGACGAGCCGGGCCTGCCGCCCGCCGCCTTCCGTCTGGAATGGGCCGACGGTCGCGCCGACTTCGAACCCGAAGCCGCTTTCGGCCGCATGCTCGAGGCCCTGAATTCCGCCCTGGCCGCCGAGGCCGGGCACGCTGAAACCCTGAACGGGAGGTCCTGATGGCCACCGACTCCATGGCGCTGGAAGAGTTCCCCGACTCATCCGCACTAGCGCCCCACGAAGAGCACACCGACAAGACCGCGCACGACCTCGCGCCGGTCTTCGACGTCCCCGTCAACATCTCCGCCGTGCTGGGCAAGGCCCACATGTCCGTGGCCCAGCTGCTGAAGCTGAACCGCGGCAGCGTGCTGGAGCTGGACCGCAAGGTCGGCGAGGCCATCGATATCTTCGTCAACAACCGTCTCGTCGCCCGCGGCGAGGTGGTGGTCGTCGAAGACCGTCTGGGCGTGACCATGACGGAAATCATCAAGACGGAAGACAGCGGCGCCTGATCGGCGACGCGGGCGTAGAGATTAGAGGAGAAGACCCATGCGGCTTCTGGTGGTTGGCAGGCTCAGCGGACAGCTGGCGACGGCGGTGAAGATGGCCATGGCGCACGGCGCCAAGGTCCAGCACGTCGAGCGCGGCGATCAGGCGACGGAGCAACTGCGACGAGGCCAGGGCGCGGACCTCCTGATGGTCGACTATCGCGTCGACATCGCCGCCCTGATCTCGGCCAATGAGAACGAGCGGATCCATGTCCCGGTCGTCGCCTGCGGCGTCGACGCTGACGCGGTGGACGCCGCCAACGCCATCCGCGCCGGGGCCAAGGAATTCATCCCCCTGCCGCCGGAAGCGGACCTGATCGCGGCGGTCCTGTCGGCGGTGGCCGACGACGAGCGCCCGATGATCTCGGCCGACCCGTCGATGAAGCATGTCATCCAGCTGGCCGACCAGGTCGCCCGCTCGGAAGCCTCGATCCTGATCACCGGCGAAAGCGGCGTCGGTAAGGAAGTCATGGCCCGCTACCTGCACTCGGGGTCCAAGCGCGCCGAGCGTCCGTTCATCAGCGTCAACTGCGCGGCCATCCCGGACAATCTGTTGGAGTCCGAGCTGTTCGGTCACGAGAAGGGGGCCTTCACCGGCGCCCTGGCCCGCCGCATCGGCAAGTTTGAGGAGGCCGACGGCGGCACCCTGCTGCTGGACGAAATCTCCGAGATGGACGTCCGCCTGCAGGCCAAGCTGCTGCGCGCCATCCAGGAGCGGGTCATCGACCGCGTCGGCGGGACCAAGCCGGTTCCGGTCAACATCCGCATCATCGCCACCTCGAACCGCGACCTGGCCAAGTCGGTCGCCGAGGGCAGCTTCCGCGAAGACCTGCTGTACCGCCTGAACGTCGTGAACCTGCGCCTGCCCGCCCTGCGCGAGCGTCCGGGCGACATCGCCGTGCTGGCCGATCATTTCGTCAAGAAATACGCCGCCGCCAACGGCGTGCCGGTGCGTCCGATCTCGCTGGACGCCAAGCGCGCCCTGACCAGCCACCGCTGGAACGGCAACGTCCGCGAGCTGGAAAACGCCATGCACCGCGCCGTGCTGCTGGCGGTCGGTCCCGAGATCGACGTCGAGGCCATCCGCCTGCCGGACGGCCAGCCCCTGACCGCCGGCGCCTATGGCGCGTCCCCGGCGGACGCCGGTCCGGCGGCCCGCGCGGCCCACGCCGCTGACGTCGTCACCCGCTCGCACGTCGGCCAGACCGTCGCGCAGATGGAAAAGACCCTGATCCTCGACACCCTGTCGCACTGCCTGGGCAACCGCACCCACGCCGCGAACATCCTGGGCATCTCGATCCGGACCCTGCGCAACAAGCTGAACGAATACGCCGACGAGGGCACGTCGATCCCCGCGCCCCAGTCGGGTGTCGCGGCCTCCGGCTACGCAGCCTGATCCATGACCACGGTAACGGACCGCAGAAGCGTCCTGACCGGCCTCGGCGCCATCGGCGTCGTGGGTTGTTCGCAGCCGTCCGCTGAAACAGCGGCGGTGAAGCCGTCGGCGTGGGCGTCTGATCCCGCTGTGATCGAAGCCCTCGACCTGTCCGCGCTGGAAACGGCCAACGGCGGTCGCATCGGTTTCGCGGCGCTGGACACGGCCGCCGGCCGCACGCTCGCATCGCGCGGCGTCGAGCGGTTCGTCTACTGCTCAACCTTCAAGATGTATCTCGCCGCCGCCACCCTGCTGCGCGTGCAGGCGGGGCAGGAGCGGCTGGACCGCGCCATCCCGATCACTCGCGCCGACATGCTCAACCACGCTCCGACGACGGAGCCTGCCGTCGGCTCGACCCTGACGATCGAGCAACTGATGCAGGGCACGGTCGAGCTCAGCGACAATCCCGCGGCCAACATCCTCATTCGCGAGATGGGCGGCCTCGACGCCCTGCGCGCCTTCTATCGCGGCATCGGCGACGACAGCACCCGCGTGGACCGTCTCGAGCCCGAGATGAATCGTCTGGACGGCGACAAGGACACCATCACGCCGCTCCAGTCCGTGGCCAATATCCGCCGTCTGCTCGTGGACGCCGACACGCCGCTGAGCCCGGCGTCGAAGGCGCTGCTGACCCGCTGGATGATCGACACGCCCACCGGTCCGAACCGCATCAAGGCGGGCGTTCCCGCCGGCTGGACCGTCGCGCACAAGACCGGCACCGGCGGCTATGGCCCGACCAATGATATCGGCGTCCTGACCCCGCGGTCCGGCGAACCCGTCGTGATCGCGGTCTACTATCACGCTGACCGCGCTTCCTCCTCGGAGCAGAACGAGGCGGTCGTCGCCGAAGCGACCCGCCTCGCCCTGAAGGCGCTCGGCCATGACTGACGCACCGGTCATGATGAAGGACGGCTACGCCCGTCCCACCGCCATGGACATGCGCGGCTGGCTGATGCGCGGCGAGGTCATGATGGCCGTCGGCGTGATCGGCGTGATCATGCTGCTGATCCTGCCGATCCCGAAATTCCTGCTGGATCTGCTGCTGGCCTTCTCGCTGGTGTCGTCGGTGCTGATCCTGATGACGGCCGTGATGATGAAGCGGCCGCTCGACTTCGCCATCTTCCCGACGGTGCTGCTGGTCTCGACCCTGTTCCGTCTGGGCCTGAACCTGGCCTCGACACGCCTCATCCTGACCCATGGTCAGGAGGGCCACGCTTCCGCCGGTCAGGTCATCGCCGCCTTCGGCGAGCTGATGATGGGCGGCAATTTCATCATCGGGGTGATCATCTTCGCCATCATTCTGGTGGTGAACTTCGTCGTCATCACCAAGGGCTCGACCCGGATCGCCGAAGTGTCCGCCCGCTTCACCCTGGACTCCATGCCGGGCAAGCAGATGGCCATCGACGCCGACCTGTCGGCGGGCCTGATCACCGAGGACCAGGCCAAGCTGCGCCGCAAGGAGCTGGAGCAGGAATCGACCTTCTTCGGGGCCATGGACGGTGCGTCAAAGTTCGTGCGCGGCGACGCCGTGGCGGGCCTGATCATCACCTTCATCAACGCGATCGGCGGCATCCTGATCGGCGTCATTTCGCACGGCATGCCGGTCGGCGACGCGGCCAACACCTATGTCCAGCTGACCATCGGCGACGGTCTGGTGACCCAGGTCCCGGCCATCATCATCTCGATCGCCGCCGGCTTCCTGGTGTCGAAGGCGGGCGTCGAGGGCACTGCCGACAAGGCCTTCGTCAGCCAGTTGGCGACCAACCCGGTGTCGCTGGGCGTCGTCGCCGGTTCGTCGGCCCTGATCGGCCTGATCCCCGGCATGCCGATCATCCCCTTCATGGCCCTGGCCGCGGGCGCGGGCTTCATGGCCTGGCGTCTGGGCCGCGCCCGGCTCAAGCCCCAGCCGACCGAGGCCGAACTGGCCGAGACCGCCAGCGGGCCCAAGGAGGATGTCGAGGAGCCCATCGGCACCGCCCTGACCATCGACGAGGTCAAGATCGAGCTGGGCTATTCCCTGCTGTCGCTGATCAACGATCTGGAGGGCCGCCGTCTGACCGATCAGGTCCGCGCCCTGCGCCGTTCGCTGGCCCAGGAGTACGGCTTCGTCATGCCGTCGGTCCGCATCCTCGACAACATGCGCCTCGGCACCCAGGGCTACGCGATCCGCATCAAGGAGATGGAGGCCGGGGCCGGCGAGGTGCGTCTGGGCTCGTTGATGGCCATGGACCCCGCCGGTCGTCAGGTCGAGCTGCCCGGCGAGCACACGCGCGAGCCCGCCTTCGGCCTGCCCGCCACCTGGATCGACGAAAGCCTGCGCGAGGAGGCCACCTTCCGCGGCTACACCATCGTCGACCCCTCGACGGTGTTGACCACCCACCTGACCGAAATCCTCAAGGAGAACATGGCCGACCTGCTCTCCTACGCCGAGGTCCAGAAGCTGCTGAAGGAGCTGGGCGCGGAAGAGAAGAAGCTGGTCGACGAACTGATCCCTTCGGTCGTCACCGTCACCACGCTTCAGCGCGTTCTGCAGTCCCTGCTGCGCGAGAAGGTCTCGATCCGCGATCTGGCCGCCATTCTGGAAGGTCTGGCCGAGGCCGCGCCGCATACCAGCTCGGTCACCACCCTGGTCGAACACGTCCGCGCCCGTCTGGCTCGTCAGCTGTGCTGGCAGCACAAGGGCGACGACGGCGCCCTGCCCATCGTGACCCTGTCGCCCGAGTGGGAGCAGGCCTTCGCCGAAAGCCTGATCGGCCCCGGCGAGGACAAGCAACTGGCCATGGCCCCGTCGCGCCTGCAGGACTTCATCCGCGCTGTCCGCGACGTTTTCGAACGCGCCGCCATGGCGGGCGAGACGGCGGTCCTGCTCACCGGCCCGCAGGTTCGACCTTACGTCCGCTCGATCATCGAACGCTTCCGCGGCCAGACCGTCGTCATGAGCCAGAACGAGGTCCACCCCAAGGCCCGCCTGCGGACCATCGGGTCAGTCTAGGTCAGTTGACCTCGGTCCAGCCGCCCGCCGAGGCGTTGCGCGCGGCGTCGTTCACCGGGCGGGCGATCAGGCCGGATTGGGTGATCCAGACCTCATACCGCGCCCCGTCGGACATCGGCATATAGGCCGCGCCGCCGTACAGGGTGTCCACAGCGTCAACGTATTTGCGGTACTTCCGCGCCGTGTCCCAGGTGCTGATCTGCCAGGGCAGGCCGTTGTCCGTGTTGGTCACCGTCAACGGATGGACGCTGCGCTCGGCGTTGATTTCCTGCTGGATCGACTGATAGCGACCCGACAGGCGGTCCAGCCGGTATTGGGTGTCCAAGCCTAGCACATTGGCCCACGGCTTCCACTTCAGGACCTGGGCTTCGATCCGCCACTCGTCGCCGTGCAGGGGATAGAGATTGGTCGCCGCAGGCAGGTTTTCGCCTTGGCCGGCCTGGATCACGGTGGCCTCGAAATACTGCGGGCCGAGCTGGCGGGTAGTGATGGTGGCGACGGGATGCTCATAGGTCAGGCGTGAATAGGTCTGGACGTCCAGCGCCAGAAGGGCCGCGGTCGCCGCCAGGGCCATGAAGCCGGCTCCGCCGACCCCGCCCAGCAGGCCGCCGAACACCTTGCCGCGAAACAGGGCGCCGAGGCCCTTCACCAGCAACACCAGCCCCAGCAGTCCCACGACCGCCGGTACAATCCACCACCACCAGACCATTAGAGTCCCTCTCCCCCGATCAAGACCGGATAATCTTTACCCTAAATCCTCAGCACGGCGAGGGTTTCTCCCACGACGCGACTGGACAGGGGGAAAGGTGACGCTAATGCTCCTGTGCGATGAGTTCGGCGTGGCGAGATACGCTTCAGGCCCTGGGCCACTTCCTGCGCACGCCGACCCTGGGTCGCCGCGTCGCGGGTCTGCTGGTGCTCGCCATCCTGCTGCTGCTAGGCAGCAACGTCGCCACCTTCGTGATGATCCAGCGCACCGCGGACTTTAACGAAGAGGTGACCGCGGCCCAGCAGATGCGCCGTCAGACCCGGACCGTCCTGATCAGGCTGATCGACACCGAAACGGGCCAGCGCGGCTACCTGCTGACCGGCAACCCCGAATATCTGCAGATCAATCAGGAGGCGGCGCGAGACCTGCCTGTGATGCTGGATGATCTGGAGGCCTTCGCGCGCGGCGACGCCGACATCGAGCCCAGGGTCGCCCATCTGCGCGAACTGGCCGAGATCAAGGCCACCGAACTGCAGCGCACCATCGACATGGCCCGCACCGGTCGTCTGGGACAGGCCCTGGGCGTCGTCCGCAGCAATGAGGGCAAGGCGACCATGGACGGCTTCCGCGCCGAGGCGGCGGCCATCGATGAGATCCTGGAGACGCGGATGCAATTCCGCACCCGTCAGTCTGAATGGTCCAGCACGGTCACCGTTCTGGCCAATGCTATCGGCGCGCTGCTGATCCTTGGATTTGCGGGCGTCAGCGCATGGCTGATCCGTCGCTACGTCATGGAAATCCAGGAAGCCCGCGATGCGGTCGCCCGAATGAACGCCAGTCTGGAAGCCAAGGTCCGCGAGCGTACCTCGGACCTGACCCGGGCCAATGAGGAAATCCAGCGCTTCGCCTATATCGTCAGCCACGATCTGCGCGCGCCGCTGGTCAATGTCATGGGCTACACCTCCGAACTGGAGCAGGCGGGCAGGGTGGTCGACAAGGCGATCACCGAGGCCGAGAGCAATCGCAAGGTGGATGCGGATGTGGTCACGGCCGTCCGTGAGGACATGCCCGAGGCCATCGGTTTCATCCGCGCCTCGACCGAGAAGATGGACCGGCTGATCAACGCCATCCTCAAGCTGTCCCGCGAAGGCCGCCGCTCGCTGGTGCCGGAACTGCTGGACATGACGGCCATGGTTCAGGGCATCGCCGACAGCGTGAATCACCAGACCGCCGAGGCGAACGCCGAGATCGTGGTCGAGCCCCTGCCGCGCCTGGACAGCGACCGGCTGTCCATCGAGCAGGTGTTCGGCAACCTTATCGACAATGCGGTCAAATATCTGGACCACGACCGGCCCGGCCGGATCGTGGTCTCGGGCGAGGCGGACCATGACTGGGTGATCTATCGCATCGCCGACAACGGCCGTGGGATCGCGCCCCGCGACCATGAGCGCATCTTCGAGCTGTTCCGCCGCTCGGGTCGTCAGGATCGGGCGGGCGAGGGGCTGGGGCTGGCCTTCGTGCGCAACAGCGTTCGCCGCCTCGGCGGAGACATCACGGTGGATTCAGAGCTCGGAAAGGGCTCGACATTCATCCTCAAATTCCCCACACGCCTGATCCTCGCGGACGCCGGAGATTTCTGATGAGCACTTCCGTCAAGATCGTCATGATCGAGGACGACCTCGGTCATGCCAAGCTGATCGAGAAGAACATCCGGCGCGCCAATATCGCCAATGATATCGCGCACTTCGCCGACGGCGGCTCCGCCCTGGACTTCCTGTTCAGCGACGAGGTCCGCGCCAATGGTCCGCTGCTGATCCTTCTGGACCTGAACCTCCCGGATATGTCGGGTACGGATATTCTGGAGCGGGTGAAGGGCGACGAGCGCCTGCGCCGCGCCCCGGTGGTCGTGCTGACCACCACGGACGACAAGGTCGAAATCCAGCGCTGCTACGATCTCGGCTGTAATGTCTACATCACCAAGCCGGTCGACTATGAAAGCTTCGCGGGGGCGATCCGCCAGCTCGGACTGTTCCTGTCCGTGATGCAGGCTCCGGAGATCGAGTGAAGACCGAAGGCGAGGTCATCCGCCTGCTCTATATCGATGACGACCGCGGGCTTTCGCGGTTGGTCGAGAAGGAGCTCGGGCGTCACGGCTATGCCGTCACCTGCGCCCCTGACGGGGACGCGGGGCTGGACGTCCTCGCCGCCCAGGCGGGCCATTTCGACGCTGTCGCGCTGGATCACTACATGCCCGGCCGCGAAGGTCTGGACGTGCTGCCGGACATCATCACCCTGAACGACCCGCCGCCGGTGGTCTATGTCACCGGGGCGCAGGAGGGCCGCATCGCCGTCGCCGCCCTGCGCGCGGGCGCCGCCGACTACGTCATCAAGGACGTGTCCGAGGACTTCACCGCCCTGCTGCGCAACGCCATCGAGGACGCCATCCAGCGTCGTCGCCTGCAGCGCGAGCACCTCGAGGCCCAAGAGCAGGTCCGCCTGGCCCGCGACCGCGCCGAGGCCATGCTGCGCGAGGTCAATCACCGGGTGGGCAACTCGCTGCAGCTGGTGTCCAGCTTCATGTCCCTGCAACTGCGCCACCTCGCCGACGAGGGCGCCCGCGACGCCCTGCGCGAGTCGCAGGCGCGCATCGAGGCCGTCGCCCATGTGCACCGCCGCCTCTACACCTCGGGCGACATGTCCTCGGTCGAGATGGACGAGTATCTGCGCGGCCTGATCGACGAACTGTCCAAGTCGCTGGGCCCGGACAAGGGCTCGCCCACCCTGACGCTGGAGGTCGAGCCCCTGCGCGTCTCGACCGACCAGGCCGTCTCCCTGGGCGTGGTGGTCACCGAACTGGTCACCAATGCGGTCAAGTACGCCTACGCCCCCGGCCAGGGCGGTGAGATCCGCGTCATCCTGCGCACCGACAGCGACGGCCGCGCCCTGCTGACGGTCGAGGACGACGGTCCGGGCATGGGCGACGGCTCGCCCAAGGGCACCGGTCTGGGCGGAAAGATCATCTCGGCCATGGCCTCGGGCCTGCGCTCGGTGGTCGAGTTCGATCAGGCGCACAAGGGCGTGCGCGCCCGTCTGGCCTTCGACCTCTGACCATGGCCAACGCCCTGCAGTTCGGCGTCGCCCAATCAGGGCTGGACTATGTCCTGCGCCCCACCGCCTTCGGCCTGGTCTTCCATGACGGCAAGCTGGCCTGCGTCCGCGTCGACCGCGGCGAGGGCAGCTACTACGACCTGCCCGGCGGGGCCGTGGATGGCGACGAGACCGAGGAACAGGCCCTCATCCGCGAGTTCGTCGAGGAGACGGGCATGACCGTCCGCCCCTTCGCCCGCATCGCCGAGGCCTCGCAGTATTTCCTCAAGTCCACCGGCGAACCGCTGAACAACAGCGGCGGCTTCTGGATCGCCGAACAGGTCTCGCTAGATCCCTCCGCCAAGGTCGAGGCCGATCATGAGCTGGTCTGGCTGCATCCGCACACGGCCCTGAACGAGCTGCGCCACGACGCCCACGCCTGGGCGGTCGCCGCCTGGCTGCGCCGCTAGACCGAAATCGGCTCGATCAGACGCAGTCCAGCCGGGCTCAGACTTCGGTCCAACTTATTGGGCTGACCGCCCGTACGATCGCGAACACATTGACGCGGAAGGGAACACTCGTCTCCCGCCCTCGTTCTCCTGTCCGAAGCGCCGCCTTCCCCCGGCGCCCTCTCAAGGAGACTGAAATGCCCGATCAGGATCGCATCGAAGGCGCCGCCAAGAACCTCGGCGGCAAGGCCAAGGAATTCGCCGGCAAGGTCACCGGCGACGAAAAGCTGAAAGCCGAAGGCAAGGCCGACCAGGTCGAAGGCAAGGTCCAGAATGCCGTCGGCGGCCTCAAGGACACCCTTCGCGGCGACAAGCGCAACTAGGCCTTTTTCGCCTCACATCTCACGCGCCGCGCTCCCTTGGGAGCGCGGCGTCGTCATGTCAGGATCAGCGCGTCGCCACGCGGCAGCGGCCCATCCACTGGTTCTGCCTCTCATGGCTCATCGGTCGGTCGCAGGGCTCGTCGCGGGGCTCGGTCCGTTCACTTGGTTGGCCTCCGGCGCCCGCTCGACGGAGGCCTCGTCGCCGAAGACCCCGGTTAAGGAGCGGCCGAAGCCGCTCTCGGACCTCTGGGTCACCATTCGGCAGTTTTCCTGTGGCCGGGACGGAGAGGCGGGCTCGGATCGCTCCGCCATCGACGCCCGCGCCACCGCCAACCGGTTGCGCGCCGCCCTGCGGCAGGCCTCGTCGCCGTTGGCCCCGCGGCGCAGCCGCTCCCACCGCGCCGGATCGGTCAGCGCCCAGCCCGGCTCCTCCGCCCCAACTATCGACCGCCGCAGGCGCGGGGCGGGTCAACCCATTCAGCTGCACATTGAACGGAACTCGGCCCTGAGGCGGAGCGGGGGCCTGCGTCGGCGCGGTCGCCGGGTCTTGGGTCAGCAGGGCGATCAGCAGCATCAGCATGGGCGGTTCCTCCGCCCATCATCCTGCTTTCAAATAACGCTGGTGTCGGCTTGCGACTCCTGACGGCGTCTCAGTCCGAGCGGCCGCCCAGATTGATCCGCAGGCCTTCTTCCCGCACCTCCTGGCCGCCGACCGTGCACTCTTCGCGATAGGTCATGCCGCCGCCCTCGCGATTGCGGACGGGGCGGGTGTTGCAGGTCCGGTCGCGCAGGTCTGGCCCGGCGGGCACGCTGCGCGCCTGGGCGCCGCACTGCATGCCGTAGCGGTCGCCCGCCGCCTCCTGGCGGCAGTTGTCCACCGAGGCGGTCGGCCGCAGGCCTGCGGGCAGGGCGTCGCCCAGATTGGCGGCCAGGGCGAAGCGCACCCGGTTCTGGCAGGCGTCCATCGATTCCGAGGCGTTGCGGATCAGCGGACTGCACTCCGACCGCTCGTAGCCGAACGGATCCGTCTTCGCCCAGTCGGGGATGGTCGGGACCTCCGCGGGTGCGGCGACCGGCGCGGGCTCCACCGGCGTGGACCAGACGACCTGACCGGTCGTGGCCTGTTGCAGCATCAGGGCGGAAAGCACGGCGGCGGTCAGCATGGGGAACCCTCCGGATGTGTCGCGGTCACGCTAGCCTACTTGGCCAGCGCCCGCATCGCCTTTTCCAGCCCTTCCAGCGTCAGCGGATACATCCGCTCGTCGATCACCTCGCGGATCAGCCCGACCGAGGCGGAGTAGTTCCAGTACCGCTCCGGCGAGGGGTTCAGCCAAGCGACCTTATCCCACTGCTGCGTGGCCCGCTTCAGCCAGACCGCGCCGGCCTCCTCGTTCCAGTGCTCGACCGAACCGCCGGGCATGGTGATCTCATAGGGGCTCATGGTGGCGTCGCCGACGAAGATGGCGCGCCAGTCGGCGGGGTATTTGTTCAGCACGTCCCAGGTGTCGATCTTCTCGGTGTGCCGACGCCGGTTGTCCTTCCACACACCCTCGTAGAGGCAGTTGTGGAAGTAGAAGAATTCCAGGTGCTTGAACTCGGTCTTGGCCGCCGAGAACAGCTCCTCGCACATTTTCACATGGGCATCCATCGAGCCGCCGATGTCGAGGAACAGCAGCACCTTGATCGTGTTGCGCCGCTCGGGCCGCATGTGGATGTCCAGCCAGCCCTGACGCGCCGTGCCGTCGATGGTGGCGTCCATGTCCAGCTCGTCCGCCGCTCCCTGCCGGGCGAAGCGGCGCAGGCGGCGCAGGGCCACCTTGATGTTGCGGGTGCCCAGTTCGACCTGGTCATCCAGGTTCCGGTACTCGCGCTTCTCCCAGACCTTCACCGCCCGGCCGTGCTTCCCCGGCCCGCCGATCCGCACGCCCTCGGGATTGTAGCCGCCATGCCCGAAGGGGCTGGTGCCGCCGGTCCCGACCCATTTGCTGCCGCCCTCGTGGCGACCCTTCTGTTCCTCCAGACGCTCTTTCAGCGTCTCCATCAGCTTCTCGAACCCGCCCATGGCCTCGATGGCGGCCTTCTCCTCGTCGCTGAGGAATTTCTCATTCAGCAGCCGCAGCCAGTCCTCGGGCAGGTTGGTCGTCAGGTCCTCGCCCGCGCCCACCGTCTCGATGCCCGCGAACACCTTGCCAAACACCTGATCGAACCGGTCGTAGTGCTTCTCGTCCTTGACCAGAACGGCGCGCGACAGGTGGTAGAAATCATCCACCCGGCCCGAGGCCACGCCCTTGTCCATGGCCTCCATCAGATGGAGCCATTCCTTCATCGACACCGGAACCTTGGCGTCGCGCAAAGCTGTGAAGAAGGGCAGGAGCATGGGGGCAGACTAGGCCGTCTTCCGGTCCGGGAACAGGTGCGCGAACTAAAGCGGTCAGCGCGCGGCCTGGAAGATCTCCCAGCCGCCGGGGATCGACACCGCGAAGGCGAGTGTGCCCATCTTGGTCGCCTCGGGAGACTGGGCGTCACCGGTGGCCCGGGCCTTGAACGTCCAACCGTCGATGTTGCGCAGGACCACCACGGTCCGGCGGGTCTGTCCCTGAATTTCGGCGTCGAAAGCGGCGATCAGCGGCTCTTCCTGGCCCTGCAGCGAAACAACCGGGAACTCCCCTTCGACGGGGACCACATTCTGCCAGCTCCGATGAATGTCAGCCACGGCGGACGAGATCATATCGTCGGCCGGGTAGGCCTGCGGGTAACGGGTCGCGAACATGCTGATGAAGGTGGTCTCCCACCACGAGGCGCAACTGACGTCGTCCCCATGCGGCGGCCCGCCCTCGACGACGGGGTAGAAGGATATCGAGTCTCGCGGATCGCCGGTCGCGAACACGCAGACCATGCCGCTTCCGGTATGCTTGGCCTGCGGAACTTCGGTGGTCGTCACGTTGACGAAGAAGGCCCCGGCGTCGCTCCGTGCGATGACGTCGTCCGCATGCGCCTTGGCGGCGGCGATCTGCTCGGCAGTGGGGGGCGCATCCTGCGCGGCGACAGGCGCGGCGAACGCGAGCGCCGCCAGCAGGGCAAAAATCCGGATCATCGCCATCCCCCTTGGTTGAACGGCGATCAAGCCATGCCGTTCGGCCCGCGTCTATCCGCGTCGCAGAATGAACTCGTCGTCCAGCCAGCTTCCGACCGGATACTGATACTCGCCGGCCTTCTCGAAGCCGTAGGCGGCGTACAGCTTCTGGGCCTTCAGATTGCCGCTCCAGACGCCGATCCACAGCGGGCCGTCGGTATTGGCCTCCATCCACTCAAGCGACAAAGCCAGCAGCTTGGTGCCCAGGCCCAGCCCCTGCGCGGCCTTCGACACATACAGCCGCCGCAGTTCGGCGTGGCTGGCCTTGCCGTCGGGATGCGGCAGGGTGTTCGGCCCGGTATTAGCGAAGGCCAGCAGTTCGCCGTCCCGTTCGGCCACCCACCAGGCCGCGCCGGGCTCGGCCAGCTTGGTGCGGATCGTGTCGGCGTTGAAGCTGGCGTCCAGGAAGGCCGTCAGATCGGCCTCGGGGTAGGGGATCCCGAACCCGGTCACGAAGGTGTCTATGAAGGTCTCGCGCCCCAGGTCGGCAAGCGCTTGCGCATCAGCATCGCGGGCGGGACGGATCAGGGCGTCGGTCATGCCTTCGCCTTAGCGGGGGAAGACGTCCGGCGCGAGTGCGTCGGAGCCCGGAATCCGCGCTCGCGTGATCGTGCTGTTGCGGGAAGGTTGTCTCGGCGCGCGCGGGCGGTTACGACCTAAAAGGGCAGGGCCGCTCGGCGGTCACCCATGTACAGGCCTTGGGGGAGGAATAAGGACAGTTCGCCAGAGGCTTACGTCCGTACATCATGCCCTTCGCCGCGAGAGACTCATCCTTGGTCGACACCCCCGCGTCCGCGCAATCCGAGCCCGCCCCGTCCGCTGAACGCGTGCGGGCGACGCTGGTGGCCGTGCGTCCGGGCGCCATCATCCTGACGCGGCATGGCGAACCGGCCCTGTCGCGCAAATGCATGCTGACGTCGGACCAGTACCGCGACTGGTGGGCGAAATATGAGGTTGGCGGCCTGCGCGCCGGCCAGACCCCGCCGCCCGAGCTTCTGGCCGCCGCCGAGGGCGCGGGCGCCATCTACGCCTCCACCCGTCCGCGCGCGCAGGAAACCGCCGCCGCCGCCGCCGCGGGCAAGGAGGTCCTGACCGACGCCCTGTTCATCGAGGCGCCGCTGCCGCCGCCGCACTTCCCCTCCTGGTTCAAGCTGCCGCCGAAATACTGGGGCGCCGTCGCCCGCTTCTGGTGGCACGCCTTCAACCACCACGAAGGGCAGGAGACCCGGGTCGAGGCCGAGGCCCGCGCCGAACAGGCCGCCCAGGTGCTCATCGGCCGCGCGTCCTCGGGTGAGGACGTGCTGGTCCTCGCCCACGGCTACTTCAACCACATGGTCGGCAAGCGGCTGAAGGCCGACGGCTGGAAGCTCGTGCACAACCAGGGCTTCCGCTACTGGTCCCAGCGCCGATACGAGAAGCGCTGACCTCGCGACGGAGCAAGCCATGATCCGGCGATCCCTGCTGTCCTGCCTGCTCGGCCTGACCCTTCTGTTCGGCGCTGTCCCCGCCATCGCCCAGGACGCCGCCGAGGCGCCTGTCCGCGTCGCCCTCGTCACCGATCTGGGAACCATCGTCGTCGAGACCGATCCCCGCGCGCCCCAGACTTCGGCCAATTTCCTGCGCTACGTCGATCAGCGCCGCCTCGACGGCCTGACCTTCTACCGGGGCATGCAGCTTGGGCCGGACGCCGGTCTGGTGCAGGGCGGGGCCAGCGGCGCGCGCAGCGTCGTCCTGCCCCCGGTCGCCCATGAGCCGACCAGCCAGACGGGCCTGACCCACACCGACGGCGCCCTCTCCATGGCCCAGAGCGAGCCTGGCACGGCGACCGCCGACTTCTTCATCGTCGTCGGCAACCTGACCTCTCTGGACGCGGGCAAGACCACTCCCGACGATCCGGGGTTCGCCGTCTTCGGCCGCGTCATTGAGGGCATGGACGTGGTCCGCGCCATGCTGGCCGCACCCAAGTCCGAGACCGAGGGCGACGACTACATGCGTGGCCAGATGCTGGAGCCCCGGGTGAAGATCATCTCAGCCCGTCGGGTGGAAGTCCCCGCCGCCTGACGGCTCAGGCGGCCTCGGTCGCCGTCTTCGCCTTGTCGATCAGGGTGGTCACACTGCTCAGCAGGTCCGTGAATGCGCCCAGTCGGGTGACGATGTCCGCCTCGTCCTGACGCGCCTTGTCCACCGTGTCCTTGGCGTCCTTCGCCGCCTTGAACGCCGCCTCGACGTCCGGACCGGTCTCGCCCAGCCAGGCGTTGGCGGCCCGCAGCATCTGGGTGTGCAGCCCGTCCAGATTGGCGTTCACGGCCTTCAGTTGCGTCAGGTCGCCATTGCAGGCCCTGCGGTCCGCCTTGCGGGCGTTCCAGGCGTCGGAATAGGCCTGGGCGGCGACCGCGAACCGGTCTTCGTGGGTGCTGCTCATTGGCCGGCCTCCTTCGTTGCGGGGATCAGGGCGGTGATCTCGCCGATGGCCCGGTTCAGGTCGGCGATGTCGGCGCCGCCGACGGTCTCGAAATCGGCATGGGCCGCTTCCAGCTTGGCCAGGGCGTTCAGGATGGCGTCATAGCGCGCCGCCTGCAGTCGAACCCGGTCATCGGCCTGCCCGCGCACATAGGCCTGCAAGGCGCCGCGCGCCCTCAGGTCGGTGGCCAGAACCTGCTCGGCCTCGGGCGCCATGGTGACTCCCAGATCGGTCGCCATTTGCGCCAGCAGCGGCGAGCGCGAGATCAGGCCCGCCGCATACAGGGCCTCGATGGTCGCGCCCTCCTGCTCGGCGAAGCTGCCGGACAGGGCGTCGAACAGCCGCACCTCTGCCCCCAGCGAGGTGCGAAGCAGCACGACCGCCGCGCGGATGCGGGCGCTGCCGTCGCGCAGCCGCGTCCTCTGCCGGTCCCGCGCCAGCAGGCCGGCGCCCATGCTGATCCCCCGGCCCAGTGGTGCGTTGACCAGCGTCCCGGCGCCCGGGTCGATCACATCGGCATAGGCGTTGACGCTGCGGGTCAGCCGCCCGACGACGGTCTCCATCGCGCCCTCGGCGTTATACTGCGCCTCCTGCCCCAGCGCCCGATAGGCGTCGGCCAGCGCCGTCAGCGCCTCGGCCCGCAGGTTGATCGCCCGGATCAGCTTGCCGACCTCCTGCGCATTGGCGTCGCTCTGCTCCATCGGCTCGCACTGGGTCGGGTCGGGCAGTTCGACGCAGGTCTCCCAGGTGGTGGTGAAGGCCATCAGCTCTTCCTGTCGGTCCAGCCGTCCCGACAGGTCCCGTACTTCCTGGGCCGCCAGATCAGAAGCCGTCGCCCCGCTCTGGGCCAGTTGAACCGCCTGGGTGCGGGGCACTGCGGCGCAGGCGCCCAAAGCAGCGCACAGCCCGATGATCAGCACCCTGTCCATGAACGACCCCCGTTATCCGCGAACGCAGGTGGTGTATCTCGTAACGAGGGTATGTGGAACGGGCTTTCGACGGATTGCGGTGGCCCGGTGCGCTGACTAAGGAAGAGGTTCGTTCCTGGAAGCCCGATGACCGAAACCTCGATCCCCGCCGACCTCAGCTTTGAAGACGCCCTCCAGCGTCTCGAACAGATCGTCCAGAAGCTGGAATCCGGTCAGGCCCCGCTCGAGGAATCGATCGCCCTGTACGAGGAGGGCGCGCGCCTGAAGGCGCACTGCGAGGCCCGGCTCAAGGCCGCCCAGCTGCGCGTCGAGAAGATCGTCGTCGGCCCCGACGGCCAGCCGCGCGGCGCCGAGCCCGCGTCGTTCGACTGATGGCCGGTTCCGCCGAAACCATCGGCTTCGACGACTTCATGAAGGTCGATATCCGGGTGGGCCAGGTCCTCAAGGCCGAGCCCTTCCCGGAGGCGCGCAAGCCCGCCTACAAGCTGACCATCGACTTCGGTCCCGAGATCGGGATCAAGAAATCCTCGGCCCAGATCACCGTCCACTACACGCTCGAAGAGCTTGAGGGCCGCAAGGTCGCCGCGGTGGTCAACTTCCCGCCGCGCCAGATCGGCCCGGTCATGTCCGAGGTCCTGACCCTCGGCTTCCCCGACGAGAACGGCGCCGTGGTGCTGGTCGGGTTGGATCGCGAAGTCCCCGTGGGCGGGAGGCTGTTTTGACCTCCATCCCCCACGCCGCCAATTCGCCGGAGCAGGGCGTCATCGATCGCGTGGCCGAGATCGCCGATCTGGTCACCGTCGCCCTCGACGAGCTCCTGCCCCGCGCCGAGGGCCCCGAGTCCCGCCTGACCGAGGCCATGCGCTATGCGGCGCTGGGACCGGGCAAGCGGCTGCGCCCCTTCTTCGCCCTCGAGGCCGCGACCCTGTTCGATATCGAGGAACGCCCCGTCCTGCGCGCCGCCTGCGCCCTGGAGTGCGTCCACGCCTACAGCCTGGTCCACGACGACCTTCCGGCCATGGACAATGACGACATGCGCCGGGGCCGCCCCACGGTGCACATCGCCTATGACGAGGCCACGGCCATCCTCGCCGGCGACGCGCTGCAGACGGCGGCCTTCGACATCATCCTGCACGAGGACACCCACGACGATCCCGCCGTCCGCTGCGAGCTGGCGGCGCGGCTGTCGATGGCGTCCGGCGCGCGCGGCATGGCCGGCGGCCAGATGATCGACCTGCTGGGCGTCCGCGACGACCTCGGCGGCGTGGCCCGCATGCAGCGGCTCAAGACCGGCGCCCTGTTCACCTTCGCCTTCGAGATCCCGCTGATCATCGCCGGCGCCCGCGAGGTCCACCGTCAGGCCCTGACCAGCTTCGCTCACGACATCGGTCTGGCCTACCAGATCGTCGACGACCTGCTCGACGCCGAAGGCGACGAGGACATCCTCGGCAAGGCCGCCGGCAAGGACGCCGCCCAGGGCAAGACCAATTTCGTCACCCTGCTGGGCGTCGACCAGGCGCGGCACAGGGTCGCGCACCTCGCCGACCAGGCCCGCGCCCATCTGGACGTCTTCGGCCCCGACGCGGATATCCTCAAGGCCAGCGTGGACTTTGTGCTTCAACGCCGGAGCTGAACCTTGGCGCTCAACACCTCCATCCCGGCGCGTATTCTGCGGGTGAACCACGGGGGTGAGCACGGCGCCATCAGCATATACAGCGTCCAGATTGTTGCCGCCCGTTTGCGCGCGCCTGACCTGCTGCCCTTCCTTCAGGAAGCGTTGGAGCACGAGCGGTCGCATCGCCGCCGCTTCCGCGAACTGATGCCGACCCGTGACGGCAAGCCATGCCGGATGATGTGGATATGGGGTGTCGGCGGTGCGGTTCTTGGGCTGGTGACAGCGGCATTAGGGCGGGAAGCCATCCTCGCCTGCACCGAGGCCGTCGAGACAACAGTGCACAAACATCTCGACGATCAGATTCGATGGGCCGAGCCGCGCGACTCGGAGATGTACCGCGTCATCTCGGATATCCGGCTGGAGGAGGCAGCTCACATCGATTGGGCTTTAGAAAACCGGCGCGGTCGGGGATTTCAATGGCTGGAACAACTGATCAGCGCCGCGACGGAGACCCTGATCTGGATTTCCACTCGAGGCGATTCCGCCCGGCTGGCGCGTGAACTTGCCGTGGCGTGACCCGAAATCCAGAACCCACAGTGACAACATGGGCTCTCGCCGTGGGACTTTCCGCGCGCTAGATGCACCGTTCCTGCACGGATTTTTCAGACCGCATCGACCTGAACCGCAGCGAAATGCTCTACTGCGTGTTGGAAGATCAAAGGCCCAGGTACGAATTCCCCGAATGCCCGACACCCCTCTGCTCGATCAGGTGAAGTTCCCCGCCGATATGCGGGACTTCGACATCGCCCAGCTGAAGCAGCTGGCCGACGAGGTGCGCACCGAGACCATCGACGCTGTCTCGGTCACAGGCGGCCACCTCGGCGCCGGCCTGGGCGTGGTCGAGCTGACCGTCGCCCTGCACCACGTCTTCGAGACGCCCAGGGACATCCTGATCTGGGACGTCGGTCACCAGTGCTATCCGCACAAGATCATCACCGGCCGTCGCGACCGCATCCGCACCCTGCGTCAGGGCGGCGGCCTGTCGGGCTTCACCAAACGCGCCGAGAGCGAATACGACCCGTTCGGCGCGGCCCACGCCTCGACCTCGATCAGCGCCGCCCTCGGCTTCGCCGCCGCCCGCGACCAGAAGGGCGAGAGCAACCGCGTGGTCGCCGTCATCGGCGACGGCTCCATCTCCGCGGGCATGGCCTATGAGGCCATGAACAACGCCGTCGAGGCCACCAACGGCCAGCTGATGGTGATCCTGAACGACAACGACATGTCCATCGCCCCGCCGGTGGGCGGGATGAGCGCCTATCTGGCCCGTCAGGTCTCGGGCGGCGCCTATCGTCAGGTCCGCAATATCGGCAAGAAATTCGTCGAGCACATGCCGCGCCCGTTCCGCAACGCCGCGCGCAAGGCCGAGGAATACGCCCGCGGAATGGTCGTCGGCGGCACCTTCTTCGAGGAGCTGGGCTTCTACTACGTCGGTCCCATCGACGGGCACGACATGGACAACCTGGTCCCCATCCTGAAGAACGCGGCGGCCATCACCGACCGCCCGGTGCTGGTCCACGTCGTCACCCAGAAGGGCAAGGGCTACGCCCCCGCCGAAAGCAGCAACGACAAGCTGCACGCCGTGACCAAGTTCGACGTCGTCTCGGGCAAGCAGTCCAAGGCCGTCTCCAACGCCCCCAGCTACACCAAGGTCTTCGGGACCGAGCTGATCAAGCGGGCCGAGCGCGATCCGACCGTCGTCGCCATCACCGCCGCCATGCCGTCCGGCACCGGGCTGGACCTGTTCGGCGCCGCCTTCCCGAACCGCACCTATGACGTCGGCATCGCTGAGCAGCACGCCGTCACCTTCGCCGCCGGTCTGGCCGCCGACGGGATGAAGCCGGTCTGCGCCATCTATTCGACCTTCCTCCAGCGCGGCTACGACCAGGTCGTCCACGACGTCGCCATCCAGTCCCTGCCGGTCCGCTTCGCCATGGACCGCGCCGGTCTGGTCGGCGCCGACGGCTCGACCCACGCCGGTTCCTTCGACATCGGCTTCATGGGCGCGCTTCCGGGCATGGTCCTGATGGCCGCCTCGGACGAGGCCGAACTGGCCGCCATGATCGCCACCAGCCTCGAGATCGACGACCGCCCCTCGGCCTTCCGCTATCCGCGCGGCGACGGCGTTGGCGTCGAGATCCCGGAACTGGCCGCTCCGCTGCAGATCGGCAAGGGCCGCGTCGTCCGCGAGGGCACGACCGTCGCCATCCTCTCGCTGGGCACCCGCCTGCAGGAATCGCTCAAGGCCGCCGATGCGCTCGCCGCGCGCGGCGTCTCGGCCACCGTCGCCGACGCCCGCTTCGCCAAGCCGCTGGACGAGGAGCTGATCCTGCGTCTGGCCCGTGAGCATGAGTGCCTGATCACGGTCGAGGAGGGCGCCATGGGCGGCTTCGGCGGCTTCGTGCTCCAGATGCTGGCCGAGAAAGGCGCGCTCGACGCCGGCCTCAAGATCCGCACCCTGCACCTGCCCGACGTCTTCCAGGATCAGGACAGCCCGGTCGCCCAGTACAATCAGGCCGGTCTCAACGCCGACCACATCGCCGCCGCCGCGCTTCAGGCGCTGGGCGTCGAGGCCAGCCGCGCCGTTCGCGCCTAGGACGCCCTGACAGGCAACCGGATCGACCCTCGCCCCGTTCTGCTGCGGACCGGGGGCGCTGTTGATCCGGAGCGCCGTCATGAAGTTCATCCTGCCAGTCGTCCTCGCCCTCGCCGCCGGGCCCGCCTTCGCGCAGGAGGCGGCGGAGAGGCCCGCGCCCGAACCCCTGCAGATCTTCCGCGACGGCGACGCGGCCATGAGCTGCGTCCAGATTTCCGACGAGGCCGCCGCGCTCAGTCAGGAATTCGGCGGCGAACAGGGCGGCGGCGTTTTCAGCTCGGTGGTCAATGTCGGTCGCGCGGGCGCCTCCATGCTGATCCCTGGCGCCGGTCTGGCTATCGCCGGGGCCGACGCCCTGACCCGGCCCGACCGCGAACGCCGCGAGGCGCGCGAACAGGCCCTCGAACAGCGCTGGTACTATCTCAACGGCCTCTACACCGGCCTGCGCTGCAACCAGCCGCAGGCTGCGGTCTCGGCCCCGGCGGCTCCGGCGCCCGCGCCCGGTCCTGCCCCTGCGGTGGTCATTCCTCCTCCCGCGCGCCCTTGAACTTGCGAACCGTTCGCAATATCTCCGACCCAGTCCTTTATCGACCCGGAGACGGTCATGTCCGCTGAACCCCCGCGCCCCTTCGACTGGAACGGCGACAGCGGCGACCGCTGGGTCGAGAACCAGGTCCGGCTGGACCGCATGCTCGCCGCCTATGGCGACGCCCTGCGCGACGCGGCCCAGGCTCAGCCGGGCGAGCGGGTTCTGGATGTCGGCTGCGGCGCGGGCGTGACCACCCTCGATCTCGCGCCCCTCGTTGCGCCGGACGGCCGGGTCACCGGCGTCGACATCTCCGGCGCCCTGATCCGTCGGGCGCGCGAGATCGCGGGTGAACAGGAACTGCCGGTCAAATTCCTGCTGGCTGACGCCGCCGCCGGGCGGTTCGACCCGATCCACGACCTGATCGTCTCGCGCTTCGGCGTCATGTTCTTCGATGAACCCGTGGCCGCCTTCCGCAACCTGCGCACGGCGTTGAAGCCGGACGGCCGCATGGCCTTCGTCTGCTGGCGCGGGGCAGGGGAGAACGACTGGACCCGCCTGCCGATGACCGCCATCCGCGGCATCGTCCCACCGCCCCCGCCCGCCGATCCCGAGGCGCCCGGCCCCTTCTCCTTCGGCGATCCGGCCCGGGTTGAGCGCATCCTGACCGAGGCGGGCTTCACCGAAATCCGCATCGTCGCCGTGGACGAACCGGTCCTCTTCGGCGTCGGCCCGACCCCGGACCAGGCGGTCGAGGACGCCGTCGCCAACGCCGTCAAGGTCGGCCCCCTCGAACGCGCCCTGAAGACCGTCTCCGACGACACCCGCACCCGCGCCATCGCCGCGGTCCGCGCCGCCTACCGCGCCCGCCTCACCCCCGGTGGCGTCGTCATCTCCGGCGCCGCCTGGATGGTGACGGCGCGGAACGGATAGCCACACCCCTCGAGTGCAGGGGGCCTCGAGGGCAGGGATGGATCCTGCCCGCGTGCTCGCCGCGCGCTCGAGGAGCGGGCCGATGACGACCCTGATCGTTACGTCCGCCCCGCGTCGGTCGTCAGCAATGGCGTCGGCGGATGATCCGGTAAGGCCATGAGTACAGGGCCACCAGCCGGAGGAGCGTGTGGAAAACGGCCACGCGGGACGTCGATCTCGTCGAAACGGTAACAACTAACTCAAACACCGGGCGAGCCCCCGGCGTCCCGCGCCCTTCCCACCCTCGCCGGATCACACCGGTGGGGACGAACCCGCACGCCCCCTCTCCCCAGAGGAGAGGGACGCCCGACGCCCCACACCCCAACACCCCACGCTCCACCAGCCACGCTTCCCCGAATCCCGCCCCGGCGCAGCGACCGTTCGCCACGCTCGCCCTGCGGAGAAACAAACGTGCATATTTTCAATGATCTAAACCAATCTCACGCCGCCTTGACCTGCGGGGGGCTCACCTATAGGTTCCGCGCCGAATTCAGACCCCCTCCGGCGTTCGTCCACAGGCGGATCAAGGAGTGCTGAGGCCGCCATGTCCCTACCACCGGAATCGCGCGAAGAGGCGATCGCTCGTCTCACCAAGAGCGCATCCGAACTGGAGACGCGGAATGCTCCGCCGACCTCTTCGGAGATCGCGGGCATGGCTGTGGCCAATCAGGCCTGGAAGATCGTCGCCGACCTGTTCGGGGGCGTTTTCCTGGGTCTGGCGGCGGGGTTCGGGGCGGACTGGCTCTTCGGGACCAGGCCCTGGGGGATTATCGGCGGAGTCCTTCTGGGCTTCGCCTTGTCGATTTACATGGCGCGTCGCACAGCCAACCGGCTGATGGCGCAGGCGAAGGCGGCCGGGGTGGAACCCAAATCCATCCCGTTCGACGATGAAGACGAGGAGCGATAGGCCTTGGCCGATCCGATTCACCAGTTCCAGATCGTTAAGGTCGTCGACCTGCCCGACGTCACCCTTCCGCTTGTCGGGACGGTGGATCTGGCGATCACGAATTCGCACATCGCCATGACCCTCGCCTTCGTGCTGGTCGTCGGCTTCCTGACGCTGGTCACCTCGAACGCCAAGGTCGTTCCGGGCCGTATGCAGGCCGCCGGCGAGCAGCTGTTCGGTCTGGTCAACGGCGTGACCGACTCGATCATCGGCCACGAGGGCCGCAAATATTTCCCGTTCGTCTTCACCCTGTTCATGCTGATCCTCGGCATGAACCTGCTGGGCATGTTCCTGACCTTCACCGCCACCTCGCAGCTGGCGGTCACCGGCACCTTCGCCCTGCTGACCATCCTGCTGGTCATCGGCATCGGTTTCGCCAAGCACGGCCTGGGCTTCTTCGCCCTGTTCTGGCCGACCAGCGCGCCGTTCGCCATTCGCCCGGTCGTCGGCCTGATCGAGTTCCTGTCCTTCCTGCTGCGCCCGATCACCCTCGCGCTTCGTCTGTTCGGCAACATGCTGGGCGGCCACATCGCGCTGAAGATCTTCGCCGGCTTCGTCGTCTCGATGGGCGCGCTGGCCGCCGCGGGCGGTCTGGGCCTGCTGGGTCTGCCGGTCGCCGCCCTGTCGCTGGGCATGGTCATCGGCCTGACCGCGCTCGAGTTCCTCGTGGCCTTCCTGCAGGCCTTCGTCTTCGCCGTTCTGGCCAGCATCTATCTCAACGATGTGGTCAACCTGGGCCACGGCCACTAAAAGCCCGCCCAGCCTTCCTTCCAAACCAACCCTGACTGAATAGGACACTCATCATGGAAGCCGAATCCTTCAAGTACTTCGGTATCGGCCTGGCCACCCTGGGCATGCTCGGCGCCGGCATCGGCGTGGGCAACATCTTCGGCCAATTCCTGGCCGGCGCCCTGCGCAACCCGTCGGCCGCCGCCTCGCAAGTCGGCAACCTGTTCGTCGGCGCCGCCCTGGTCGAAGCCCTGGGCATCCTGGCCTTCGTTCTGGGCATCCTGGCCTGGCTGGGCTGATCCAGCGATCACGCTGAAAACGACGGCGTGAACAGGCTGCTCAGCCTGTTCCGCCGTCGTCGCCTTTTCCAGACCGAACGGACTTCCGATGGCCACCACCCCGACTGACCCCCACGCCGGCGCTCACGCGACGACCGAGGCCGAAGGCCACGGCGGCGGAGGCGGCCTGCCGCAGTTCGAAACCCAGCACTGGTTCGGGCAGATCGCCTACCTGCTGGTCCTGTTCCTCGTCCTCTACCTGCTGATCAGCAAGGTCTTCGCGCCGCGCATCCGCCGCGTGATGGACGAACGGGCTGAAACCATTTCCGGCGCCGTCGCGACCGCCCGTCAGGTGCAGGCCGAGGCCGCCGAGCAGGCTGAAGCCGCCAAGGCCGATGTCGCCCGCGCCCGCGCTGAATCGCGCGCCACCGCCCAGGCCGCCGCGACCCGCATCGCCGAGGAAGCCGCCGCCCGCAAGGCGACCGAGGAAGCCGCCGTCTCGGCCCGTATCGCCGAGGCCGAAAGCGCCATCGCCAAGACCCGTGACGCCGCCATGCAGAATGTCGGCACGATCGCCAACGACACCGCCTCGGCCATCGTCGAGCGCCTGACCGGCAAGGCCCCCACGGCCGCCGAGGTCGCCGCCGCCGTCAAGGGAGCCGCCTGATATGCCCGCCTTCCTCGATTTCGGTCACTTCTACAGCTTCTCGAACCCTGAACTCTGGGTCGCCATCGGCCTGATCCTGTTCTTCGGCATCCTCGTCTGGGCCGGCGTTCCCAAGCTGATCGCCAGCCAACTGGATCTGAAGGCCAACACCATCCAGGCCGAACTGGACGAGGCCGCCCGCCTGCGCGCCGAGGCCGAGGCCCTGCTGGCCCAGATCCGCGCCGAGAAGGCCGAGGCTGAAGCCCAGGCCGCCGCCATGCTGAAGGCCGCCGAGGACGACGCCCGTCGTCTGGAAGCCGAAGCCAAGGTCAAGCTGGAAGAGTCGATCGCCCGCCGCCAGGCCCTGGCCGAGCGTCGCATCGAACAGGCTGAGGCCCAGGCCACCGCAGAGGTGAAGGCTGCCGCCGCCGACTTGGCCGCCAAGGCCGCAGAGCAGATCCTGACCGCTCGCGTGGCCGGCCAGAAGACCGACCCGCTCCTCGACGCCGCCATCGCCCAACTGGGTACGCGGCTGAACTGATCGGTCGATCAGCGCAAAAGAACAAAGGCCCCGTCGGACTCCGGCGGGGCCTTTTTCTGATCAATGGGCCGGAGCGACGCCGACCGGATGGGCCAGCTTCTTCTCGCGCCGCACCAGACGGCCGTAGACGTTGCCCAGCACGATGCCGAAGACGGCGTGGCTGGCGATCATCCAGGCCAGGGTGCCGAACCCGGCGCGCATGAAGAACATGCCCGCGTTCATCAGCGGGGCCAGGAACAGGCCCATCAGGATGAAGGCGCCCACGGCGAACAGGATGCCCTTCGACTCCGGCGTATCCGTCGGCAGCTTCGGGCACAGGATGCCGAACAGCGGCCCCAGGATTAGCGTCCCCGCCGCGATATGGGCGATCCAGCCGACGGCCGGAATGTCCCGGACGCCGAACATGAAGGACAGAAGCTGCGGGAAACTGACCGCCCAATGGCCGACGGTCATATTGATGGCCTCAAGCACCGAGACCACGACAGTGGCCGCGAAACCCGCGACCAGACCCTTTTGTACGCGTGACATCATGACCAGCAGCGCCTCCCAACGCCTGTTTTCGGTTCTGATAACGCAGGGAGGAGCATACGCCTCTGATCTGGAACGGCGTTCACTTTGACGTGCTTCGCAGGTGCGGCGCCCGGTTCGCGGGAGCGATCAGCCGAAGGCGACGCCGGTCAGCTGCTCCGACGCCGACCACAGCCGGGCCGCGACATCGGCGTCCAGCGCCTGCGGACGGACCTGCGCCGGGCCCGGCGGGCCCTTCAGGTCTTGCCAGCCCTGCGGCCCATAGTAGCCGCCGGGGGCGACCTCCGGGAGCGTGGCGGCCATCAGGGTCGGCAGGGCGCCGTCCGCGGACGAGTGGCCGAACAGGCGCTCGAACACGCTGATGACGCCGCGATAGAGGGCGCCCGCGCCCTGTCCCGGCCCATTGGCGATCAAGTCGGTGTGCGCATAGCCCGGGTGAGCCGCAACGCTGGTCAGGCCCCAGCCGTTCGAATCGCTGCGCCGCTGCAGCTCGATGGCGAACATCAGCATGGCCAGCTTGGACTGCTGATAGACGGGCCAGGCGCGATAGCCCTGCTCGTAGTTCAGATCGTCCAACCGGATGCGCCCGGGCTTGTGCGCGATGCTGGCCAGTTGCACCACCCGGGCCTTCGCCGCCGTCAGCAGGGGCAGCAGCCGGGCTGTCAGGGCGAAATGGGACAGGTAGTTGGTCCCGAACTGCATCTCATGCCCGTCGGCCGTGGTCTGCCGCTTGGCTAGGGCCATCACGCCCGCATTGTTGATCAGGATGTCGATGGGGCGGCCCTCGGCCAGCATCCGGTCGGCGAAGGCGTTCACATCCCCCAGCCGGGCCAAGTCGACCTGTTCGAAGCGGAGCAGGGCGTCGGGGAAGGCGCTGCGGATGGCGGCAAGGGCCTCGGCGCCCTTGGCCGGATTGCGACCCACCAGAACCACCTCGGCGCCCTTTCCAGCCAGCGCCAGGGCGGTCTCCAGCCCCAGGCCGCCGGTGGCCCCGGTCACGACCGCCAGCCTGCCGGTCTGGTCGGGAATATCGTTTGTGGTCCAGTTCGCCATCAGGGTTATCCTGTCTCTGAAAAGAGTCGCCTCAAAGGGCTCCGGCTTGCATATCTGCATCCGGTGCAAATATGCAAGAAGTGCAAGATAACATTTCCTCCCCGACGCCGGGGCTGCGTGAGCGCAAACGCGCCGAGACCCATGCCCGGATCCAGTCCGAAGGCATCCGCCTGTTCGTCGAGAAGGGGTTCGAGGCCACGACCCTGGACGAGGTCGCGGCGGCGGCGGACGTCTCGCGCCGCACCCTGCTGAACTATTTCGGATCGAAGGAAGAGATCGTCTTCTCGGCCAAGGCCGAGATCCCGCAGATGATCGCCGACGCCGTGGCCGCGCGTCCGGCGGAAGAGTCGCTGCTGGACATGGTCGAGAACGCCCTGCTGGATCTGGCGCGGCGGCATCAGACCGAGCAGGTGCGGGCGATCACGGTGCTGATCGGCGCGACGCCGTCGCTGCAGGCCGGGGATCAGGCCAAGTACGAGCGGATCGAGCGGCTGCTGGCCCAGACGCTGGCGATGAAGAAGGGACTGCCGGAGGACGATGTGTCCTGCCGGATCGTGGCGGGCGCGGCGGTCAATATTCTGAAGCTTTCGACCGCCGAATGGCTGAAGCGGCCGGACCAGTCGCCCGAGGTGTTCGGTCGGGAAGCCTTTGCGGCGCTGAGGCGTATCGCGGGCTGAAGCCTCCCCCGCGCGAGGCGGGGGAGGGGGGCAGGCTCAGGCCGCCTGGTTGGAGCCTTCCGGGGCGGTCCAGCGCAGCACCGGCGAGCGGGCGGCGCGGGTCTCGTCCAGACGACGCAGCGGGGCGTGGAAGGGTGCGCCCTTGAAGCGGTCCACATCACCGGCCTTGGCGGCGCCGGCCAGCAGACGCATCGCCTCGATGAAACGATCCAGTTCGGCCTTGGACTCGGTCTCGGTCGGCTCGATCAGCATCGCGCCGTGGACGACCAGCGGGAAATACATGGTCATCGGGTGGAAGCCCTCGTCGATCATCGCCTTGGCGAAGTCGAGCGTGGTGATGTCCGTGCCCTTCAGCCATTCGTCGTCGAACAGGGCCTCGTGCATGCACGGGCCCTCCGGGAAGGCCGGGCTCATCAGGTCCGACAGGCGGGCCTTTATGTAGTTGGCGTTCAGGACGGCATCCTCGGCGACCTGACGCAGGCCATCCGAACCATGGCTCATCATGTAGCTGAGGGCGCGGACATACATGCCCATCTGGCCCTGGAAGGCGCACAGGCGGCCGAAGGCCTGGGCGGCCTCGTCTTCCTCGCGTTCGACCAGACGGTAGCCGTCGGCGTCGTGCACCACCCACGGGGCCGGGGCGAAGGGTGCCAGGGCTTCCGACAGCACCACCGGACCGGCGCCCGGACCGCCGCCGCCGTGCGGCGTCGAGAAGGTCTTGTGCAGGTTGATGTGCATGGCGTCGACGCCCAGGTCGCCCGGACGGACTCGGCCGACGATGGCGTTGAAGTTGGCGCCGTCGCAGTAGAAATAGGCGCCCGCCTCATGCGTCAGGCGGCTGATCTCGAGGATGTCGCGCTCGAACAGGCCGCAGGTGTTGGGGTTGGTCACCATGATGGCGGCCACGTCGTCACCCAGCTTGGCGGCCAGATCGGCGACGTCCACGCGGCCGTCATCGGTCTGGGCCACCTCGACCACCGAATAGCCGACGAAGGCGGCGGTGGCCGGGTTGGTGCCGTGGGCCGAAGTCGGCACCAGCACCTTGCGGCGCTTCTCATGCTGGCCCGAGGCCTCGTGCGCGGCGCGGATGGCCATCAGGCCACACAGTTCGCCGTGGGCGCCCGCCTTGGGCGACAGGGCGACGGCGGGCATGCCGGTCAGGGTCTTCAGCCAGTGGGCCAGGCTGTCCATCAGCTCCAGCGCGCCCTGCACTGTCGACTGCGGCTGCAGCGGGTGAATGTCCGAGAAGCCCGGAAGGCGGGCCATCTTCTCGTTGAGGCGCGGGTTGTGCTTCATCGTGCACGAGCCCAGCGGATAGATGGCCAGGTCGATGGCGTGGTTCTTCTGCGACAGGCGCACATAGTGGCGCATCGCTTCCGGCTCCGACAGACCGGGCAGGCCGATCGGATCCTTGCGGACCAACTCGCCGAGGTCCGAAGCCGAACCCTTGGGCTCCGGCAGGTCGACGCCGGTCTTGCCCCAGCCTTCGCCCTCGAAGATCAGGGCTTCGTTCTGCAGCAGGCCGCGGCCGCCGGTCAGGGTGGCGGGCTTCGAGGTCACTTGGTTCGGGGCGGTCGGACGGCCGACGGTGTTCATGGTGCTCATCGTCTTGTCTCCGCTCAGGCCGCCAGAACCTTGCCGAGCGCCTTGGCCAGCAGGGTGATGTCAGTGTCCAGGGTGGTCTCGGTCGCGGCGACCAGCAGGACGTCGTCCATGCCGGCGTCCGGGGCCAGTCGGCTGTAGGGCACGCCCGCCAGCACGTGGTGCGCGGCTAGGGTGTCGACCACGTCGGCGGCGTTCTTGGGCAGCTTGATCGCAAACTCGTTGAAGAAGCGCGGGGTCAGGATCTCCACGCCGGGAATGGCGGCCAGGGCGTCGCGGGTGGCGACGGCCTTCTCGTGGTTCAGCAGGGCCAGCTTGCGCAGACCCGTCTCGCCCAGCAGGCTCATGTGGATGGTGAAGGCCAGGGTGCACAGGCCCGAGTTGGTGCAGATGTTCGACGTGGCCTTATCGCGGCGGATGTGCTGCTCGCGGGTCGACAGGGTCAGGACGAAGCCGCGCTCGCCGTCGGCGTCCACGGTCTCGCCGGTCAGGCGGCCGGGCATCTGGCGGATCAGCTTCTCGCGCGTGGCGAACAGGCCGACATAGGGACCGCCGAAGTTTAGGGCGTTGCCGATCGACTGGCCCTCGGCCGCGACGATATCGGCGCCCATTTCGCCGGGCGATTTCAGCAGGCCCATCGACACGGCCTCGGTGACCACGACGATCAGCAGGGCGCCGGCGGCGTGGGCGGCCTCGGCGATCTTCGTCACGTCCGTGGCGGTGCCGAAGACGTTCGGGGTCTGGACGACCACGCAGGCGGTGTCCGGACCGATCTGGTCGATCACGGCGGCTTCGGCGTCGACGGCGGCGGGCAGGGCCAGGGTCTCGACGCCGACGGCGTGGACCACGGTCTCGGTGGCGCGGATGTAGTGCGGGTGAACGCCGCCCGAGATCACCGCCTTGTTGCGGCGGGTCACGCGGGTCGCCATCAGCACGCCCTCGGCCATGGCCGTCGAGCCGTCATACAGCGAGGCGTTGGCCACCGGCATGCCGGTCAGGTTCGCGACCTGGGTCTGGAACTCGTACAGGTACTGCAGCGTGCCCTGCGCGATTTCCGGCTGATAGGGGGTGTAGCTGGTCAGGAACTCCGACCGCTGGATGATGTGGTCCACGGTGGCCGGGACGTGGTGCTTGTAGGCGCCGGCGCCGCAGAAGAAGGGCACGGTCCCGGCGGTGGCGTTCTTGGCCGCCATGGCCGAGAGGGCGCGTTCGACCTCCAGTTCGCCCGCGACGCGCGGCAGATCGACGAAGCCGTCGCGGCGCGCCGCCTCGGGCACGTCGACGAACAGGTCATCGATGGATTTGGCCCCGATCGCCGCCAGCATGGCGGATCGGTCGTCGGGCGTCAGGGGGAGGTAGCGCATCGGTGGCTCCTGGCCGGGGGAAGGCGGCCGAGACGGCCCGCTGACTCTTAATCAGCGGGCCGAAACATCATTCACTGGGTGGCGAGGTAGGCGTCGTAGGCGGCGCGATCCATCAGGGCGTCCAACTGCGAGGCGTCCGAGATCTTGATCTTGGCGAACCAGCCTTCGCCTTCCGGATCGGCGTTTACGGTTTCCGGAGCCGAGGCGAGGACAGCGTTGCCCTCGACCACTTCACCGGCGACCGGGGCGTAGACGTCCGAGGCGGCCTTGACCGATTCCACGACGGCGAAGCTGTCGCCGACCGAGACGGTCTTGCCGGCTTCCGGGGTCTCGACGAACACCACGTCGCCCAGGGCGTCCGCAGCGTGCTTGGAGATGCCGACGGTGGCGATGTCGCCGTCGACTTTGACCCACTCGTGATCCTTGGTGAACTTCATGGCTGATCCTCAGACGGTCTTGGGTTTGCGGTAGTAGCGTTGCGCCACGAACGGCGTGGCGATGACTTCGGCGGCGGCGGCCTTGCCGCGCACGATGACCTTCAGGTCCGTACCCAGCTCGGCGAAGGCCGGGGGCACGTAGCCCATGGCGATGTTGCGCCCCAGGGTCGGCGACGGGCCGCCCGAGGTGACCTTGCCGATAACGTTGCCGTCGGCGTCGGCGATCTCGGCGCCTTCACGGGCCGGGGCGCCTTCCTTGACGCTCAGGCCGACGCGGACGCGGCTCGGGCCGTCAGCCAGTTCCTTCAGGACCCGCTCGGCGCCGTTGAAGTCCGCGCGTTCCTTGCGCGACTTCGACAGAGCGAAGGTCAGCGCGCCTTCCACCGGGCTGGTGGTTGGGTCGATGTCGTGGCCGTGCAGGGGCAGGCCGGCTTCCAGACGCAGGCTGTCGCGGGCGCCCAGGCCGATCGGCTTCACGCGGGCGTCTTCCAGCAGCAGGTTCCAGATGCGCTCGGCGTCTGCGGCTGGGACCGAGATCTCGTAACCGTCCTCGCCGGTGTAGCCCGAGCGCGAGACGTAGCAGTCCACGCCGAAGATCATCAGGCGGGCGGTGTCCATGAAGCCGAAGTCGCCGAAGACCGGATCATGCTTCAGCATCACCTCGGCGGCCTCGGGGCCCTGGATGGCGATCAGGGCGCGGTCCAGAACGGTCAGTTCGGCGTCGCCCTCGAGGTTGGCTTCCCAGAAGGCGAAGTCCTCGTCCTTGTTGCCGGCGTTGACGACGACGAACAGGCCGTCGTGATCGGGCTTGCCCGCCATCAGGTCGTCGATGATGCCGCCGTCCTTGTTCAGGAGCAGCGAGTACTTCTGCTTGCCGGCCTTCAGGATCTGATAGTCGCCGGGCACGAAGCGCTCGAACTGGGCGATGGCGTCCTCGCCGGTGATCTTGCACTGGCCCATGTGGGAGACGTCGAACAGGCCGGCGTGCTCGCGGGTCCAGCGGTGCTCGGCCAGCACGCCTTCGTACTGGACCGGCATGTCATAGCCGCCGAAGCCGACCATGCGGGCGCCCAGGGCGCGGTGCGCGGCGTTCAGGGGGGTAGTCTTCAGGGCTTGATCGGTCATGGTCCAGACTCTCGGGGTCGCGTGTTGAAGCGGAAAGCTCCGCCGTCCTCGCGCCCCCGCTGTCCTGAAGCCTGAGAGATTCCGGCGGCCTTCGCCACCTTGCTCCGTCGGCGCGCAACTCGTGCGACTTTCCAGCGTCCGTGCGCCCTCGCGGTCCTTTTGCCTGAGCGTTTCCGGGGCGGTTGCGCCTTCGGCTCCGGGGCCTTTCAGGGGCTCCGATCTCTCCCGCGAGAGCGAGCGGACCTAGGCCCCGACTCCGGGGCCAAGTCAAGCGCTACGCGGCCGCGTACGCCTTCACTTCCGCGATCCGGGCGGCCTTTTCGGCGTCCGGCAGGAAGCTGCCCTCGAAGCTGTTGATCGCGATCTGCGTCACCTGCTCACGGTTCAGGCCGACCGCTTCGGCCAGTTTCGTGTAGTTGGCGTTCACATAGCCGCCGAAATAGGCCGGATCGTCCGAGTTCAGGGTGACGTGCAGGCCCCGGCGCAGCATTTCGGGGACGGGGTGGTCCTTCAGGTCCTTAACCACGCAGAGCTTCAGGTTCGACAGCGGGCAGACGGTCAGGGTCATCTGCTCCTGCGCCAGCCGCTGGATCAGGCTCTCGTCCTCCATGGAGCGGTTGCCGTGGTCCATGCGGTCGATGTGCAGCAGGTCCAGCGCCTCATGCACATAGGCGGGCGGGCCTTCCTCGCCGGCGTGGGCGCACAGCTTGAGACCCAGCTCGCGGGCGGCGGCGAAGACGCGCTGGAATTTGGACGGCGGGTGCCCGACCTCGGACGAGTCCAGCCCGACCCCGATGAAGTGGTGCAGATAGGGCTTGGCCATCTCCAGCGTGGCGAAGGCCTCATCCTCGGTCAGGTGGCGCAGGAAAGACAGGATCAGGCCGGAGGTGACGCCCAGTTCGGCCTTCGCCCGGTCCATGCCCGCGATCAGCCCCTCGACCACCACGCCGAATTCCACACCACGGTCGGTGTGGGTCTGGGGATCGAAGAAGATTTCGGCGTGGCGCACATTGTCCGCCGCCGCGCGCTGGAAATAGGCGAAGGCCAGGTCCTCGAAATCCTTGCGGGTCAGCAGGACATTGGCGCCGGCGTAGTAGATGTCGAGGAAGTCCTGCAGGTTCGAAAAGTCATAGGCCGCGCGCACGGCCTCGACGCTGTCGAACGGAATGGAGACGCCGTTGCGCTGCGCCAGCTCGAACATCAGCTCGGGCTCCAGCGAGCCCTCGATGTGCAGGTGCAGTTCGGCCTTGGGCAGGCCGGCGATATAGGTGTCGAGCGACATAGGCGGGTCTCCGGAAAGTCCCGCCAGTCTAGCCTACATCCGCTCCGGCGTGTCGATGCCCAGCAGGGTCAGGGCGATCACCAGTTGATCCAGCGCCGCCTTGGACAGGGCCAGACGCGACGCCTTCGTCTCGGCGTCCGGCGCGATCAGCACCGGGCAGGCCGCGTAGAATTTCGAGAACGACTGGGCCAGCCTGTAGGCGTGCTCGGCCACGACGTGCGGCATGCGCTTGTCGTAGGCCTCGACTGTCGCCTGCGAGAAGGCGTCCAGCGTCAGGGCCAGATCGCGCTCTGCTGGTTCGCCGATGACGATGGCGCCCGGCGCCAGACCCTGATCCGCCGCCTTGCGCAGCAGGGAGCGGATGCGGACCGCCTGATACAGCAGATAGGGGCCGGTCTTGCCCTCGAAGCTCATGAAGCGGTCGAGGTCGAAGACGTAGCTGGTGGTCCGGGCGTTCGACAGGTCTGAGAATTTCAGCGCCGCGATGGCGACCTTGTGCGCGATGGCCTCGAACTCTTCCGACGACAGGTCATCGCCGAGCTTGGCTTCGTGCAGGCGTTCGCGCGCCTTCTCGGTCGCCTGATCGATCAGGTCGCGCAGCTTCAGCACGCCGCCCGCGCGGGTCTTGAAGGGCTTGCCGTCCTGGCCGTTCATGGTGCCGAAGCCGAGGTGCTCCAGCGACTTCTCGGCGGCGTAGCCGGCCAGATAGGCGGCGCGGAACACCTGTTCGAAATGCTCGGCCTGCCGTTCATCGACGACGTACAGGGCCAGGTCCGGGCCGATGGCCTTCTTGCGGTCGAGGATCGTCGCCAGGTCGGTCGTGCCGTACATGGCCGAGCCTTCCGAGCTGATCACCAGCAGGGGCGGGGGCGACGGGGCCTCGACCACCGAGCCGTCGGCCAGCTTCTTCTTGCGGGTCTCGCCGGGACGGGCGACGTGCACCACCTGCGCGCCGTCGTCGGGGACCAGCAGGCCGGTCGCCTGCAGATGCTCCAGCATCTCGGGCATCAGGGGATCGGCGTCGCTCTCGCCGTTCCACAGGTCGAAGTCGACCGACAGGTCGCCGTACTCGCGCTTCAGCGCCTCGCGGCTGACGGCCACGAAATGCCGCCACAGGGCGCGATAGCCGGGACGGCCGTTCTGCAGCTCCGCCGTCGCCTTGCGGGCGCGGTCGCGGAAGTCGGGGTCTTCCTTGGCCTTGCCGGCGGCCAGCGGGTACAGCCGGTCCAGATCGGCCAGCGTGACGGGGCTTTCCGCCGGGAAGGGACCGTCGCCCTCGACCATGAAGGCGTCCGCCAGCCCCTCGTCGCCGCAGGCGACGATCAGGAGGCCCATCTGGAAGCCCCAGTCGCCGAAGTGGGCGTCGCCGATGACTTCATCGCCACGGAAGCGGAACAGCCGCTTCAGGCTTTCACCGATGATGGCGCTACGGAGGTGTCCGACGTGCATCGGCTTGGCCACGTTCGGGCCGCCGTAGTCGATCACCACCTTGCGCGGCTCGGCCACGGTGGCGGCGCCCGCATGTTCGGCGTCGGCGGCGACATCCTGGGCGCGCTTCGCCAGCGCGGCGTCGGCGACCTTCAGGTTGATGAAGCCCGGTCCGGCGATCTCGACCGAGGCCAGACGCGGATCGCCTTCCAGACGGGCGGCGACTTTCGCGGCCAGTTCGCGCGGATTGGCCTTCAGCGCCTTGGCGGCGGCCAGCGCCCCGTTGGACTGGAAGTCGGCCAGATCGGGCCGGTCAGAGGGGGTGACCCGCGCAAGGGTCGCGTCCACGCCTTCGGCGGCGAAGGCGGCTGCGACCGCTTCGCCCAGTTCCGTCTTGAGATCGGTCATTTACTGGGCTGCGGGCTGGGCTGCGGGGGCGGCGCCCGCGTTGACGCGGAAACGGCTGCCGGAGCGGTTGAACTCGGCCATCTGCGGCGTGACGTCGAAGCCGACCAGGATCTCGAAATTATCGCCGCTGGTGCTGGCCGCGGCGCGCGGGATCATGATGGTGTTGTCTTGGGTGACCGTGGCGGTGGTCGCGCCGTTCTCGAACGTCACCGGCAGGTCGAAATAGACCTTGTCCAGCACGGCCCGGTTCCGCTCGGTGACGGCGATCCAGTAGCGATAGGTGCGGGCCTGACCGTCAGCCTGCGGCCCGCGGCCGAGGTTGAACAGGACGCGGGTCTGGACCTCGATCGGCTCGTCGTTCTGATAGGCGCAGTCCGAGGTCAGGCCCTCGATCTCGCCGGTGTAGCCGACGTTGGCGGCCGCGACCCGGTCGCCGGTCAGTTCGACGTAGCGGGCGGCGTCGTAGAGAATCTTCACATAGGGGCAGGGGCCGGCGGCGGAGCGACGGCTCAGCGGCGCGATGCGGACGCGACGGGCGCGGTCGCCGGCCTGGTCACCGGCTTCAGGGCGGTCGGCGCGGTCGCGCTCCTGCCCGCCAGGACGCGATTGCGCGATGGCGATGGGCGCGATGGCCGCGACGGTGGCGGCGACAAGAGCCGAGGCCAGGGAAACCTTCAGGACGCGACGCATCAATGCTCTTCCAGATCACGAGGAGGCGGCGACAGCCCGACGCCGTCCGCACGCTTGCCGCTGATAGCGGCTAAACCGAGGCGCGGCAAACCCGCCGCGCGCGGAAACGACGGTGGCGGCGGACGGCCCGAGCGACTAGGTTCCGCCGCATGACCGTTCACCAGCCGATCCGACCGGCCGACAAGCCCCCGCTGACCGTGCGTCTCGCCACCCCCCGGGGCTTCTGCGCGGGCGTGGACCGGGCCATCCAGATCGTCGAACGGGCCATCGAGAAATACGGCGCGCCCGTCTATGTGCGCCACGAGATCGTGCACAATCGCCATGTGGTCGAGCGTCTGCGCTCCATGGGCGCGATCTTCGTCAAGGAGCTGGACGACTGCCCGGACGACCGGCCGGTGGTGTTCTCGGCCCATGGGGTGCCCAAGTCGGTGCCCGCCGCGGCCCGTTCGCGCGAGATGCTGTTCCTCGACGCCACCTGCCCGCTGGTGTCCAAGGTCCACGTCGAGGCCGAGCGCCACCACGTCGCCGGTCGCCACATCATCCTGATCGGCCACGCCGGCCACCCCGAGGTGGTCGGCACCATGGGCCAGCTCCCGTCCGGCGCCATTTCGCTGGTCGAGACGGTGGAGGACGCCGAGGCGTTCGAACGGCCCGGCGACGCGCCCCTGGCCTACGCGACCCAGACCACCCTGTCGGTGGACGACACCGCCGAAATCCTCGCCGCCCTGAAGCGTCGGTTCCCGGAACTGCCGGACCCGCACAAGGAAGACATCTGCTACGCCACCACCAACCGTCAGGAGGCTGTGAAGCGGCTGGGCGATGGCTGCGATCTGGTGCTGGTGGTCGGGTCCAAGAACTCGTCCAACTCGGTCCGTCTGGTCGAGGTGGCGATCAAGGCCGGCGCCCGCGAAGCCCGTCTGGTGGATGACGCCAGCCATGTCGACTGGAGCTGGCTGGACGGCGTTTCGACGCTGGGCATCACCGCCGGCGCCTCGGCGCCCGAGCGGCTGATTGAGGAACTGGTCCAGGCCGTCCGCGACCGCTTCGACGCCCATGTCGTCGAGGACGACGGTGAGCGCGAGACCGTCACCTTCAAGCTGCCGCGTGTCCTGACCACCTGATGCCTGCCGTCATCCCGGCTTCGCACGCCTGTGCTTGTTAGCGGGCTTCCCGCCCACAGTCTGACGGAGCCGGTCATGGATCTGGATCGTCGACGCCTCCTGCTGACCACCGGCGCGGGCGCGCTGATGGCTCCCGCCCTCGCGCGGGCCATGACCATCGACGCCGACGTCCGCTCGGGGACCATCGCCGACGTCGATCACGTGGTGATCCTGATGCAGGAGAACCGGTCGTTCGATCACTATTTCGGTGCTTTCCCCGGCGTGCGTGGCTTCGGCGACCGTTTCCCGATCCCGGTGGCCGACACCGATCAGCGCAAGGGCAAGACCTGCTGGGTGCAGGCCAATCCGAACGGAGAGGGGCGACCCGCCCTGGTCGCACCGTTCGCGCTCAACACCGCCGACGACTTCCGCCTGATGCGGGTGGAGGGCACGCCCCACAGCTGGCCTGACGCCCAGGCCGCCTGGGACGAAGGCCGGATGAGCGCCTGGCCCGTGGCCAAGCAGGAACATTCGATGGGCTACTACCGTCAGGAGGATATCCCCTGGCAGTACGTCCTCGCCGACGCCTTCACGATCTGCGACGCCTATCACTGCTCGATCCAGACCGGCACCAACTCGAACCGGCTCTTCCTGTGGAGCGGGACCAATGATCCGTCGGGAACGCGCGGCGGGCCGTCGATCTCCAACTCGCACGACGCCCTGGTCGCCGACGGCGGGCATCCGGACGGCTACCGCTGGACCACCTATCCGGAGCGGCTGCTGGAGGCCGGGATCAGCTGGCGCATCTATCAGGACATGGCGGACAACTTCACCGACAACCCCACCGCCGGGTTCCAGACCTTCCGCGATAGCCACGCGGGCGCGCCGGGCGGTGACCCGCGGTTGGCGGCGCTGGGCCTCAGCACCCGCCACCTCGACGGTCTGCGCGAGGATGTGCTGACCGGCGCCCTACCGAAGGTGTCGTGGATCGTCGCCCCAGCCGCCGACTCCGAACACCCCAGCCCGTCCAGCCCGGCGCAGGGCGCGGACTACACCGCCCGCGTGATCGAAGCCCTGACCGCCGACCCCGCCGTCTGGGCGCGGACGGCCCTGTTCGTCACCTTCGACGAGAACGACGGCTTCTTCGACCACATGCCGCCGCCCGCGCCGTCGTCGATGGTGGGGCGCGAGCCGCAGGTCGGGCTGGGCGGCTCCACCGTCTCGACGGTCGGCGAATACCACCTCGAGACCACGCCCAGCGAGGAGCGGGCCGAGCGCACCGAGTTCGTCGGTCGCCCCTATGGTCTCGGCCCGCGCGTGCCGATGTACGTCATCTCGCCGTGGAGCCGGGGCGGCTGGGTCAATTCGCAGGTGTTCGACCACACCTCGGTAATCCGCTTCCTTGAGACCCGCTTCGGGGTAATGGAGCCCAACATCTCGCTGTGGCGGCGGGCGGTGTGCGGTGACCTGACCAGCGCCTTCGACTTCCGCACGCCCAATGCGCCCTTCCCGGACGTTCTGCCCGCGACCCGTGAGACGGCGGACCGGGCGGTCGCCCTTCCGGGGCGCACGGCGCCGATCACGCCCGCCCTGCCGGAGGCGCCCATACAGACGCCCGGTGTGCGCCTGTCGCGGGGCCTGCCTTACCGGCTTGGGGTTGGGGAAACACGTCACGACGGCGCGCAAGGGCTGATCTTCGACAACCGGGGCGCGGTCGGCGCGGTCTTCCATGTCTATGACCGGCTGCGACTGGACCGGACGCCCCGGCGCTACACCATCGGCGCAGGCGACAGCCTCGACGGGGTCTGGGAGGTGGGCGCCTATGACCTGTGGGTGCTGGGGCCAAACGGCTTCCATCGCCACTTCACCGGCGACGCCGAGCGGATCGAACCGGTGCTGGCTGTCGAAGGCCGTCCCGAACAGGGCGACCTGATCCTGCGCCTGACCAATCCGGGCGAGGCCGTGCTGCGGCTGGACCTGATCGCAAACGCCTATGGGCAGGATGCGGCGCCCCGGTCGGTCCGCATCGCGCCGGGCAAGACCGCCTCCGTCCCCTGGCCGGTCGGCGTCACCCGCGGCTGGTACGACGTCTCGATCCGCTGTCCGACGCTGGAGGGCTACAGCCGTCGGCTGGCCGGGCGGCTGGAGACTGGCGCACCCTCGATCAGCGATCCGGCCATGGGCGGCCCGGCCCTGCTCGATCAGGTCTGACGGCCCGACGCGCGCCGGTCCTTGCACAAGCGGAGCCTTTGCCGTTCGTTGGCGTTAACGCTGCGACCGGGAAAGGGACCCTCCATGCGCCTGACTGCCGCCTGCACCACCGCCGTTTCCGTTCTGGCCCTGGCCGTCTCGGCCTGTTCGCCGGAATCCGAGCAGCCGCCGGCGCCGCTTCCCGCGTCTCCTGCCCCCGCCGCGCCGACCGCCCCGCCGGTCAGCTATGCCTGTGAGAGCGGCCAGTCGATCACCGTCGCCTATCCCGACACTTCGACCGCCCAGCTGTCCTACAAGGGCCAGGCCTACGCCCTGCGCACGACCCAATCGGCCTCGGGCGCCCGCTACGTTGGTTCAGACATCGAGTGGTGGACCGCCAACCGCGACGGCGTCGAAAGCGCCACCCTCAGCCGCCTCGGCCCGAACGAGGAAGTCGGCACCGCCGTGCTGGAACGCTGCAGCCGTCCGTCGTCCGGCCCGGTCGCGCCCGGCCCCATCCCGACGCCCCAGCCCGCGCCCGGCGGCGTGCTGCCCGCCGCCGCGCTCTGCCGCGGCCCGCAACTCAAGCTGTCCACCGAGGGCGGCGACGCTGGAGCGGGCAACCGCGTCCAGAACATCGGCGTCCAGAACATCGGCAGCAGCGCCTGCACCCTGACCGGCTACCCTGGCGTCGTCCTGCAGGACCGTCAGGGCCGCAACCTGACCGCCATCCGCAGCGAGCAGAGCCCCGGCAGCTACTTCGCCGCCGGTCAGGCGCCCGCGCCCGTCACCCTGGCCCCGCAGGCCAAGGCCGCCTTCGAACTGGCCTGGAACGTCGTGCCGAACGAGGCGCAGGGCCAGACGACCTGCCCCAACGTGGCCCGCATCCGGGTGACCGCCCCGGGCGACACCTCCGCGGTGTCGCTGGACCTCGCCTTCAGCCCCTGCAGCGGCCGCGTGCGGGTCAGCCCGATCCGTTCGCTGACCGCTGCGACACCGGCGGCGCCGGAACCGACCGTCTGATATTGCTGACCGAAATCTGAGCCGGGCCTGAGAACCCGACCGATTTCGGTCGTGGGGGTTCAATCCGTCACGGATTCGGCGTAGCGGAGCGCGCATGACAGCGACCTTCTACGACCGCGTCTCCGCGGAACTCGCCGACATCGACGCTCAGGGGCTGACCAAGCCCGAGCGCGTGATCCATTCCCGTCAGGGACCGGTCATCCGGGTCGGCGGGCGCGATGTCCTGAATTTCTGCGCCAACAACTATCTGGGTCTGGCCGGCGACGAGCGGGTCGTGGCCGCGGGCGCCAACGCAGCCGAGGCCTATGGCGCGGGCACCGCCTCCGTCCGCTTCATCTGCGGCACGATGGAGATCCACAAGACGCTGGAACGCGCCATCGCCGACTATCTCGGCTTCGAGGATTCGATCCTGTTCGCGGCGGCCTTCGACGCCAACGGCGGCATCTTCGAGCCCCTGTTCGGCGCCGACGACGCCATCATCTCCGACAGCCTGAACCACGCCTCGATCATCGACGGCGTGCGCCTGTGCAAGGCCAAGCGCTATCGCTTCGCTACCTCTGACATGGACGATCTGGAGGCCCAGCTGAAGCAGGCCCGGGCCGACGGCGCCAAAGAGATCATCATCGCTACCGACGGCGCCTTCTCGATGGACGGCTACATCGCCAAGCTGAAGGACATCCGGGCGTTGGCCGACAAATACAGCGCCCTGGTCATGGTCGACGATTGCCATGCCACCGGCTTCCTCGGGCCGCAGGGGCGCGGCTCCTATGCTCACCACGGCGTCGAGGTCGATTTCGTCACCGGCACGTTCGGCAAGGCGCTGGGCGGGGCCATGGGCGGCTTCATCTGCGCCAGGGCCAATGTCGTCGCCCTGCTGAAGCAGCGCGCGCGGCCCTACCTGTTCTCGAACGCCCTCAGCCCCGCCGTGTGCGGTTCGTCGCTGGAGGCCATCCGCATCGCCGCCGGCGGGGAAGGCGACAAGCTGCGCGAGCAGCTGTTCGCCAACGCCGCCCGCTATCGCAAGGCCATGACCGAGGCGGGCTTCACCCTGCAGCCCGGCGAGCACCCGATCATTCCGGTCATGCTGGGCGACGCCAAGCTGGCCCAGGACATGGCCGCCCGCCTGTTGGAGCTGGGCATCTACGTCATCGGCTTCAGCTTCCCGGTGGTGCCGCGCGGCCAGGCCCGCATCCGCACCCAGATGTCGGCGGCGCACACCTTCGAACAGATTGATCAAGCGGTCGCGGCGTTCACGACGGCCGGCAAGGAACTGGGAGTGATCTGATGACTGACATGATGAAGGCCCTGGCCAAGACCAAGCCCGAAGTCGGCCTTGAGCTGATCGACGCGCCGATCCCGACCCCGGGCGACGAGGACGTGCTGATCAAGGTCAAGCGCACCGCCGTCTGCGGCACCGACATCCACATCTGGAACTGGGATGAGTGGTCGCAGAAGAATGTGCCGGTCCCGATGATCACCGGCCACGAGTTCGCCGGCGAGATCGTCGCCATCGGCAAGGACGTGGATCGCCGCCTGAAGGTCGGCCAGCGCGTCTCGGCCGAAGGCCACGTCATCGACCTGAACTCCGAAGCCGCCCGCGCCGGTCACTTCCATCTGGACCCGGACACCCGCGGCATCGGCGTGAACCGCCAGGGCGCCTTCGCCGAATACGTCGTGGCCCCGGCCTTCAACGTGATCGAGCTGCCGGACGACGTGCCTTATGAGATCGGCTCGATCCTCGATCCGTTCGGTAACGCCGTGCACACCGCACAGCAGTTCGACCTGCTGGGTGAGGACGTGCTGGTCACCGGCGCCGGTCCCATCGGCATGATGGCCGCCGCCGTCGCCCGCCACGCCGGCGCCCGCACCGTCGTCCTGACCGACATCAACGACTTCCGCCTCGAGCTGGCCCAGAAGGTCGCCCCCGGCGTGCGGACGGTGAACACCACCAAGGAAGACCTGCGCGACGTCATGCACGAGCTGGGTCTGAAGGTCGGCTTCGACGTGGCGCTGGAAATGTCGGGCTCGCCCATCGCCTTCAAGCAGTGCGTCGACACCCTGATCATGGGCGGCGGCATGGCCCTGCTGGGCATTCCGTCCAAGCCGATGGAGACCGACTGGGGCCAGATCATCCTCAAGGCCCTGACCATCAAGGGCGTCTACGGGCGTGAGATGTTCACCACCTGGCGCAAGATGCTGGGCCTGCTGAAGGCCGGCCTGGATTTGCAGCCGCTGATCACCCACCAGATGTCCTACGAGAACTACCGCGAGGGCTTCGAGGCCATGCGCTCCGGCCAGTCCGGCAAGGTGGTGCTGAACTGGGACAAGGCGGCCTGAGGAGGCGAGGCTGAGCGAGACGTCGTTTCCGGTCCTCGCCTTCCTTGAAGGGGCGGGGACCGACGGCCGGGGGCGGCTGATCTTTGATGTGCTGGCGTTCAACAACGCCGCGCTGGAGCAGCACCATGACTATATCCAGTGGCTGTTCCCGCTGACCGAGCCGTCCGGCGCCGTGCCGGACGCCCCGGTCCTGTCTCCGGAAGAAGTCCAGGCCATCGGCCGCTCCAGCATCGGCCAGATCGTGCTGGCGGGCGCGACCGACCGTATGGCGGCCTTCTACCGGGACACCGATCACTGGCTGCGGGCCGAGGATCACAACCACCTGCGGATCACCCGCATCATCCGCTCGCTGCGCCTCCTGCGGGGCGACGAGGCGGCGGAAGGCTTCAAGGCCTGGATATTGGCCCGGGTCGACGCGACCGGGGCGCCGATCAGCGCCCGCAGTCGCGGCTACTGGCTGACCGCCTAGGCGGCCACGGCGGCCTTTGCGCCCGTCGCCCGGAAGACGATCACGGCGAAGACGGCCATGCCCAGAACGACCATGGTCGGGCCGCTGATCATCAGCGCGGGCACGAAGGCCATCAGGCTCTGGGCCTGCATAAGCTGGATGGTCAGGCCGATCATCATCAGCGGCAGGCCGACAGCGGCAAGCACCAGATGGGTCTTGGCCAGCCAGCCCTGCGCCGCATCAGGGAAGGCGCGGTAGAACAGGCCATACAGGAACATCGACACCCACCCGAGCAGGTTAATGTGCGCGTGCACGGGCGAGATGATGAAATTGTGGGTCATGCCCATCCAGTAGCCGAGCGACACGCCCAGCACGACGAACAGAACACTCATACGCAGAAAGATACTGGACATCGATTTCGTCCCTCCGACGATTTGACGGGCGGGTCGTAAACCGTCGTTCTTCGTGCGGGGCAAGTTACATCGGCGTCAGGTCAGGGACCGGATCAGGGCGATCTCGAACCCCTTGGCGTCCGGGCCGGGCAGGGCGCGTAGCTCGCCGGTCTCGAACATGCTGAAAACCTTGGGGTGGACGTAGGACGACCGGCAGACGGTCGGCGTATTGCCCAGCAGGCCTGCCACCGCCTTCACGCAGACCGTGACCTTGCGTTTCGCGTCGGTGGGCGAGGTCGGGACGTCGATATCCCGCAGCGCGCGCGCCGCCGACACTGTCCCGGCCCAGGTGCGGAAGTCCTTGGCCGAGAACTGCTCGCCCATGGCCTCGCGGATGTAGGCGTTCACATCGTCCGAGGTGATCGGGCACAGGTCGCCGTCGGCGTCGCGGTACTTGAACAACTGCTGGCCCGGCAGCTCGCGCAGGGACCGGACCACGGTGGCCAGTCGCCGGTCGCGCACCCGCACCTCATGCTCGACCCCGCTCTTGCCCTTGAAGGCGAAGTTCAGCGCCGCCCCGTCCACCTCCAGATGCCGCTTGTGCAGGGTGGTCAGGCCATACGACCGGTTCTGTCTGGCGTACTCGGCATTGCCGACCCGGATCAGGGTGATCTCCAGCAGGCGCACGGCGGTGGCCAGCACCTTGTCGCGGGTCACGCCGCGCTTGGCCAGATCCGCCTCGACCCGCTCGCGCAGCTTCGGCAGCCTGCGGGCAAAGGCGGGCAGGCGGTCGAACTTGCTCTCCGAGGCGTGTCGGCTCCAGTCGGGGTGGTAGCGGTACTGCTTTCGCCCTTTGGCGTCACGTCCGGTCGCCTGGATATGGCCGGTGGCGCGAGGACATATCCAGACGTCGGTCCAGGCGGGCGGAATGGCCAGACCCCGTATGCGGTCCAGCACCTTCGCATCGCCGATGGTCTTGCCGGTCTTGTCCAGATAGCGGAAGCCGGCGCCCGACCTCCGGCGTGACAGGCCGGCATTCTCGTCGCTGCACCAGGTCAGCCCGGCGGGGACCTCGACGTCTGTCACACCCCGACCTCGCGCAGGGTCTGCCGCAGGTCGGGGGTCCAGTCGCGCGCGGCGTCTCCGCCCCACAGCTGCCAGGCGATATAGCCCGCCGACGGCTTGTCCTTGTTGTTCCAGTCCTTGCCGTGCTTGTCGACGACGTGGCGGGCCGAATACCTGTACATCGACTTGATGTCCCGGTCGCTCAGGACCTCCTGGCTCATCAGCTGTCCGGCCCGGCGGATGCCGACCTCGGCGCCGCCGCGCTTGTGCTCGCGCCGCAGCTCCAGCCCCCGCTCCGCCGCATCGGCCACCGCCTGCGGCGGGGTGCGTTGTTCGTCGGACAGGACGGGGTGATCGATCATGGCGAACTCCAACGATGCATGAGTTGAGGCGGTTCCTCTTGACCGCGCGGGCGTGGGAGAGGAGGCAGGGGCATGAACTACCGCCATAGCTTCCACGCTGGAAATTTCGCTGATCTGGTCAAGCACGCGCTCGTGCTCTGGCTGCTGGACCGCCGTCGCGCCACCGGCCCGGTGACCGTGATCGACACCCATGCGGGAGCCGGGGTCTACGACCTCAGCGGCGACGCTGTCCGGTCGAAGGAGGCCGAGGCCGGGATCGAGCGTCTGATGGTCGCGACCCATCGCCCGCCGCTGATCGAGGCGCTCGCCAAGGCGGTCGGCGAGCTGAACCCCCACGGCGGCGCCCGCCTCTATCCGGGATCGCCCCTGCTGGTCGCCCGGCGGCTCGGCCGCGAGGACCGCTATGTCGGCTTTGAGCTGAACCCGCCGGTGCTGGAGCTGCTGACCGAGGCGATGGGGCCCTTCCCGCAGGCCACGGCCCGGGGCGGCGACGGCTATGATCAGGCGCGGGCGGAGGCGACCCGGTCGCCGGGCGCCTTCGTCCTGATCGACCCGCCGTTCGAACGGCCCGATGACTACCAGCGCGCCGCCGATACCGCCGCCGCCATCGTCCGCGCCGACCCGCGCGCCATGGTCGCGATCTGGACCCCGCTGAAGGACATGGAGACCTTCGACGGCTTCCTGCGTCGTCTGGACGAGGCGGGCGCCAAGCGGGTGTTGGTCGCCGAGGCGCGCCTACGGCCGCTGACCAATCCGATGAAGATGAACGGCTGCGCCATGGTCATCCTGAGCCCGCCCGCCGGAGCGGAAGAGGCGGCGCGTCAGGTCTGTGGCTGGGTCGCCGACACCCTCGGCGAAGCGGGAGCCAAGGCCGAGGTCTGGACGGCCTAGTCGATGACCTCGCCCGCCTCGTAGAGGTTGGGCTCGAAGGTCGCGAGGGCCATGATCGGCTCCATGGCGGCGGCGACGCCGGGCAGGCGGGCCATCGCCTTCCAATCGTCCTGCGAGCGCCAGACGGCGTGGACAGCGGCGACCTTGCCGTTCAGGCCCCGGTGCAGGGTGGCGGAGACGAAGCCCTCGGCCCCGCGCTGGGCGGCGACCATCACCGCCAGATGCTCCATCAGCAGCGCCTGCTTCTCGGGCGCGCAGCGATAGACGTTGATCAGGACCACGGGTTCGGCGTCGGACATGGCGCGCCCTCTAGAGGAGTTTTGCGGCAGCTTTGTACCGTCCGGCTTAAAAAGCGTTCATACGCCGCATCGGTCGCACCCGCCTTGCGAGCCTCGGTCGGAACGCCATATCCGCCGCTCCGGAGAGTCGCATGACCCGTATCGCCATCCTGAAGACCGGCGCCCCGCCGCCGGCCCTGGCCGAGGCGCACGGCGACTATCCCGCCATGTTCGGGACCCTGCTGGGCGACGCCTTCGCCACCACGACCTTCGACGTGCAGCAGGGCGAATGGCCCGATCCCGTCGCCTTCGACGGCGCCATCGTCACGGGTTCCGCCGCCGGGGTCTATGAGGACGAAGCCTGGATCGCCGCCCTGCTGGACTGGATCCGCGCGGCGCGGGGCCAGACGAAGCTGGTCGGCGTCTGTTTCGGCCATCAGGCCATGGCCCAGGCCCTCGGTGGCCGTGTCGAGAAATCCGAGCGCGGCTGGGGCGTCGGCCTGCATCGTTATGACGTGGCGCTCGAGACGCCGTGGATGGCCCCGCGCGCCCAGACCGTCGCCATCCCCGTCTCGCATCAGGATCAGGTGGTCGCCATCCCTGATCAGGCCCGCGTCATGCTGCGCAGCGACTTCACCCCCTTCGCCGGTCTGGCGTGGGGCGATGATGCCATCAGCTTCCAGGGCCATCCTGAGTTCTCTCCGGCCTATGCCTCCGACCTGACCGCTGGACGACGGGGCCGGATCGATCCGGCGCTGGTCGATCGGGCCTTGGAGACTCTCGCCCAGCCCAACGACCGGGCGCTGGTAACAGATTGGATTCGCGGTTTTCTCACGCCGTAAGCCTTGCTCAAGGAATAGGTGCGAAGAGGGATGGGCATGTCGCCGTTCCGTTTCGTACTCGCAATCTTTTTTGCGTTCGCGCTCGGCGGAGCCACGGCCTCGGCGCAACCCACGTCCGGCCGCGCCGATGAGGGGATGCAACTGGCGGCCTTTGTCGAAGCCCGCGCCGCCTCGACCTCATTCGCCGCTCTGGAGGCCTTCGGTCGCGACGCGATGAACCGCGACGACCGCGAGGGGCTGAACCGGCTCTATCATGTCGCCTGGACCATCCTGAACCAGGGCGAATTCGACCGCGCCGCCGTGTGGAACGGCCGTCTGGCCGCCGCCGCCCGACGCCAGAACGACGCCCGCTATCGCGACATCGCCCATCTCAACGCCCTGACCATCCGCTACGACAAGGGCGAGAGCGGGGTCGCCCGCGAGATGCAGCAGATGGCGAATACCGGTCGGGACTGGTTCGTGCGGGCTCACGCCGCCCGCCTGACCGCGCTCTGGCTGATCGACAACGCCCGCGTCGGCGAGGGTCTGCAACTGCTCACCCGCGCCGAGGCCGACATTCCGGCCAATGACCGCTTCGCCCGCACCGCCCACGCCGGCATCTGGGAAGTGGCGGGCATGGGGCTGAAGGATCTGAACGACGTCCAGGGCGCCGCCGACGCCTTCCGCAAGTTCGAGATCGAATACTCCAACCCGAACTATCCCCGCCCGGACTTCGACAGCCTCTACAACCTGACCATGATGGCGGTGAAGGTCGGCGAGACGGACCGCGCGGCCATCTTCTACGCCGCCCACAACCGCATGGCGCGGCGGTCGGACCTGCCGACGCTCAAGATCTATGACGCCAGCCTGTGCGCCACGGTCGCCAACGCCCGCCGGATGGCGCAGGCGGTGCTGGATTGCCTGGCGCCCTATGGCGAGGACCTGGGCGCCGCCGCCTTCCTGAGACGGGACGCCCTGCCGTTGCGCGCCATCGCCCGCGCTCACGCCGGCCAACTCGCCGCCGCCCGTCGCGATCTGACGATCCTTCGCGGACTTGAGGCCGACGTCGGCGACCAGTCCGAGCTGGATCACGTCGAGGCTGAAATCCTGTTCGCCGAAGGTCGCCCGACCGAGGCTTACCGCGTCCTGCGCGGTCACATGCTGGACGAAGAGACCGAGGCGGCCCGGAACTTCAGCGCGGGCATCCATCAGGTCACCGGCAATATGCAGCAGCAGCTGACCGAGCGCCGCAACCAGCTGGACACCGCCCGCGCCAACGACCGGCTCCAGCTGATCGTGACGGTGATCGTCGTCCTGTTCCTGCTCTGCGCCGCGGCGGCCCTCGCCTGGCAATGGCGCCTGACCCGCTATCTGCGCGACGCCCGCGCCCGGGCGGAGGACGCCAACCGCGCCAAGTCCGAGTTCCTGGCCAATATGAGCCACGAGATCCGCACGCCCCTGAACGGCGTGGTCTCCATGGCGGACTCCCTCGCCCGCCGCGATCTGGATGCGCAGGAGCGGGAGATGGTCGATCTGATCCGCTCGTCCGGCGCGACGCTGGAGCGGCTGCTGTCCGACATCCTCGACACCGCCAAGATCGAGTCCGGTCAGGTCACGCTGGAGCCGGTCGCCTTCGATCTGGAGCAGGCGGTCAGCGATGTCGCCGCCCTGTGGCGGGTCAAGGCCGAGGACAAGGGCGTGGCCCTGAATGTCGACTTCCATCCAGCCCTGTCCGGCTTCGTCGAGGGCGACGCCGTGCGCCTGCGTCAGGTGTTGAACAACCTGGTCTCCAACGCCCTGAAGTTCACCGCCGAGGGCGCAGTGTTGATCTCGGTTCAGACCGATCCGGACGGACGCGCCGTCTTCCGGGTCAGCGACACCGGCGTGGGCTTCGACGCCGAGCAGAAGGGTCGCATCTTCACCCGCTTCCAGCAGGCCGACGGCTCCATCACCCGCCGCTTCGGCGGCACCGGTCTGGGGCTCGCCATCTCGACGGCGCTGGTCGATCTGATGGGCGGGACGCTGGATTGCGAGAGCACGCCGGGCGAGGGCTCGGCCTTCTGGTTCAGCATCGCCCTGCCGGTCGCCGAGCCGGTGGCGCCCGAGCCGGCGCCCGAGGGCGATCTGGTCGATGTGGCCGCCATCCCGTTGCGCATCCTGCTGGCCGACGACCATCCGGCCAACCGCAAGGTGGTCGAGATCATGCTGGCCGCCACCGCCATGGACCTGACCGCCGTCGAGGACGGGCGGCAGGCGCTGGACGCCTTCGGGGGCGGTGGTTTCGACCTGATCCTGATGGACATGCAGATGCCGGTCATGGACGGCCTGACCGCCACCCGCGCCATCCGCGAGCTGGAGGCCGAGCAGGGCCTGCCGCGCACCCCTGTCCTGATGTTGACCGCCAACGCCATGGCTGAACACGTCGAGGCCGGGCGCGCCGCCGGGGCCGACGGTCATCTGACCAAGCCGGTCACCCTGGCGAGCCTGTTCGAGGCGATCAGCGGCGCGCTGGATCCCGAGCGGACCGAGGCGGCCTGATCAGGGCCACTTCACCACGGGCGGCATGGAGCTCAGGATCGAGTCTACGTTGCCGCCGGTCTTCAGTCCGAACATCGTCCCGCGATCGTACAGAAGGTTGAACTCGACGTAGCGCCCGCGCCGGACCAACTGCTCCTCGCGCTCCTCCGCCGTCCACGCCTCGCCCATCCGACCCGAGACGATCCGCGAATAGACGTCCAGGAAGGCCGTCCCCACGTCCTGGGTGAAGGTGAAGTCCCGGTCCCAGTCGCCGCTGTCGTGGTGGTCGTAGAAGATGCCGCCGGTGCCGCGCGGCTCATTGCGGTGGGGCAGGAAGAAATACTCGTCGCACCACGCCTTGTATTTCGCATGCCATGAACCGTCTTGGGCGGGATCGTGGGCGTCGCAGGCGGCCTTCATCGCGGCGTGGAAGGCGAGGGTGTCCGGGTGGTCATCGCGGCGATCCGCATCCAGCACCGGCGTCAGGTCGCCGCCGCCGCCGAACCAGCTCTTCGTCGTGGCGATGAAGCGGGTGTTCATGTGCACCGCCGGCACGCGCGGGCTGACCGGGTGGCAGATCAGGCTGATGCCGGTGGCGAAGAAGCGCGGGTCCTCAGCGGCGCCCGGCACCGACTTCGCATAGTCGGCGGGAAAGCTGCCATGCACGGTCGAGCAGTGGACGCCCACCTTCTCGAAGAGGCGGCCGTGCATCATGCCCATCACGCCGCCGCCGCCTTCCTTGCGGTCCCACGGGGTGCGCACGAACCGGCCCGGCTCGCCGGGGAACAGATCAGCGGGCGCCGCGTCTTCCAGCGCCTCGAAGCCGGCGTGGATGCGGTCGCGCAGGGTCTCGAACCACTGGCGGGCGTCGGTCTTCTTCTGCGAGAGGGGATCGGCGGCGTCGGTCATGGCCGCTTCCTAGGCTGTGGCGACGCGTGACGAAAGTGTAACCGTGGTCCTGTTGATTTCATGCCAGTGTCCACAGCCTCGCTTCACGGGAGTTCGCCGATGTTCCGCACCGCCCTTCTGGCCGCCGCCGTCCTGGCGGCCTTCGCCGGTCCCGCGCTCGCCCAGGATGCCGCCCGCGAAGCGCAGGCGCGCCGCATCCTTGAGAGCACGCCGCTGATCGACGGGCACAACGACCTGCCCTGGGCCCTGCGCGAGGGGCACGGCAACGACCCCTATGCGGTGGACCTGACGGCGAACCTCGCGGCGACCACCAAGCTGCACACCGACATCCCCCGCCTCCGTGCGGGCGGCGTCGGTGGCCAGTTCTGGTCGGTCTATGTCCCCGCCGATCTCAGCCCGACCGAAGCCGCGCGCGAGACATGGGAACAGATCGACACCGTTCGCCGCATCGTCGCGGCCCACCCTGATGTCTTCGAACTGGCCACCACGGCGGATGACCTCGTCCGCATCCATCGCGCGGGCCGCATCGCCAGCCTGATCGGCATCGAGGGCGGCTACTCCATCGATGACTCGCTCGGCCTGCTGCGTGAGTTCCACGAGGCCGGGGTGCGCTACATGACCCTGACCCACTCCAAGACCACCACCTGGGCCGACAGCGCCACCGACGCGCCGAAGTGGGGCGGCCTGTCGCCCTTCGGCGAGCAGGTGGTCAAGGAGATGAACCGCATCGGCATGATGGTCGATCTCAGCCACGTCTCGGAGGAGACCATGCTGGACGCCATGCGGGTCAGCGAGGCGCCGGTGATCTTCTCCCACTCCTCGGCCAGGGCCGTGACCAACAGCGCGCGCAATGTGCCCGACAACGTCCTGCGCCTGATGGCGGAGGACGGCGGCGTGGTGATGGTCACCTTCGTGCCCGGCTTCGTCAGCGCCGCCCAGGTGGCCTGGAACCAGCAGCTCGCCGCGGAGGCCGACCGGCTGGGCGTTGATCCGCGCGCCGAGACCCCGGACCCGCGCCTGCGCGCCTGGGCCGAGGCCAATCCGCGCCCCCGCGCCACCATCGCCGACGTCGTCGCCCACATCCAGCACGTCCGCGACGTGGCTGGAATTGATCACGTCGGTCTGGGCGGGGACTTCGACGGCGTCGGCGCCCTGCCGGAGGGCATCGATGGCGTGGACGCCTATCCCCGCATCCTCGCCGCCCTGATGGCGAACGGCTGGACCGAGGCGGATATCCGCAAGCTGGCGGGCGAGAACGTCCTGCGCGTCATGCGTCAGGTTCAGGCCGTGGCCGACAGCAAGCAGGCGGAACGTCCCAGCCTGGCCCTGCCGCTGGGCGGCGGCGCGCCGGAGTAGTCACCCCGTCCGCGCGGCCTCCAGCTGATCGTACAGGGGCCGCATCCAGCGGTCGGCCAGCGCCCGCACCGCCTCCGGCGCGGCGGCGCGCTTGGCCTCGCTGTCACGTTCGAACGGGCGGTCGCCCTGCTTCGGATTGCGGCTCGAGGCGGCGATCAGGCGGGCGACCTCCTCCGGCGTGGGCGCGATGCCGAAATGCGGGGCGACCAGGGTCCACGTCGCCTCGGGCAACTGGATGTAGTCCAGCAGCAGGCCCGGCGCGGCGCGGTGCGCCTCCAGCCCAGCCGCATGGATCACGCCCAGCACCCGCGCGGCGTATTCATCGCCCGGCGGATGGCCTTCCAGCCCGAACAGGGCGGCGGGCAGCAGGCCCGGCGAGGTGTGCACCCCGCGCTGATTCAGGGCGCTGACCAGCACCTCCACCGGGTCCCGGTACAGGAAGACCCAGGGCGTCTCGGGGAAGGCCTCCCGGATCAGGTCGTGCTGCGGGGTGTTCCAGGCGTCGAATTTGACGAACAGCCGGTCCTGGCCCGGCGCTCGCGCCTGACCCAGCGCCCCGACCATGGCGCGCAGCAGGGCGACCTGCCGGTCACGCCCCATCCGGTGGCCCGCGCGGATCAGGCTGTCGACCGGCCCCGGCTCCGACAGGACCAGCGCCCCATCCAGTCGGCCCAGAAGATGCGCCAGCAGGGTCGAGCCGCAGCGCGAGACGTGGAAGATGAAGCCGGTCGGCGGGATGCCAGGATTGCGCGCCGCACACGCCTCCAGTTCCGCCAGCGTCGTCCGTCGCCGGAACAGGCTGTTGGCTGGGTGGCGCATCAGCCGGGCGAAGGTGTCGTCCAGAAAGGCTTCGGTGAACCGGGGCAGGTCGCACCAGATCCACTCGACGACCGAGGCCTCGACATCCGTCTCGTCCCAGAAGATGCGGCCGGGCAACCAGCCGTCCAGCGCGCCTACTTCATCCATTGTTCGTTCCAGCGGCCGCGCTCCTCGGCCATGGCGTCGCGCACCATCGCGGCGCTCAGGGGCAGGTGGTGTTCCAGCGCCAGCCGCATCGTCTCCTCGATGAACAGGTCCCGGTCGGTGGTGTCGCGCAGGGCCGCGTGCAGATCCGGCCTCATCGCCACCAGCGCGCGGAAGGCCGACAGGTTGGCGGCGGCGACCTCGGGCTCCACCTGCGGCGACGTCGGCCGGAAGGGGTCGTCCGCCTCGAACGGGATCAGGCCGCGCAGCCAGTCATTGACCCCGACATCGATCACCAGATGGATACGGTCGGTCGCGCCTCCGTTCAACACCCGGTGCGGCTGGCTGAGATCCAGATACCAGGTCTCGCCCGGCGCCATGTCCACCCGGCGGTTCCGCAGGTGGAAGGCGACGTCCGGATTGGTCGCGACGGGCACATGCAGTCGCGCCTCGCCCCGGTCGTAGCCCAGGTCATAGTCACGGTGCTCGTGGATCATCCCGCCCGGCCCCAGCCGCAGCAGCCGCACCGCGCGCAAGGGGCAGTCCAGTGTCGCCAGCACCTCGCGGACACCGGGACACAGGTCCAGCAGGGGCGTGTCGGCGAAGGCCTCGCCGGTCGCCAGCAGGCTGTCGCCGCCCTCAGTCGGTCCGCGCAGCACCAGGCCGCTCCAGTCGCCGTCATAGAAGCCGCTGTTGAAATGCGGAATCCAGCCCTCGGCGGACAGGGTCCGAAGGTCCGCCAGCAAGGCCGCGGCGTCAAAGGTCAGGGGCAGCCGGAAACGGTCGATCATGCCCGCAGATTGTATTGGACGTTCCGCCTCGCGCGTCCAGAGTGTTCAGGGCAGGCCGTCGGTCTGCCGGAGGGCCTCGAACAGGGCGATACCCGCCGACACCGACAGGTTCAGCGACCGGGCCTCGGGGCGCAGCGGGATGACAACCCGCTCATTCGCGGCGGCGTGGACATAGTCGGGGGCGCCCGTGGGTTCGCTGCCGAACAGCAACACATCGTCGGGTCTGAACGCGAAGCCGGGCAGGGGCGTCGCCCCCTTTGTCGTAAACAGGACTAGGCGTCCGGTCCCGCGATTCCGCTGAAATTCCTCCCATCCGGCGTGTCGGGTCATGTGGCCCAGCGGGCCGTAGTCCAGCGCGGCGCGCTTCATGGCCCGGTCATCCAGACGGAAGCCGGTGGGTTCGATGATGTTCAGTTCCACGCCAAAACAGGCGCTCAGCCTGATGCAAGCGCCGACGTTCTGCGGAATGGCTGGTTGAAAAAGGGCGAGACGCATTCTAGAGCCCTCATACGCGCGGCCCGGGGGCTTGTCGCGGTCCAATTTGCGACCGTTTCGCAAGTGGCGTCAGCCACTTGCGTCAAACCGCTGCAAACCGGGCCGGGGCGGGAGAACGGGTTTCCGCTAAAGCATCCATGCCGTGACGACCGCGCTCCATGAAGGGCGTGGGAAGCGGCGTACGACGGAGTGAGACGTGGCCGAATCGGTCGTTGAAGGTGAAGGCGGCGACGCCACCCGCCGGGACTTCATCCACATTGCCGCCGGTGCGGCGGCTGTGGGCGCTGTCGGCATGGTCGTCTGGCCGCTGATCAACCAGATGAACCCTGCGGCGGATACGCTGGCCCTGGCGTCGATCGAATTCGACATGACCAAGGTCCAGGAAGGCCAGCAGGTCGTGATCAAGTGGCAGGGCAAGCCGGTGTTCGTGCGTTACCGCACCCCGGCCGAGCTGCAGCGCGTGATCGCCGACGACCACGCCAGCGACCTGAAGGAACCGCAGACGGACGCCGAGCGCACCAAGCCGGGCCACGAGAAATATCTCGTCGTGCTGGGCAACTGCACCCACCTGGGCTGCGTCCCCACCTTCGGCACCGGCGACTTCGGTGGCTGGTTCTGCCCCTGCCACGGTTCGCACTACGACGCCTCGGGCCGCATCCGTAAGGGCCCGGCGCCCGCCAACCTGGTGGTTCCGGAATACGAGTTCGTGTCCGACACGCGCGTGAAGATCGGCTGAGGACGGACAAGAGACCCATGAGCGATCACGAATCCACCTACGTCCCGAAGACCGCCGTCGAGAAGTGGCTCGACACCCGTCTTCCGATCGTCCGTTTCGGCGCCGACTACATGTCGCTGCCCACCCCGAAGAACCTCAACTACTGGTGGACCTTCGGCGGCATCCTGGCCCTCTGCCTGGTCACGCAGATCGCGACCGGCATCGTGCTGGCCATGCACTATGTGCCCAACACTGAACTGGCCTTCGCCTCGGTCGAGCGCATCATGCGCGACGTCAACGGCGGCGACCTGATCCGCTACACCCACGCCAACGGCGCCTCGATGTTCTTCATCGCGGTCTACCTGCACATGCTGCGGGGCCTCTACTACGGCTCCTACAAGGCGCCGCGGGAAATGATCTGGATCGTCGGCTGCGTGATCTTCTTCCTGATGATCGCCACCGCCTTCCTCGGCTACGTCCTGCCGTGGGGCCAGATGTCCTACTGGGGCGCTGAGGTGATCACCAACCTGATCGGGGCGATCCCCGGCATCGGCGAGCCGATCCTGATCTGGCTGCGCGGCGGCCCGGCGATCGACAACGCGACGCTGAACCGCTTCTTCTCGCTGCACTACCTGCTGCCGTTCGTCATCGCGGGCTGCGTGGTTCTCCACCTGTGGGCCCTGCACCACGCCGGTCAGAACAACCCGGTCGGCATCCTGATCCCGAAGGACCGGGCCAAGAAGGACATGGTTCCGTTCCACCCGTACTTCACGGTCAAGGACGGCTTCGCCATCATCCTGTTCCTGATCCTGTTCGCGCTGTTCGTCTTCTTCATGCCGAACGCCCTGGGTCACGCCGACAACTACATCCCGGCCAACCCGCTGCAGACCCCGGCGCACATCGTGCCCGAATGGTACATGCTGCCCTTCTACGCGATCCTGCGGGCTGTTCCGGACAAGTTCGGCGGCGTGCTGGCGATGTTCGGCGCCATCGGCGTCCTGTTCGTCCTGCCGTGGCTGGACACCTCGAAGGTGCGCTCGATGCGCTACCGCCCGACCATGCGGACCTTCTTCGTGATCTTCGTCGTCGTCGGCCTGCTGCTCGGCTGGTGCGGCGCCCAACTGCCGGACGCCCCGGTTGTTCCGGGCATGCCCAGCTTCAACCTGATCGACGGCCAGCTGAACAGCTACCTCTGGCTGACCCGCTTCGCCACGCTCTACTACTTCGCCTTCTTCCTCGTGATCCTGCCGCTGGTGGGTCTGAAGGAGAAGCCGCTGCCGGTCCCCGCGACCATCTCGGAACCCGTCCTGTCGGGCGCCGAAGAGCAAAAGGGCTGATCGCGACCATGACCCTCAAGACTTCGATGCGCTCCATGAAGAAGACCCTGGTCCTGATCGCCGCGGCGGCCGGCCTGACCCTGTCCGCCGGTCCCGCCCTCGCGGCGGGCGGCGGCGGCCACGCCCTGCGTGACGGCGGCTTCTCGTTCGATGGTCCCTTCGGGACCTTCAACCAGGGCCAGCTGCAACGCGGCTACAAGGTCTACCGGGAGGTCTGCGCCTCGTGCCACAGCATGAACCTCATGCACTTCCGCACGCTCGCTGAGCCGGGTGGCCCGTTCTACGACGTGGACCAGGAAAACCCGGCCGAGAACCGCTTCGTGAAGGCTTTGGCCAAGGAAGTGCAGATCGCGGATATCGACACTGAGACCGGCGAGCCGGTGATGCGCGACGGCACCGCCGCCGACCGCTTCCCCAACCCGTACCCGAACGCGACGGCTGCGGCCGCGGCGAACGGGGGCGCGGCTCCGCCCGACCTGTCGGTGATGGCCAAGGCCCGTCACGGCGGCGCAAACTACATCTACTCGCTGCTGACCGGCTACCACGCCGCTCCGGCCGGCCTGCAGATCCGTCCGGGCCAGAACTACAACGCCTATATGGCCGGCGATCTGACCCCGTTCTGGACCGGCGAAGCGGGTCACGTCCCGCCCGGCGGCTTCATCGCCATGCCGAACCCGCTGCAGGCGGGTCAGGTGACCTACGATGACGGCACCGCCCAGACCGTGGACAACTACGCCAAGGACGTCGCGGCCTACATCGCCTGGGCCTCGGATCCCAAGCAGGTCGCCCGCAAGCGCGCCGGCGTCGGCGCCTTGATCTTCCTGATCCTGTTCGCCGGCGTGACCTACCTGTCCTACCGCCGCATCTGGAAGGGCGTGGCCCACTAAGGCCTCCGCTTTCCAAGGCAGAACGATTGACCCGCCGGAGCCCCGCTCCGGCGGGTTTTTCGTTTCGGTGTCCGTGTCGAACGGCGTGTTGCTAACAGAACAAAAGAACTTTATAACGCAAAGCGAAATCAGGGAGGTCTCGATGATCCGCCGTCTTCGCTCTGTGTCCGCCGCGGCCCTGGCCGTGATCGCCGTCTCCATCGCGGCGCCCGTCGTCGCCCAGATCCCGGCCCAGCCCGCGGGGACCCCGGCCCAGCGCACCGCCGTCGGCGCGCTCGACTTCATGGACGGCGAGTGGCGCGGGGAGGCGGTCGTCACCGGCCCTGGCGGCCGCATGGTCCTGACCCAGACCGAGCGGATCGGTTCGCTGCTGGGCGGCTCGGTCAAGGTGATCGAGGGCCGGGGCTACGCCGCCGACGGCTCGACCCAATTCAACGCCCTGGCCCTGATCTCGTGGGATGAGCGGGCCGGGCGCTACGCCTTCCGCAGCTACGCCAATGGCTTCAGCGGCGACTTCCCGTTTGAGCGCACCGAGGACGGCTTCCGCTGGGAGACCCCGGCCGGGCCGAACGCCAGGATCCTGTACGTCGCCACCGTCCGTGACGGGACCTGGCACGAGGTCGGGGATTATGTCGCCGACGGCCAGCCGCCCCGCCGCTTCATCGAACTGCGCCTGACCCGCGTCGGCGACACCAACTGGCCGGGCGCGGGGGCCGTGTCGCCGCAGTAGGGCGGGGCTGATCGACAGCCCGGATCGGGCGCCCTACGGTCCGCACCCTGTTCAAAAGGCTGAGGGTGTCCCGAGCATGCGTTTGTCCGTCTCCGTCGCCGCGCTGGTCGCCGGCGCGCTCCTGTCCGTCGCGGGGGCCGCGAGCGCCCAGACCCCGACCTTCGATACGGCCCGCCTGTCCGAGCACGTCCGCATCCTGTCCGACGACAGCTTCGAGGGCCGGGGCATCGCCACGCCCGCCGAGGCCAAGGTCATCGAATACCTCAGCGCCCAGTACGGCGCGGCGGGCTTCGAGCCGGGCGGACCGAACGGCCAGTGGACGCAGGACGTGACGCTGAACCGCTTTACCGCCTCGAACATCCGCGCCCGCTTCAATGTCGGCGGGACCACCGTGCCGCTGACGCAGGGCGAACAGATCGTCATCTCGACGCGCCTGCCGGGCGACCATGTCATGCTGGCGAACGCGCCGCTGGTCTTCGTCGGCTACGGCATCGACGCGCCCGAGCGCCAGTGGAACGACTTCAAGGACGTGGACGTCCGCGGCAAGGTCATCGTCGTGCTGGTCAATGACGCCGACTTCGAACAGCCCGAGCTGAACACCTTCGGCGGCCGCGCCATGACCTACTACGGTCGCTGGACCTACAAGTACGAAGAGGCGGCCCGGAAGGGCGCGGCGGGCGTGATCATCGTCCACGAGACCGCCCCGGCCTCCTACGGCTGGGCCACGGTGACCAACAGCTGGTCGGGCCCGCAGTTCGACATCGTTCGCCAGAACGCCGCCGCCGAGCGGGTGCAGATGGAATCGTGGATCCAGCGTGACGTCGCCGTCGAGCTGTTCCGCGCCGCCGGTCAGGACTTCGAGGCCCTCAAGGTCGCCGCCCGCAGCCCCGACTTCCGCCCGGTCGAACTGTCCGGCGCCACGATCAGCGCCATGTTCGACGTCGCCTCGACCCAGGTGACGACGCACAACGTCATCGCCCGCCTGCCGGGCACGACCCATCCGGACGAGACCGTCCTGTACACGGCCCACTGGGACCACATCGGCGTCGGCGCGCCAGACGCGGAAGGCGACACCATCTTCAACGGCGCCGTCGACAACGCCACCGGCACCGCCGGCCTGCTGGAGATGGCCCGCGCGTTCGGTTCGGGTCCGCGTCCCGAGCGCTCGATCGTGATGATCAGTTTTACCGCCGAGGAAAGCGGCCTGCTGGGCTCGGAATACTACGCCTCCAACCCGGTCTACCCGCTGGCCACCACGGTGGGCGGCTTCAACGTCGATTCGATGAACGTCTATGGCCGGGTCCAGCGCTACGGCATCACCGGCTACGGCCAGTCCGATCTGGACGAGCGCATCGGCGCCGTGGTCGAGAGCCAGGGCCGCACCATTCAGCCGGACGCCAACCCGGCCTCGGGCGGCTATTTCCGTTCGGACCACTTCCCGCTGGCCAAGCGCGGCGTGCCGATGACCTACGGCGGCTCGACCGGCGATTTCCGCGACGAGCCGATCGCCGAGCGTCAGGCCAACCGGGCCGAGTATGGCCGCAGCCGCTATCACCAGGCGGCGGACGAGTGGTCGCCGAACTGGGACCTGAGCGGCCAGGTCGAGGACCTGCAGGTGCTCTACGCGGTCGGCTCGGGCCTCGCGAACAGCCGTGAGTGGCCGCAGTGGAAGGACGGCTCCGAGTTCGGCCCCGCCCGCGCGGCGACGGCGGACCAGCGGGACTAACCTTCCGGCACATGACAAAAATGTAAGGGGCGGTCTTTCGGGGCCGCCCTAAGGTGCGCGCCATCGACTTCGGGGGATGGAGCTTCCCACTATGTTTCGCAAACTGACGGGCGGCATCGCCCTTGCCGCCGTCCTGCTGGCCGCCGGCGCCGCCAACGCCCAGAGCTTCTCGGCCGAGCGCATCAGCAATGACATCCGCACCATCAGCGCCGATGAGTACCAAGGCCGCTATCCCGGCACCGAGGGCGAGCGGATGGTGCTGGCCTTCCTGCAGGCCCAGTACGAGGCCATGGGCTTGCAACCGGGCGGGCCGAACGGCCAGTGGCTACAGCCGGTCGAGCTGAAGCGCTACACCCCCGTCGCGGGCGGCACGGCCAGCTGGACCGGCCCGGATGGCCAGAGCCACGCCCTGACGGTCGGAACCGACATCACCCTGCGCGCCGCGACCAACGACGGCCGCGCCTCGATCCGCAATGCGGGCGTGGTCTTCGCCGGCTACGGCATCACCGCTCCCGAGCGGAATTGGGACGATTACGGCAGCCTCGACGTGCGCGGCAAGGTCGTGGTGGTCATCGCGGGCGAGCCGGACGGCCCCGTGTTCAACGGCGACTACGCCACCAACTACCAGTCGGGCGCCTACAAGGCCGATGAGGCCTTCCGCCGTGGCGCGGTCGGCGTGATCACCCTGATCGCCGCCCCCGCCAGCTCGCCCCAGTGGCAGGGCCTGACCCGCGGCGCCAACCGCACCCGCACCCTGACCCCGGGCGCGGCGGACCTGGAGTTCTCGGGCGCGATCAACCACGACGTGGCGGGCGCCATGGCCTCGGCCGCCGGCCTGGGCATGGACAGCTTCGCCAACACCGCCAGCGGGACCTTCAAGGCCGTGGCGCTGAACGGCGTCACCCTGTCGCTGGACATCTCCGAGACCATCGACACCCTGGTCACCCACAACCTGCTGGCCAAGATCCCCGGTACCGAGCACCCGGACGAGACCATCATCTACTCGGCCCACTGGGACCACGTCGGCGGCGCCGACCAACACCCGGGCGTGACCGGCGACAACATCTGGAACGGCGCCTGGGACAACGCCTCGGGCACCATCGGCGTGCTGGAGATGGCGCGTCAGCTGAGCGCCGCCCCGCGTCCCAAGCGCACCATCGTCTTCGCCCACATGGCGGCCGAGGAAATGGGCCTGCTGGGCGCCTATGGCTACGCCGCCAACCCGGTCTATCCGCTGGAGACCACGGTCGCCGACATCAACATCGACATGCTGCCGCTGTCCGGTTCGACCCGCGACATCCCGATCTTCGGCAAGGGCCAGAATGATCTGGAAGATCGTCTGGAGGCGCTGGCCGCCCCGCTGGGCCGCTATGTCTCGGACGACAACCAGCCGGAGCAGGGCTTCTATTACCGCTCGGACCACTTCCCGTTCGCCCGCATGGGCGTGCCGGCGATCATGCCTTGGCACGGCTGGGACTGGGTCGAGGGCGGGCGTGAAGCCGGCGAAGCCGCGTGGCGCGCCCGCTTCGCCGCCGACTACCACAAGCCGTCGGACGAATGGTCGGCGGACTGGGACCTGACCTCGGCGGTCGAGAACCTGACCCTGCTGTATCACCTGGGTCTGGACCTCGCGAACAGCTCGGACTGGCCGCAGTGGAAGCCGACCTCGGAGTTCGCCCAGGTCCGCGCCCGCTCGGACAACGCGCGCCAGTGACCCTGTCGATCCGCCCTCTGACCGGCGACGGCTCGCCGCCGGCGGAGGGCGAATACGCTCAGGCGTGTGAAGTCAGCGGGGCGACCCGCTGGCTCTACCTGTCCGGCCAGATTCCGGTCGCCCCGGACGGCTCGCTGGCCACGGACTTCACCGGCCAGTGCGAACAGGTCTGGGACAATGTCGAGACCCAACTGCGCGCCGCCGGCATGACGCTGGACAACCTCGTGAAGGTGACGACCTACCTGTCGGATCGGACTTATGCGTTGCCGAACCGGGAGGTGCGCCTGCGTCGGCTGGGCGGGCGGCAGATGGCCTTGACGGTGATCGTGACGGGCCTGTTCGAGGAAGGCTGGCTGGTCGAGATCGAGGCGGTGGCGGCGGCCTGATCGCAGTTCCTCCCCTGAAGGGGAGGAATGCCGCATTGCTCCGGTTCGGCAACCCGCCCACAATCCGCCCATGAGCCGTTGGTCGCCGCAGCCTGCACCGGATGAACCCGACGGCCTGATCCTGTTCGACGGGGTCTGCGTCTTCTGCTCACGGTGGGTGCGGTTCGTGATCGCGCATGACCGCGAGGGCCGCTTCCGCTTCCTGCCCATCCAGTCTGAGGCAGGGCGGGCGCTGGCGGTGCGATACGGGATCAATCCGGATGAACCCGAAACCAACGCTTTGATCCTGAACCGCCGCATCCATTTCAAATCGGACGCCGCCCTGAGCGTGCTGGGCGCTTTACCGAAGACCCGTGCGTTGGCGGCGCTGAAGGCCGCGCCCCGGTGGCTGCGGGACCCGGCCTATGACCTGATCGCGAAGAACCGGTACGCGATCTTCGGGCGCACCGACGCCTGCATGGTCCCGTCGCCGGAAGATCGGGCGCGCTTCCTCGCATGACCACAGTTCTGGTGATCGGTGCGGGCGGGGTGTTCGGATCGCGGCTGGCGGAGGGGCTGCTGCGGCATGGCTTGGGCGTGGTCGTGGCGGGGCGTAGCCGGGCGCGGGCTGAGGACGTGGCCGGGCGGCTGCGGGCGGCCTTTCCGGGCGGTGACGTCGCGGTCGCGGCGCTGGACACCGCCACCCTGACGCCGGAGCAACTCAAGGCCACCGGAGCCGCCATCGTCGCCGACATGGCCGGGCCGTTCCAGGGCGCGGAGCCGACGACGGCGCGGGCGGCCATCGCGGCGGGCCTGCACTATGTCGACCTGGCCGACGGGCGGGACTTCGTCGCCGCCTTCCCGGCGCTGGATGAGGCGGCGCGGGCCGCGGGCGTGGTCGCCCTGACCGGCTGCAGTTCGACGCCCGCCCTGTCCAACGCCGTGCTGGATCGACTGACTGAAGGCTGGCGCGAGGTGGTCTCGGTCGAGGCCGCCATTTCGCCGGGCGCGCGGGCGCCCAAGGGACTGTCGGTCATGCAGGCCATCCTGTCGTGGATGGGCCGCCCGGTCATGGTCTTCGACGACGGCGTATGGACGATGCGGCGGGGCTGGAGCGGCCTGTACCGGCGCGACTTCGGCGCGGCGGGCGTGCGGCGGGTGTCGCTGTGCGAGACCCCGGACCTCGACCTGTTCCCGGCCCGGTTCGCGCCGAGGGACCGGGCCCTGTTCCTGGCCGGGATGGAGCCGTGGACCCTGCATCTGGAAGGCTGGCTGCTGGGCCGTCTGGTCAGCCTGTTTCGGTTCAATCCCGTGCCGCTGGCCAGGACGCTGCTGACGCTGGCGAGCCTGCAGTCCGTGAGCGGGTCGGATCGCGGCGCCATGCGGGTGCAGGCGCTGGGCGTGGACGGGCAGGGCCGGGCGGCGCGGGCCGTCTGGCGGCTGGTCGCCGAGCCGGGGGAGGGGCCGGTGACGCCCAGCCTGCCCGCGCTGGCCGCCATCCGCGCCATCGACGCCGGACGGGTGGCGCCGGGTGCGCGGGCCTGCGTCGGCGTCCTGCCGCTGGAGGCGATCACCGAGGAGATGGCGCCCCATGGGCTGGCGACCGAAGCCATGACGGAGCGTGGTCTCTATCCCCGCGCCATCGGTTCGGCCTTTGACAGCCTGCCGGAGCCGATCCGGGCGCTGCATGAGACGCCGGGACGGTCGCTGTGGCGGGGCCGGGCGATGACCGAGGGGGCGTCCGGGCCGCTGGCGGCGCTGGCCGCATGGGTGATCGGTTTCCCCAGGGCGCAGGCGGACTGCGAGGCCGAGGTAGCCATCGACGCCGACGGCGAGCGCTCGATCTGGCGGCGGCGCATCGGCGGCCACGGCTTCGCCAGCCGCCTGTCGCGGCCGCGCGAGGGCGGGCGGATCAGCGAGCGGTTCGGGCCGCTGAGCATGGGCCTGAGGCTGACCCCCGAGGGCGGGCGTCTGGTTTATCGGGTGGAGGGCTGGCGCGCCGGGCCGATCCCGTTGCCGCGTTTCCTGTGCCCGGCCACCGAGGCCTTCGAGGAGGTGGACGCCGAGGGCCGCTTCGTCTTCGACGTGACCATCACCGCGCCCCTGCTGGGGCGGCTGGTGCGGTATCGGGGTTGGCTGGAGCGGGCATGAAAAGGGGGCGTCCCCCCGACGCCCCCTTTACCCACTCGCGCCAGTGATCGGCTCAGGAAGCCGGGGCCACCGTCGCGCGGCCGATCAGGTCACGAGCCTGGGCGATGCCCGCTTCCGTGGTCAGGGTTCCGGCCTGGATCTCTTCGGCCCAGTCCATCAGCGGCTTGCCGGTGACGGCGCCGCGGTTGGCTTCTTCCTCGAGGTAGATGCCGCCGTTGCGGGCGGCGACCTCGTCCCAGGCGGCGCGGACGCCGGCCCAGTAGTCCTTGGTGGCGGTCCAGTAGGCGTCGCCCGGCGCGGGGTCGTAGTTGTCGACCCGGCGGTAGGTGTTGATCACGTCCTCCTGGACGATGGCGACGGGATCGCCCCCGTCACCCTCGGCCTGGCCCATCTTGACGTTGTCCTGGATGTGGACCCAGCCCTGCGGCGTCAGGGCGTGGCGGTTGGTGCCCAGATAGCGGTCGTAGATCGGGTTGCGGACCGCGTCGCGGCGGGCCAGCGGACGCCAGGTCGGGTTGGAGGTCCACTCCGACTGGCCGTGGTCATAGGCCCAGTGGCCGACGCCGCCGTAACGCGGGCTGTCGTCGGTCTGCCAGACGGTTTGCGACCAGGCGCCGCGACGGTCCTCGGCCGACACCGGGGTGACGGTCCAGCGGTTCGGACCGGCGTAGGTCAGGACAGTCTCGGGCTCGTACACCCAGTCCTGACGCCAGTGCTTGATGACCATGTGGTTGCCCGCATCATCGCTCATGACGAGGATGTGCTGCAGGCTGATGCGATTGCCGTCGTCGTAGACGACGCGGACGATCTCGTCGCCCGCCGACAGCTTCTCTTCCAGCGGCTCATAGCCGGCGCGGAAGCTGACGTTCTCGCGCATGTCGAAGCGGACCCGCCACTGGCCGGCCTGAGCCAGGATCGACTGGCGATCCCGCTCGAACTGGCTGATCGCCGGGGCGTCCACCGGGGTCGCCCCCGAGATCGCCATTGGGGCGGTCTCGGCGAAGGCCGGGGCGGACGCCGCGAGGGCGGCGGCCAGAACGGTGGTGAGCATCAGGGCTTGGCGCATGTGACAGGTCCTTCGAATGCGAGTCAGTCGCGTTATCGTCTGGCGTGATCAGTACCGCAAGGCCAGCGAAACGCCGAAGTTGCGGCCCGGCTGGGTGTAGGCGTCCTTGACCGCCGAGCTGGCGGCCACGCCACGGATGTCGCTCCACCAGCTGTAGGTCTCGTCGAAGACGTTGAAGACGCCCGCGCGAGCCGTGACCTTGTCGTTGATGTTCCAGTAGGCGGTCAGGTCGACCAGGGCGAAGTCGTCGCCGGTGGCGCAGCCCAGGGCCGGGTTGGTCGCGTTGTAGCAGGAGGTCAGGCCGTCGGTGTCGGCGGCGTCCTTGGCTTCGGACCAGGTCAGCACGGCCTGACCGCCGAAGCGGCCCTGCGGCTCGTCATAGCCGACGCCGAACACGACCTTGATCGGGTCGATGCTGGGCAGCTGGCGGGTGACGCCGGCGCTGGTCGTCTCGCCGTCCGCATAGGCGAAGGCGAAGCGGGTGCTGAAGCCGTTGTCCCAGTAGGCGTTGGCGCGGGCTTCGAAGCCCTGGATCTCGACGTCGGTGAAGTTGATCCACTGGTAGACCAGCGGGTTGGTCGGGGTGCCGGCGCCGGAGACGACCTGCTGGCTGATGAAGTCCTTGTAGTCCGACTTGAAGACCACGGCCTGACCCGAGACCTCGGCGCCGAACAGGGAGACGTCACGCATGCGGACGCCGAACTCGATGGCCTGGCTGGTTTCCGGCTTCAGGTTGGGGTTCGGGGCCGAGGTGTAACCGAAGGCCAGGTTGGCGAAGTAGTTGTTCACCTGGCTCGGGGTCGGGGCCTTGAAGCCTTCAGCCCAGTTGGCGAACAGGCCGAAATTGTCGTGACCCCACCAGACCACCCCGAGCTTGGGCGAGATGTGGTCGTCCGACTGGTCGGCGCGCGGGCCGGGGTACAGCGGGTCGTTGGCGGTGTTCAGCTCATAGCTGTCCCAGCGGACGGCCGGGACGATGCGCAGGTCGCCGCCCAGCAGGGCGATCTCGTCCTGCAGGAAGACGCCGCCCAGGGTGAAGTCGGTCTTGGGGAAGGCGCTGGTCGGGAAGGTCTCGCCGGCGGGCGGGACGGTGCCCGAGCGGACGCCCTGCTGGGTGGTCTCGGACCAGTCGCCGCCGACGGTGATGCGGTTGAGGCCGAAGGTGCGGGTGAAGTCGGTCGAGAAGCCGAAGACCTCGTTGTCGAAGGTGTTGTCGCGGCTGCGATCCACCGCCGGGGTGCGGTCCTCGAAGGTGTACTGGCGGGTCTCGGCGGTCTGGCCGTAGATGGTCAGGCGGCCGCTGTCGAAGCCGAAGACGTCCTTGCCGCGCCAGCCCACGCTCCAGCCCTCGCGGGTGGTGGTGTCGTCGGCGAACAGACCGGTGACGGTGGCCGAGCGGCCGCTGAGCACGTCGGCGCTCATCTGGCTGTCGAAGTAGTCATAGGTGACGCGCAGGCTCTGGCCCGGCGCGAAGTCCCACACGCCCTTGGCCAGGAAGGCGTCCGAGCTGGTGGTCATCGGGTTGGCTTCGGTGCGGGCCGCGCCGGCGCCGCCGACGGTTCCGGCGGTGCGGGTCTCCTGGGCGTCACGACCGGTCCAGGCCAGCAGGCCCGAGAAGGCGCCGCGGCGACCGGCGAACATGCCCGATTTGGTCAGGCCCTGATCCGACGAGTTGTAGCCGACGCGGGCGCGGGCGCCGAAGTCCTGGCCCTGACGCAGCAGGTCGGTCGGATCCTTGGTGTTGAAGGCGACAGCGCCGGCGAGGCCGTCCGAGCCGTACAGGGCCGAGGCCGGGCCGCGCATTATCTCGACCGAGCGCATCAGGTCGAGGTCGGCGTAGCCGCCGCGGCCGACGCTCTGGGCGCCGAAGACGAAGCCGTCCGGGACGCGGACGCCGTCCACGATCATCAGGACGCGGTCGCCGCCCATGCCGCGGATGGTGAAGCCCTCATTGCCGCCACGGCCCGTGGCGCCGAGCGCGGCGCCGAAGCGCTGGGGCTGGCTGATGACGCTGACGCCCGGCTCGAAGCGGATCAGGTCCTTGATGTCGGTGGCCAGCTCGCCCTCGATCTGGCGCGAGGTGTAGACCGAGACGGTGGCGGGAGCCTCGTCGGGGCGGACTTCGGTGCGGGTCGCCAGGACGCTGACTGGGGCCAGCTCGGTGGGCTCCTGCTGGGCGTTCTGGGCCATGGCCGGGGCTGCGGCGGCGACGGTGAGGGCGGCGAGCCCGGCGGAAAGGAGGAGCGTGCGCATGTATTGTCCCGCTTGAAGAGGTGGCGCGGCAATTAATGCGAACGACTCTCACAATCAATCGCGACTGCGACGGAGTTGTGACGTGATGCGAATAAGTCGCAGTGGCGGTTGGACCCTCAGCGCTTCCGGACGAAGACCGTGCCCGCCGAATAGCCCGCGCCGAAGCTGCAGATCAGGCCGGTGTCGCCGGGGGCGAAGCCGTCGTGGTGCAGGTGGAAGGCGATGATCGAGCCGGCCGAGGAGGTGTTGGCGTATTCGTCGAGGATGATGACGTTCTCGTCCGCCTCGGGCTCACGACCCAGGACCTTGCGGCCGATGAACTGGTTCATGTTGATGTTGGCCTGGTGGAGCCACATCCGCTTCAGGCCGGTGGGGTCGATGCCGAGCTCGCCCGCGTGGTCGACGATCATGTCGGAGACCATCGGCACGACGTCTTTAAAGACCTTGCGGCCCTGCTGGACGAAGAGCTTGTCCGGGGCGCCGATGCCTTCGGGGGCGGCGTTATTCAGGAAGCCGAAATTGTTGCGGATGTTGTTCGAGAAGCTCGTTTTTAGTCGGGCGCCGAGGATGTCCCAGCCGCCCGGAGCGGCGGTGTCGGCGGATTCGATGATCACGGCGGTGGCGACGTCGCCGAAGATGAAGTGGCTGTCGCGATCCTTGAAGTTCAGGTGGGCCGAACAGACTTCCGGATTGACCATCAGCACCGCCTTGACCGAGCCGGAGGCGATGAAGTCGGCGGCGGTCTTCAGGCCGAAGGTGGCCGAGGAGCAGGCGACGTTCATGTCGAAGGCGAAGCCCTCGATGCCCAGCGCCTGCTGGACCTCGATGGCCATGGCCGGATAGGCACGCTGCATGTTGGAGGCGGCGCACAGGACAGCGCCGATCTCGCTGACCGGCTTGCCCCAGGCGGCGATGGCTTCCTGAGCGGCCTTCACGGCCATTTCGGCGAGGACCGAGATCTCGTCATTGGAGCGCTCGGGAATGTTCGGCGCCATGCGCTCGGGGTCGAGGACGCCGGCCTTGTCGAGCACGAAGCGCGACTTGATGCCGGAGGCCTTCTCGATGAACTCGACCGAGGAGTGGGTCAGGGGGGCGACGTCGCCCTCGGTGATCTCGGCGCTGTGGCGCTCGTTGAAGCGGTCGGCGTAGGCATTGTAGGCGGCCACCAGTTCTTCGTTGGAGATGGACTGGTCAGGCGTGAACAGCCCGGTGGCGGCGATGACGGCGTTGGTCATAGGTTTCCTTAAGCGCCCCTAACGCTCGGCGCGCGGCGCCTCGCTACTTGAGGGGCGCGCGTACTGTTTCTGGACGGACTAGATAGGCCTCTCAATGTCTCCGGTCGAGATGGCTGAGGACACGTTCGGCTTCCGAAAGATGCAGACGCTCGACCATCTGGCCGTCGATCGGGATGGCGCCCCTGCCGTCCGCCTCGGGCGCGGCGAAGGCGGCGACGATAGCGCGGGCGTGGGCGATCTCGGCCTCCGAGGGACCGAAGGCGGCGTTGGCGGGCGCGATCTGGGAGGGGTGGATCAGGCTCTTGCCGTCAAAGCCGTAGAGGCGGCCCTGGGCGCATTCGGCGGCGAAGCCCTCGAGGTCGCTGAAGGCGTTGTAGACGCCGTCGAGGGCGAGCAGGCCGTTGGCGCGGGCGGCGGCGACGGCGGCGGCCAGCCAGGGCTTGAGCGGTTCGCGGTCCGGCGACGGGCCGGTGCGCAGGGCCACGGCCAGGTCGTTGACGCCCAACATCAGGGCCTCGAGCCGTTCGACCTCGGCGATGGCGTTGAGGTTCAGCAGCGCGCGGGGCGTCTCGATCATGGCCCAGAGGACGGCGCCCAGCGGCAGGGCCTCGGCGAGGGCGCGGGCGGCCTCGGCGTCACTGACCTTGGGCGCGACGATCAGGCCGGCGCCCGCCCCGGTCAGGGCCTTGAGGTCGTCGGCGCCCCACGGGGTGTCGAGCCGGTTGATCCGGACGCCGAGGCGCGGGCCGAAGCCGCCCTCGCGGACGGCCTGAACGGCGGCGGCGCGGGCCTGAGCCTTCATCTCCGGCGCGACGGCGTCCTCGAGGTCGAGGATGGCGACGTCGCAGTCCAGTGTGCGGGCCTTCTCGATGGCGCGCGGGTTGGTGGCGGGGAGGAAGAGGGCGGATCTCATGCCCTTGAGCTCAAACCTTTCCGACCACCGGCACCAGCGCGCCCGTCACCGCCCGCGCTTCGGGGGAGGCGAGGAACAGCATCACGCGTGCGAGGTCGGCGGGGGCGACCCATTTGGACGGGTCGGCGTCGGGCATGTCGGCGCGGTTCTGCTCGGTGTCGAGGATCGAGGGCAGGACGGCGTTGACGGTGACCGAGGTCGATTTCAGCTCCTCGGCCAGGCTTTCGGTCAGGCGGTGGACGCCGGACTTGGAGGCGGCGTAGGCGCCCATGCCCGCGGCGGACTTGATGGCGGCGTTGGCGCCGACGTTGACGATGCGGCCCTCGTCCGAGGCCTTGAGCCAGGGCAGGGCGGCGCGGCTGGCGTTGAGGGCGGTGGAGAGGTTCAGGGCGAACATCCTGTCCCAGGCCGGAGAAGCGTCTTCTGTTGTCTGCCAGACGAAGCCGCCCGCGATGTTCAGCAGGGCGTCGATGCGGCCGAAATGGTCGCCCGCGGCGTCCACCGCCTGCTGGGCCGAGGCCGGGTCGGTCAGGTCCACGCCGCCGAGTTCCAGCACGCCCTCGGGCACGGCATGGCCCCGGGCGTGGTCGATGATGGCGACCTTGAGCCCCTGGGCGAGAGCGGCCTCGACGACGGCGGCGCCGAGGGCGCCGTGGCCGCCGGTCACCAGAACAACGCGGTCAGACATGAAAACCTCCGACGGAAAAAGCGGGTGCGAAGACCCCGGATGGGCGACCGATAGACGGTTTTGAAAAACAGTCTAATCCGTCTATCCCGTCTATCGGGATCCGGGAAAACTCAGTAAAAACAACGAAACCGGAAGATATCATCCGGGTGATCGTCTATCAGATGGATAGACGGTCGAGACGGTCAGGCGGCGCCCGCGAAGACCTTGGCCATCAGGGCTTCCAGAGCATAGGCGTCCGATGCGTCAAAAGCGGACGTAACGGTCGCGTCGACGTCGAAAACCGCGATCAGGGCGCCCGAGGCGTCGAAGACGGGGACCACGATCTCGCTGGCCGAGCGGGGGTCGCAGGCGATGTGGCCGGGGAAGGCGTGGACGTCCTCGACGATCTGGGTCGTGCGGGTGCGGGCGGCGGCGCCGCAGACGCCCCGGCTGAAGGCGATTCGCAGGCAGCCGAGGGTGCCCTGATAGGGGCCGACCACCAGTTCCTCGGTCTTGTCCTCGTCCACGACGTAGAAACCGGTCCAGAAGAAGGCCGGGAAGGCGTCGGCCAGCATGGAGGCGACGGTGGCCATGCGGGCGGTGCGGTTGGGCTCTCCGTCCAGCACGGCGAGGATTTCCGCCTCCACCTCCGCATAGCGGGCGGCCTTGTCGGCAGGGCGGTCATCGCGGGCGACGTAGGACATCAGGCAGGAACTCCGGCGGGGTCCGTCGCATATAGGAGGATGCCCGGCGGGAAGCGAGACCGCGCGTTTTCGCCTGTCAGGCGAGTTCTCAAGCCGCTGATTCCCGTGGACAACTCGCGTTCGGGCACAAAATGGCCGCTATGCGGCAACGCTTTGTCGCGAAACGGCGTTAACCTTGACAGGTTCTTAACCGGACCGGACTGTCGCAGTCCCGCAAGGGTTAACGAACGTGGTTAACGGGTGCGGGCGGGGACGCCTGATCGGGGTGTGAGGGGTTATGGCTGACGGCGAAGGCGATCACGGAAGACGCTCGCGTTCCAATTCGCGGGGCCCCATCGCCGTGGCCGCCGTCGCGGGCGTGTTGGCCCTGACCGCGCTGGGCATGGCGTCGTGCGGCGATCGTGGAAACGGCGTGCGCTTCTGGCAGGGCCGCGACGACGCGGCAGCCAACAGCTGTCCGCGCCCGGCCTCGATGACCGGCAGCGAGTTCAACGCCCAGGAAACCGGCCTGCGCGCCCTGCGCCGCGCGGCCTTCCAGAACGACTTCTTCGCCCAGCTGGAGCTGGGCGCGCGCTATTCCGCCGTGCGGGCGACCGACAAGAACATCGAGGACCCGATCGAGTCGGCCACCTGGCTGGCCATGGCCCTGGCCAATGACCAGGGCTACGCCCCGATCAACCGCGTGAGCCGGGGCGGCTGGGGCGGCTGGCGTCCGCTGTCGCGCTATGACGACTGCCGGGCGTTCGAGCGGCACGAGGCCTATCGCAAGCTGGACCGCACCCTGTCGGCGATGACGCTGGACGAGCAGGAGGCGGTGCGCGACAGGGTGATCTACATCCTGTCGACGCAGGATGCGGGCGGTTACCGGACCCTGGCCCGCCTGCATGACGGACTCTACGGCCCGTTCGGCGAGCCCGAGGACAATCGCGAGGCGCGCGAGGCCTGGGGTCGGGGCAGCCCCGACCGGGGGCAGGGCCGTGAGCGGAACCGTCGCGGCTATCCGGCGGCGACCAGCCTGTTCCAGCGCAATGACGTGGACGCCTATCTCTACAACTATCTTGCGGTGCAGACCGGCGACGTGGGCGCCTATGTGCTGATGCGCGACTTCGAGCGCTCGGCGCCGAGCCGGGCCCAGTACCAGCGCTTCGTCGAGGTGAAGGCGCGCCAGTGGACGCCGCCATTCGAGTTCTATCCGAACACCGCGCCGCAGTCGGGCGTGCCCTTCTCGGATGAAAGCCGCCCGCGCGGCGACGCCTATGAATATGCGCTGGGCCGGATGGCGACCGAGCTGCCCTTCATTCATGTGGGCCGCGCGCTGCGCTATCTGGGCGTGACCGAGACGGCGGCCCAGCGGCCCGAGGACCTGTCGAAGCGGCAGGTCGAGACGCTGGAGGCCATGCTGGGCCACCCGATGGAGGGACGCCTGTCCTATCTGGAGCGGGTGCGCGCGATCCAGCTGGCGGCGGTGAACGGCTCGTCCGAGGCGCAGCTGGTGCTTGCGGTGATGTACGCCGAGGGCATCGGCCTGCCCGCCGACTACGCCCGCGCCTTCAAATGGTTCGAGGAGGCGGCGCGTCAGGGCAGCCCCGAGGCCAAGTTCGCCATGTCCAGCTACTTCGCCCTGGGCGTCGCCGGGGTGGCGGATCAGGACAAGGCGCAGGCCGTGGCCTTCCGCATCGACTCGGCCCTGTCGGGCTTCGGCCCGTCGGCGGGCCGCCTGCAGGCCGTGCTGGCCCAGGTTTCCCGTTCGCAGCGCCGCTAAGGAGGGCGTGAACCCATGACGACCCGCAAATCCTTCAGCCTGATCGGCGGCATGGCGGCGGCAGCCGCCGGGGTGCTGGCCTTCACGATGGCGCCCGAGCCCGTGCACGCCCAGACGGCGGCGCAGGTGGAGAGCCAGACGCGTCCGAATTTCGGCGTCCTGCTGGACCCGCCGACCCGGACGGTGCGCCACCGGCGCGACCGCAACCGCTATGACTATGGTCGTCACCGGCCCGACTGGGGGCGTCCCGGCTATCCGCCGCTGCGTCCGGGCGGGGAGGAGATCGTGCTGGTCGACTGTGGCGGCAATCCGGGGACGGGCGCCGTCGAGGACGCCGTGCGCCGGGTGCGGCCGGGCGGGACGCTGGTGATCCGCTCGCGGGCGGGCGCCTGCGTCGGCTGGCTGAACATCGAAAAGCCCATGACCATCATCGGCGAGGGCGGCTTTGATCCGCGCGACTGGGCCCGGACGGGCGAGCCGACCCTGCAGGCGCCGGACGGCTTCCCGTGCATGACGGTCGCCCAGGGTGTTCGTGTCGAGATCCGTGACATGGTCTTCGCCTCGCCGCGCGCGGGCGACGCCGCCTGCATCGTCGGCTACGGCGCCGAGATCGTCATGAACCGCGTCGGCTTCCGCCACGCGGGCGATGAGGCGGCGATCTATGCCGACGGCGGCCTGCTGGACATCCGCAACGCCGTGATCGAGGCCCAGACCATCGCCCCCGCCATCGTCGCGGACGGCGCGGTGCTGAACACCTGGGAGACCGTGGTGTCGGGGTCGCAGTCGGGCATCGAGATCACCCCCGCCGCCGGACCGGCCTCGCGCCTGTCGGCGACCACGCTTAAGGGGACCAATGCGCCGAACGCCTTCGGCCCGCGCAGCATCGGCGTGATCGTGCGCGCCGGCCGCGACTATGGCCGGGTTGAAATCGACAACACCGCCGTCTGCGGCTTCGTCGAGGGCGTGGTGGTCGAGGGGGCCTCGGTCTCCATCGAGAACAGCCGCGTCTGCCGTTCGGACAAGGGCGTCGTGCTGTACAGCGGCGAGCTGCGCCTGGCCGACAGCCGGGTGCGCGCGACCACGGTCGGCGTGGCGGCGGCTGCGGGCAATGCGGTGATCGTGAACAACGTCTTCGCCGGCATGCGCGAGGTCATCTATCGCGAGAGCCGCGCCAATGTGCAGGCCAGCGGCAACCGGGTCTGGTCGCAATATGTCTGCCGCCCGCAGTTCCGCGACCGCTATCGTGGCCGTTACGAGCCCTACTGGCGTCCGGGCGACGGCTGGGAGTGCGCCCGCGGCTCCTACCCGCGCGACTGGTGGAGCCAGGAGGACGGGATGCTGGGCGTCGACTACTATGACGACGGCTACCGGCTGGACGGCTACGACGACTACCAGAACGGCGACGGCTGGTACGACCGCGACGGCCGCTATGTGCAGGACGACCGCTATCGCGGCGAGGATCGCTGGAGCCGGGGCGGCGGGGGTGGATTCTGGGGGCGGTGATCGGTCCCGCCATGCGGGTGGCCGGAAAGGGCTTCTACCTTTTCCTGTTGCTGACCGGGTTGCACGTCGTCGGGACAGCAATTGATCTCGTTCCCTACGTCGGATCGCCCCAGATCGATTACGTCGGGATGGATATATACGGGCCGTTCTGGCCGCAGCTTGTAGCCTTGACCCTGCCCTACCTGCTGACGGGCTTGCTCATGTCGGTGTTCGCCGTCGCCGGGCTCCGTGGGAGATTCCCGAGCCGCTCAGGCGGTCTTGAGCTGCTGCTGCTGGCCTTGGGCGGCTGGGCGCTGGCGATCCTGATGGTGCGGGTCCTGGGGGAAGCCGTTTGGCGCTGGCCTGTTAGCCTGAGTGATATGGGCTGGATCGCGCGCTACGCGGTGGTCAACGCCGCCGTCTCCGGAATCCTGCTGCTCGCTGTGCAGCAGGTTGTTACGCGATACGCCGGCTGGTCCGCGCGGCCCCGGACGCGGTGGGTCGAAGCGGGCTTGTGGTTCATGGGATCGATGATTGTCGTCGCGGGCTTCAACTTCGCGATGACCTTGATCGACGGTCTGCCGCCCGAACGGCTGTTAGCCGACACTTGGCAGGGCGTCCTGATCTTCGGCGGTCTTCTGGCGCTTGCGGTCGCGTTGACGCCCCGACCGGCGACGCCCAGTAGGCCCGGAGGGACTCGAACCCCCAACCAGACCGTTATGAGCGGTCGGCTCTAACCATTGAGCTACGGGCCCCCGGAGCGGAGGAACGGCCTAGCAGGAGCAACGGCGGGTTGCCAAGCGCCCCGGTTCAACGCCGCGCCTTCGCCGTCGATCTGTCGGCGATTTCACGCAGATGAATGGATTCTGCCAGCGGACCCTGACCGCGCGTTCAGGCGGGAACGGCCATGGTTGGAACACGAACGCCGACGACGGTGTTCGCAACGACAACTCGTCTCTCATGGAGCCTCTCCGATGATCCGCCGTCCCGCCGCTGTCGCCGCCGCCGCGACGCCCGCCGTCTCCAACCGCGCCCTGATGATCGGCGGCGCGCTGATGGCCGCGGTCGCCCTGACGGTCGCCGCCCCGGCCGCCCACGCCCAGTCGCAGCCGAACGGCGGCGCGCCCCTGACCATCCAGGCGGTGACCGAGCGTCCGAGCCTGAACCTCTCGGCCTATGGCGAGGTCAAGGCGACGCCGGACATGGCGACCATCACCTTCGCCGTGGTCAATGAAGCCCCGACCGCCGCCGAGGCCATGGCCCAGAACGCCACCAGGATGAACCAGGTGATCGCCGCCCTGCGTCGCGCCGGGATCAGCGAGCGCGACGTGCAGACTTCGGGCCTGAACCTGTCGGCCCAGTATGACTACGTCGAGAACAACCCGCCGCGTCTGCGGGGCTATCAGGCCTCGAACCAGGTGACCGTGGTCATCAACGACCTGACCAAGGTCGGCTCGACGGCGGACGCCGTGGTCGCCGCCGGGGTCAACCAGATCAACGGCATCAGCTTCGGCCTGAAGGATCCGTCGGCGGCCGAGAACCAGGCGCGCCAGATCGCGGTGCGCAACCTGCAGGCCAAGGCGGCCCTGTATTCGCAGGCCCTGGGCACGCCGCTGGGCGGCATCCGCTCGCTGACCGAAGGCGGCGGCTACGCCCCGCAACCGCCTCGCCCGATGTACGCCATGGCGGCGCGCATGGAGATGGCGGCCGACTCGACCCCGATCGCCGCCGGCGAGCTGACCGTGCGGATCGATATCACGGGGGTTTATGATCTGGCGCGGTAAGCGCTGGAGGTTGGGGAGTGGCTAGTGACTAGTGGCTAGTGGCTAGTTTGCCGTCGCCGCTCTCGAGCTTCGAAGAAAAGGCCCCGTCCGGTTCGCCGGGCGGGGCTTCTTTCTGTCTGGATCGTGCTTCACCTGAGCCACTAGCCACTAGCCACTAGCCACTAGCCACTAGCCACTAGCCACTAGCCACGCGTCAGTCCTGCGCCTTCACCAGCATCAGCCCGATGGCGACGTTCAGCAGGTTGGCGACCATGACGATGGCCAGGGTGGTGACCGAGTCGAGCTTGATCAGCAGCAGCGGCAGGCTCCAGGGCGCGCCGGTGATCATGGCGGGGATGAAGGTCACGCGCTCGGGCGGCAGGCCCAGCAGCTCAAGGCCGGGCGTGAAGGCCATCATCATGGCGATGACGACCGCCAGCAGATAGCCGCCGTACAGCGCCCAGCGCAGGTTCGAGATCGCACGCGTCATGGCCGGTCCTCCGAAAGGGGAGGGAAGGCCGCGAACGGGTCGGCGTCAAGCCGCGATCAGGAGGCGTGTTTGATGTTGTTGTCGTCGTCGAGCAGGACGACGTTGGGCGACCACTGGCGGGCTTCTTCCGAGGGCAGCTGGCCGTAGGTCACGACGATGACCTTGTCGTTCTTCTGCACCAGACGGGCGGCGGCGCCGTTGACGCCGATGACCTTGGAGCCGCGCGGCGCCTCGATGGCGTAGGTGGTGAAGCGGGCGCCGTTGGTGATGTTCAGGACATCGACCTGCTCGTGCGGGAAGATGCCCGCCGCATCCAGCAGGTCCATGTCGATGGCGATGGAGCCCTCGTAGTCGAGGTCGGCCTGGGTCACCGTGGCGCGGTGAAGTTTGGCCTTCATAAGCGTGACCAGCATAGGGAGTGCGGTCCGAACATGACGCGGGGCGATCGGCCCCCGCTCGCAGGCGGCTGATATAGTGATTTCGGAGAGCCGCATCAATCACGGCTTTCGGCAGCGCACCATGTGCATGCTGCGGCGCATTCGCCCGTTACGCGACGTTCATTTGACCGAAACGCCTGCCCCTCTATGGTCAAAATGTGGCCATGACCCGGCCCGCGCCCCGGACGACCTGTCGCCCCATGAAGCAATTCTTCCTGACCATGGCCGGCGTGTTCGCCGGGCTGCTGCTGTTCTTCGTGGTGATCCCGTTCGTCTTCCTGATGGTCGTCGTCGCCTCCGTCAGCTCCAAGGAGCCGACGCCGGCGCAGACGGTGCTGGAACTGGACCTGCGCGACGGGCTGACCGACCAGGCGCCGACCAACGCCTTCGCCGTGTTCGGCGGGGGCGGGCTGTCCACGATGCAGATCGTGGACACGCTGGCGCAGGCCGAAAAGGACGACAAGGTGAAGGCCCTGCTGATCCGCCTGCCGGAAGCCGGGATCACCCCGGCGGCGGCGGATGAGATCCGTCAGGCGGTGCGTCGCTTCCGTCGCGCGGGCAAGCAGGTCATCGCCCACAGCCAGGGCTTCCAGCCGGTCGGAACGACGGTGTCGAGCTATATGGTCGGCGCCTCGGCCACGGAGCTGTGGATGCAGAACACCGCGAGCTTCCAGCTGGCGGGCTTCTCGGCGGACAGCATCTTCCTGGGCCGGGCGTTCGAGAAGTACGGGGTCAACGCCCAGTTCGAGCAGCGCTACGAGTACAAGAACGCGGTCAACGAATATACGCAGAGCGACTTCACCGCCGCCCACCGCGAGGCGATGACGGCGTGGATGACGTCCATCTATGACAGCGCCCTGGGCGCCGCCGCGCAGGACCGCAAACAGACCCTGCCGCAGCTGAAGGCCGCCATCGAGGCCGGACCGTACTCGGCGCAGGACGCCCTGCAACGCCGCCTGATCGACAAGATCGGCCAGGTCGAGGAGGCGCAGACCGAAATCAAGCGCCGCGCCGGCAGCAGCGCCGAGATCATGGACTTCGCCGACTATGCGGCCTCGATCGGCGAGCGCGCCGGATCGGGCCGCGACGCCATCGCGATCGTCGGCGGCGAGGGGGCCATCGTGACCGGTCGCGGCGGCGGCGGAAGCCCGTTCGGCGACAGCTCGTCCATCACCTCGGACGACACGGCAAAGGCCATCCATGACGCCATCGAGGACAAGGACGTGAAGGCCATCGTCTTCCGGGTCTCGTCGCCGGGCGGCTCGCCGGAAGCCTCGGAACAGATCCTGGCCGCCGTGCGCGCGGCCAAGGCGGCGGGCAAGCCGGTGGTGGTGTCGATGGGCGACTACGCCGCGTCGGGCGGATACTGGATCAGCTCGGAAGCCAGCTGGATCGTGGCCCAGCCGACGACCCTGACCGGCTCCATCGGCGTGTTCGGCGGCAAGTTCGTGCTGGCCGACGCTCTGGGCCGTTTCGGCATCGACATGCGCCATCTGTCGGTCGGCGGCGAATACGCCGACGCCTTCTCGCCCTCGGAAGAATTCACCCCGGCCCAGCGCGCCGCCTTCTCGGCCCAGATCGACCGGACCTATGAGGAGTTCATCGCCCGCGTCTCGACGGGTCGCCGCTTGCCGCCCGCCCGGGTGCGCGAGATCGCGCGCGGCCGCGTGTGGACCGGCGCCCAGGCGCACGGCATCGGCCTGGTCGACCAGCTGGGCGGTCTGGAAGAGGCCATCGCCAAGGCGAGGGCGCTGGCGAACATTTCGGCCGGGACCGAGGTCCGCTTCAAACGCTATCCGGAGCCGAGCTCGCCGTTCGAGGCCCTGTCCAAGGCCTTCGGCGTGTCCAGCGAGGCGGCGCGGGTGCTGATCGGCATCGGCGGGGTCATGAACGACCCGCAGGCTGAGGCGGCGGTTCGTCGCATCGAGACCGACCGGGCGCGGGCCGCGGGCGCGTCCGTGCTGGCCGAGCAGCCGTACTGAGGCGATCAGACACTCGCCTGTGAAGCGGTCGCGCATTGACCCGGAGGGTTCGCGGACCGACATTGTGGGTTCGGCGTTGTTCGCAGCGCCCTTGAAGGTGAAGTCATGACCCAGTCCGAACGCCTGATCTTCGGCGCCGCCGCCCGGCGCCCGTCCAACGGCCTGCTTGCGCCGGTGGTGTGGCTGTTCGGCCTTGTCGCGACCTTGGTCGCCATGGCCGTGGGCGCTGTGCTGGCGGTGGTGACCGCCGCCGCCGTGGCCGTGATCGCCGTGATCGCCGCCGTTCTGGTCTTCTTCGCCGGTCTGGCCATGCGCGCCCGCCGCACCATGACCCGCCGCAACCGTCGCGCCGACGACGGGATCATCGAGGCCCGCAAGGAAGGCGACGCCTGGGTCGCCTACGGCTGGGAGCGAACGGGCCGCTGAGGCCATCGCCGCCATGCTGGTCGTCAAGGACGTTCCGTCCCCCAATTTCGACAGTCGCCGGTCGCCGCCGGACATGCTGGTGCTGCACTACACCGGCATGCAGACGGGCGCGGCCGCGCTGACGCGCCTGTGTGATCCGAACGCCGAGGTCTCGGCCCACTATCTGGTGACCGAGGACGGCGGCATCGTGCGGCTGGTCGACGAGGCGCGCCGGGCCTGGCACGCCGGACGCGGCGCCTGGCAGGGCGAGACCGACTGCAACTCGGCCTCCATCGGCATCGAGATCGTCAATCCGGGCCACGAGTTCGGCTATCGCGACTTCCCCGAGGCGCAGGTCGACGCGGTGATCAGCCTGATCTCGGACATCCGCACCCGCTGGACCATTCCGGACGCCCGCATCATCGGCCACTCGGACCTCGCGCCCGAGCGCAAGCAGGATCCGGGCGAGCGCTTCCCGTGGAGGCGGCTGGCGGCGGTCGGCCACGGCCTGTGGTTCGAACCGGCGCAGGAGCGGATCGCCGCCCTGGGCGCGCCGCTGGGGCCGGGCGATGAAGGGCTGGGCGTCATCGTGCTGCGCGCCGGCCTGCATCGGCTGGGCTACGCCCTGCAGCCGGGCGGCGAATACGATGCGCCGACCAGGGCGACCGTTGAGGCCTTCCAGCGGCACTGGCGGCCGGGTCAGGTGGACGGGATCGCCGACGGCGAGACGCGCGCGACCCTGATGGGGGTGCTGCAACTGGCGACGGCGGAAAGTGCGACGGGTGTGCTGAACTAGGGTTCAGGGCTGTTCTGACGGAGGCCGAAGACGCGCATGACCGTGACCTCCAGGGCCTGTTCGTCCAGCTTGTGGTCGGTCATCTAGCCGATGTCCGGGTCTTCAAGATTTTCGCCGGCGGTCCAGCCGTCCAGCCAGTCCAGCGCTTCCTGACCGCCAATCACGCGCCCGGCGGCGATATCCTCTTCCGCTTCCGCGATCCGCGCCCGCCCCCATGCCAGACGCGCTTCGCGTTCGGCCGGGGTCTCGGTCGCGGGATCGACGGGTGCGGTCGGGGTGGGCTGGGCCATCGCCGGATGGCTAGCGCAACCGGGCGTCGCGGGTATCATTCGGTTGACCCCCAGCGCCGGGAGGGGCATCAGTCCGCGCGTCAGACGGCCGGGCGGTCGCGGCGGGGCTTGCTCCGTCGAGGAAAGTCCGGGCTCCACGGTGAAAAGGCGGCGGGTAACGCCCGCCCGGGGCGACCCGAGGGATAGCGCCACAGAAAGCAAACCTCCTCCCTCGCGAGGGGGGGAAGGGTGAAAGGGTGGGGTAAGAGCCCACCGCGGGACTGGCAACAGGACCGGCATGGCAAGCCCCGCCTGGAGCAAGACCGAATAGGGATGTCGCGTAGGCTTCGGCCTGCAGGGCTCACCGCCCGAGAGCATCCGGGTAGGTCGCGAGAACCGGTCAGCAATGGCCGGTCCAGAGGAATGATCGTCGCCGTTCTTCGGAGCGGAACAGAACCCGGCTTACAGGCCGTCTGACCATTTTTCTTGTCCTATCGCTCGGCCCGCGGGGCTTCGCTGCTTGAGGACATTGTTTTTGGCCCTGGCGTTCGCTGCTTGGGGGCGGGCCGCGAAGCGGCCGGGTGCTCAAAATTTCCTTGTTCGATGGGATGAGTGGGACGGGATGTGCTCTGCGCGGACCCACGCCCGATTAACCGCTTGGTTCGAATGGCCTGTCAGGATCGATCCACCGTCCGTCCACATGTGCATAGTTCACTGTATGTTCCGGTTTTCGCTGGGTTTTGGACCAGCTTGACGGTTAATAATCGTCAACTAATCCCATTGAGACCCACTCAGTCCCATGCTATCCCATATCTTCAGTAGGGGTTGTTCGCGCCGGCTGGCGTTTCATCGGGATTTCAGGGGAGCGGGCCTTCAGGGGCTCGATTGGGCAGGGCGTGTTTCTCTCGACCTATGAGAAACAACTGGACGGCAAGCGCCGCCTGCTGATCCCGCAGGAGTTCCGCACCGCCGACAACGGCGCCGAGCACGGCGTGTTCTGCTTCTTCTCGATCGAGTCCGACTGCCTCGAGGCCGGCGGCGACAAGCTGATGGCCGAGTATGTGGCCATGATCGAAGAGCTGCCCTTCGGCGACGATCTGCGCACCGCCCTGGAAGAGACCTTCTTCGCCGGCCAGCGCCCGCTGTCGTACGACGGCGGCGGCCGCATCACCCTGCCGGAAGGCCTGTGCCAGGAAGCGGGGCTGGGCGAAGACGTGGTCATTGTCGGCCTGGGTTCGCGCTTCCAGATCTGGGATCGGGCGCGCTGGAACGCCCGTCGCGAGGAGCGCCGCGCGCTGGCCCGCCAAGCGGTGCGCGAACGCGGCGAGGCCGGGCGTCTGGCCCTGCGCGCCCGTCGTCCGCAAGGGGAGGGCGCATGACCTCTCCGCATGCGCCGGTCCTGATCGCGGAAGTGCTGGACGCGCTGGCTCCGCGGAAGGGCGACGTCATCATCGACGCCACCTTCGGCGCCGGCGGCTATACGCGCGCCATCCTGAAGACGGGTGCGACGGTGGTGGCGCTGGATCGCGACCCGACGGTGCAGGTCCATGCCGACGCGGTGGCCAATGACTATCCCGAGACTTTCCGTCTAATTCGCACTCCATTTTCGGGTCTGTCCGACGCCTTCGCGCAGTCGGGCGAGGTGAAGCTGGACGGGGTGGTGTTCGATATCGGCGTGTCGTCGATGCAGCTGGATCAGGCTGAGCGCGGCTTCTCCTTCATGCGCGACGGGCCGCTGGATATGCGGATGTCCGATGAGGGCGTGACCGCCGCCGACATCGTCAACAGTTGGGACCATGGCCCGCTGGCCCATATCTTCAAACTGTACGGCGATGAGCGTCAGTCGGGGCGGGTCGCCACGGCCATCCTGCGCCGCCGCGTCGAGCAGCCGTTCAGCCGCACGCTGGATCTGGCCGAGGTGGTCGAGAAGGCGCTGGGCGGCCGTCGCGGCGCTGCGATCCATCCGGCCACGCGGGTGTTCCAGGCGCTGCGCATCGCGGTCAATGACGAACTGGGCGAGCTGCGCGCGGGGCTGGAAGCCGCCGAGGCGACGCTGGCGCCGGGCGGGCGTCTGGCCGTGGTGACCTTCCACTCGCTGGAAGACCGGATCGTGAAGGCCTTCCTGACCGAGCGGACGGGCAATGCGCCGGGCGGCTCGCGTCATGCGCCGGTCGCGGTGGAGACCCGCAAGCCGAGCTTCACCCTGAGCTTCAAGGGCGCGGTCGAGGCGGGCGAGGCCGAGCTGGCCGCCAACCCGCGCGCCCGTTCCGCCAAGCTGCGCGCCGCCGTCCGTACGGATGCGGCTCCGTGGGGGAGGATCGCCGCATGAACGCCGCCGTCGCCCGCCGCGCGCTGGATCGCCTGTTCGCCTGGAAGGTCCGCGGCATCCGCTGGATCGAGATCATCGGCGTGCTGATGGTCGCGGCCATGATCTTCTCGGTCTATCTGGCCAAGGCCGCCGCGGCGCGCGAGAGCGCGCAGATCGCCTCGCTGGAGCGCGAAATCGGCGAGAACGGCCAGCGCGTCCGCCTGCTGAAGGCTCAAGTGGCCCAGCTGGAGCAGCCCGCGCGGCTGGAGGCCCTGTCGCGCGGCGCGGGTCTGGGGCCGGTCGACATGAAGCGGCAGGCCAGTGAGGACCGGCTGAACAATCTGGCGCCCGTGCCCGAGCCGCGCCCGGTGGTGATCGTCGCCCCCACGCCCGCCGAGTCCGCGACCGCCGCCACTGAAGACGACGCCGCTCCGGAAGGGGAGGGCGCCCGATGAGCGTGCACGATCCCCACGCCTGGGACCATCGTCCGGCGCCGCGCGCGCCGCGCCCGGTCGTCTATGGCCTGCGCCGCCTGCTGCCGTCGTGGCGCTGGCTGGCCGAGGCCATGTGGTGGGTCGAGCATTCGTTCGGCCGCGCCCGCGCCGACGCCCGGCCCGACGAGGACACCCGCGTCCGCATCTTCGTGATCCTGATCACCTTCTCGGCGGTGTTCTGCTGCCTGGCGCTGGGCGCGGCCCACGCGGCCCTGCTGACGCCCAAGGGCGTGACGGGCGCGGCCTCCAATCCGAACGCCGTGTCGCGCGGCGATATCGTGGACCGCAACGGCGCCCTGCTGGCGACGAACATCACCCACTACACCCTGTATGTGAATCCCAAGGAAGTCTGGAACAAGCCCCTGGCCGAGCGGCAGATCCGCCGCGCTCTGCCGCGTGTGCCGGTGACCAAGCTGCGCGCCATCCTGAACGGCGACACGCGCAAGATGGTGCTGGAGAGCCTGACGCCGCAGGAGAAGTCGGCCGTCCACGCCCTGGCGCTGGGCGGGGTGACGTTCGAGCCGGAGGACCGCCGCGTCTATCCGCTGGGCGGCACGGCGCGCCACATCCTGGGCGTGGTCGACACCGGCGGTCAGGGCATCTCGGGCTCGGAACTGGCCTTCAATGACGTGATCCGCGCCGCCGGCGCCGACGGCGGCAATGTGCAGCTGTCGATCGACCTGCGGGTGCAGGGCGTGCTGGAGAACGAACTGTCCGCCGCCGCTTCGGCGGTGCAGGCCAAGGGCGCGGTCGGCGTGGTCGTGGACGCCTCGACCGGCGAGGTCATGGCCATGGCCAGCTGGCCGTTCACCGACCGCAAGAACCTGGCCGCGACCGGCAACTATGAGATGGGCTCGGTCTTCAAGACCTTCACCATCGCCGCCAGCCTGGACACCGGCAAGGTCGACATGAACACCATGTTCGACGCGTCCCAGCCCTATATGATCGGCAACCGCCGGATCACCGACTTCCACGCGACCAACAAGATCCTGTCGCTGGAGGAGGTCTATCTGCACTCGTCCAACATCGGCACCTCGCGCATGGCGGTGGAGCTGGGGCCGAAGGTGATGGAGGACTACTTCAACCGGCTGGGCCTGCTGGATCGCGCGCCCATCGAGCTGCGCGAGTCGGTGCGCCCCCGTCGTCCGGTGAACTGGGAAGACTCGACCCGCGCCTCGATGTCGTTCGGCTACGGCATCATGATCTCGCCGCTGCAGATGGCGGCGGCGACGGTGGCCCTGGTCAACGGCGGCGTCTATCGCCCGCTGACCCTCCAGAGGGGCGGCACGGGCGCTGAAGGCCGTCGCGTGGTCAGCGTCGAGACCTCGCGCGCCATCCGCGACCTGATGCGGGCCAACGTCCTGCGCGGCTCGGGCCGGTCGGCCAATGCGCAGGGCCTGCGCGTCGGCGGCAAGACGGGCTCGGCCAACAAGCTGGTCAACGGTCGCTATGACGCCCGCCACGGTGTCGGCTCCTTCGCCTCGGTCTTCCCGGCGGACGGCCCGGACAACGCCCGCCGCTTTGTCGTCTTCGTGCTGATCGACGAGCCGGCGCAGGGCTCGCAACTGGGCGGCGCCGTCGCCGCGCCGGTCGCCGGTCGCGTGATTGATCGCGTGGCGGGCTTCCTGGGCGTGAGCCGGGTCGCCGATCCCGTCATCCCTCCGGTGTTCGCCCAATGAGCGCGGTTCGCCTGTCCGAACTGCTGCGCCGCGACGTGTCGTCCGACCCGGTGATCACCGGCGTCACCGCCGACAGCCGCAAGGTTGCGCCCGGTTCGCTGTTCGTGGCCCTGCCGGGGACCGCCGCCGACGGCCGCGCCTTCATCCCGCAGGCCCTCTCGCAGGGCGCCGCCGCCGTGCTGGCCCCTTCGGACACGGACGCCGCTCTCGCTCCGGTGCTGGTGACCTCGGGCGATGTGCGCCGGGCCTACGCCATCGCCGCGCGCAGCTTCTACGGCGCCCAGCCCCAGACCTGCGTGGCCGTGACCGGGACCAACGGCAAGACCTCGGTCGCCGCCTTCTGCCGCCAGATCTGGGCGGCCATGGACCTGACCGCCGCGAGCATGGGCACGCTGGGGGTTTTGAAACAGACAGGTAACGTTAATCAGGCGTTGACCGGCCCCGGCCTGACCAGCCCCGACGCCGCCGACGCGGCGCGGATGCTGGCCCAGCTGGCGCAGGAAGGGGTGACCCATCTGGCGCTGGAGGCCTCGTCGCACGGCATTGACCAGCGCCGTCTGGACGGGGTGACGCTGCGGGCAGCCGCCTTCACCAACCTGACGCAGGACCACCTCGACTATCACGGCGACATGGAGGGCTATCGCGCCGCCAAGCTGCGCCTGTTCGAGACCCTGCTGCCGCGGGGCCGGACAGCGGTGCTGAACGCCGACAGCGACGCCTATTCGGCCTTCGCCGCCGCCAGCATCATGTCGGGTCTCGGCGTGATGGGGGTGGGCGAGCGCGGGCGCGACCTGGCGCTGATCGAGCGCCGCGCCACGCCGGAAGGCCAGCGCCTGACCATCGACGTGCAGGGCCAACTGCACGAAATCCTGCTGCCGCTGGCCGGCGCCTTCCAGGCCTCGAACGCCCTGGTGGCGGCGGGGCTGTGCATCGCCGCGGGCGAGGACGCCGGACGGGTTCTGGCGGCCATGGAGAAGATCGAGGGCGCGCAGGGGCGTCTGGAGCGCATTCCGGGCGGCGCCGGGCAGGGCGAGGTCTATGTCGACTACGCCCACACCCCGGACGGTCTGGCGACGGTGCTGAAGGCGCTGCGTCCGCATGCGACCGGTCGGCTGATCGTGGTGTTCGGCGCCGGCGGCGACCGGGACCGGGCCAAGCGCCCGCTGATGGGCGAGATCGCGGGCCGTCTGGCCGACATCGCCATCGTCACCGACGACAACCCCCGCTCGGAAGACCCGGCCTCGATCCGCACGGCGGTGCGCGCGGGCTGTCCCGACGCGCAGGAGATCGGCGACCGCCGCCGCGCCATCCAGCACGCCATCGGCCTGATGCGTGAAGGAGATGTGGTGGTCATCGCCGGAAAAGGGCATGAACAGGGCCAGATCGTCGCCGGGGTGACCCATCCCTTCGACGACGCCACCGAAGCCGCCGAAGCCCTGCGTATCCATGCCTGATTTCGAACCCCTCTGGACGTCCGCCGAGATCGAGGCCGCGACCGGAGGAAGCCTGTCCGGCGCCCCGTTCGAGGCGACCGGCATCACTTACAACAGCCGTGAGATCGTCCCCGGCGACCTGTTCATCGCCCTGAAGGGCGCGCGCGACGGGCACGACTTCGCGGACATGGCCTTCGCCAATGGCGCGACGGGCGCGATCACCGAGCGGGCGGTCAACGGCCCGGCCGTGATCACCGTCGACACCCTGCGCGCGCTGGAGGGGCTGGGCGTCTTTTCCCGGGATCGGGCGCCGCATGTGAAGCGCGGCGCGGTCACCGGCTCGGTCGGCAAGACCAGCGTGACCCAGGCGATCAAGGCGGGCCTGGATCTGGCCGGTCCGGCCCACGCCTCGATCAAGAGCTACAACAACCATATCGGCGTGCCGCTGACCCTCGCGCGGATGCCGCGTACGGTCGAGCGGGCGGTGTTCGAGATCGGCATGAACGCGCCGGGCGAGATCGCGCCGCTGTCCAAATTCGTCCAGCCGCACGCCGCCTGCGTGACCACGGTCGGGCCGGTGCATATCGAGGCCTTCAGCGATGGCGAGGCGGGGGTGGCGGCCGAGAAGGCGTCGATCTTCGACGGGTTGATCCCCGGCGGGGTCGCGGTGGCCAATGGTGACGTGGCCTTCTCCGCCGTGCTGTGCGACCGGGCCAAGGCCGTGGGCGCGCGACTGGCGACGTTCGGCAGCGACGCCGGCCATGACGCCCGCCTGCTCGATTTCCAGCCGTTCGACGGCGGGGCGCGGGTCAAGGCCGAGCTGTATGGCCAGGCGCTGGACTACCAACTGGCGCAGTCGGGCTTCCACTGGGGCCTGAACAGCCTGTGCGTCCTGCTGATGCTGGATGCGCTGGATGTGTCGCTGGACACCGGGCTGGAGGCGCTGGCGCATTTCCGTCCGCTGGCCGGGCGGGGCGAGACGACCACGGTGCGTGCGCCGGGCGGGGCCTTCACCCTGATCGACGAAAGCTACAACGCCAATCCGCTGTCGATGGCGGCGGGTTTCCGCAGCCTCGGCGCCAGGCCGGTCAGCGCGGGCGGGCGGCGGATCGTGGTGCTGACCGACATGCTGGAGCTGGGCGAGCAGTCGCGTGCCCTGCACGAGGGGCTGGCCGCCCCCATCGACGCCGCCGGGCTGGACCTGGTCCACGCCGCCGGGCCCGAGATGAAGCGGCTGTATGACGTCCTGCCCGCCGCCCGTCGCGGCGAGTGGCGCGAGACCGCCGCCGAGCTGGCGGCCGACGCGGCCACGCTTGCAGGACCGGGCGACATCGTGATGGTCAAGGGTTCGAACGGGTCGAAGGCTTCGCTGGTCGCGAAGGCTCTCGCGGCGCTGGGCGCCCCCTCAAGCAGCGACACGCCGCGCGGGGAGCGATAGGGGAAGCTATGTTTTATCTGCTGTATCTCTACTTCCAGGACGTGGCGCAGGATTACCCGCTGCTGAACCTGGTCCAGTACCAGACGGTGCGTGTGGCCCTGGCCATGGCCACGGCGATGATCGTGGCGGTGGCCATGGGCAGCCGCTTCATCAACTGGATCCGGACCAAGCAGGGCAAGGGCCAGCCGATCCGCGACGACGGCCCGGTGTCGCACCTGTCCAAGGTCGGCACCCCGACCATGGGCGGGCTGATGATCTTGGCGGGCATCGCGGTGGCGGTGCTGCTGTGGGGCGACCTGACCAACCCCTACATCTGGATCGTGTCCTTCGTGACGGCCGCCTTCGGCGTGCTGGGCTTCATCGACGACTACGCCAAGGTGACCAAACAGACCTCGGCGGGCCTGACCTCGAAGCAGAAGCTGCTGGCCCAGACGGTCATCGCGGTGATCGCGGGCGTGATGACGGTGCTGTGGATGACGGTGTCGCCGACGTCCCCGGGGCTGGAGACCTCCATCGCCTTCCCGTTCTTCAAGGCGGTGCTGTTGAACATCGGCTGGTTCTATGTGGCCTTCGCCGCCTTCACGATCGTGGGCTTCTCCAATGCGGTGAACCTGACGGATGGACTGGACGGTCTGGCCATCGTGCCGGTGATGATGGCCTCGGCCGCCTTCGGCCTGATCGCCTACCTCGTCGGCAACTTCATCTTCTCCCAGTATCTGGGCGTGCATCACGTGCCGGGCTCGGGCGAGCTGGCCATCTTCTGCGCGGCCATCATAGGCGGGGGCGTGGGCTTCCTCTGGTACAACGCGCCGCCGGCCAAGATCTTCATGGGCGACACCGGTTCGCTGGCCCTGGGCGGCGCGCTGGGCTCCATCGCCGTGGCCACCAAGCATGAGCTGGTGCTCGGCATCGTCGGCGGCCTGTTCGTCATCGAGGCCGCCTCGGTCATGATCCAGGTCGCCTACTTCAAGGCCACCGGAAAGCGCATCTTCCTGATGGCCCCGATCCACCATCACTTCGAGAAGATGGGCTGGCCGGAATCGACCGTGGTGATCCGCTTCTGGATCGTCGCCGCCATGCTGGCGCTCGCCGGTCTGGCGACGCTGAAGCTGCGGTGAGAGCGGATTGGCCCAGCATCACGCACGGTCTGACGTTTCCCTGAGCCCTCCCCCTCGACGGGGGAGGGTTGGGTGGGGGTGCGTGCAGGCTGTGTCGGGACGGGCGCATGAGGCTGTCTCGACGACGCCTCCTGTGCTTCTCCGGCAAGCCCGGCGCGCGCACCCCCATCCCCGACCCTTCCCCCATCGAGGGGGAAGGGAGATGTTTCGGACGCTCCAGTCATGATCCCCGTCCCCGGCTTTGAAGGGCGGAGGATCGCGGTCTTCGGCCTTGGACGGTCGGGGCTGACGGCGGCGCGCGCGCTGAAGGCGGGCGGGGCGCTGCCGGTGCTGTGGGACGACAGCGTCTCCAGCCGGTTGCAGGCGGAGGCGGAAGGGTTCGCGGTCGAGGACCTGACGGTCGCCGATTGGTCGGGCTTCGCCGCACTTGTGCTGTCGCCGGGCGCGCCGCTGACCCATCCCAAGCCCCACTGGACGGTCGAGAAGGCGAAGGCGGCGGGCGTCGAGGTGATCGGCGACATCGAGCTGTTCGCCCGCGCGCTGGCGGCGATGCCGGAAGGTGAGCGGCCCGGGGTGGTGGCGATCACCGGCACCAACGGCAAGTCGACCACGACGGCCCTGATCGGCTGGGTGCTGAAACAGGCCGGGCTGGCGGTGCATGTCGGCGGCAATATCGGCATCGGCGTGCTGGCCCTGCCGGAGCCGAATAGGGACGCCGTCTATGTGATCGAGGTGTCGAGCTATCAGCTGGACCTGACGACGACCTTCGCGCCGGACGTGGCGATCCTGACCAATATCTCGCCGGACCATCTGGATCGGCATGGCGGGATGGAGGGGTATGTCGCGGCGAAGAAGCGGATATTCGCCCATGCCGATGTGTCGCTGATCGGTGTTGATGAGAGCTGGGGACGGACGCTCGCTGCGTCCCTTCAGAACGCCAAGCGGGAGGTCCGGGAGGTCGAGACTTCGGAGCACGAGGTCGAACTGCGTCCGGGCCACTTGTACGATGAAGACCATCCCAGACATTGGGTGCCCGGCGGGCGCGTGAACGCCTACGGTCGAAAGGTTATTTTCGACGAGATCGAGCTGTTCGATCTGACCCCGGCGCGTTCGCTTCCGGGGAGGCATAATGCCCAGAACGCAGCCTTTGCCTATCTCGCCGCTCGCTTCCTCGGTCTGGGGTACGACGATGTGGTTCAAGGCCTGCTCTCCTTCCCCGGCCTCGCGCACCGGATGGAGACCGTGGGCCAACTGGGCAAGGTGCGGTTCGTCAACGACTCCAAGGCGACCAACGCCGATGCGGCGCGGCAGGCGCTGGCCTCCTACGACCGCAGCTTCTGGATCGCGGGCGGGCGCGCCAAGGCGGGGGGGATCGATGATCTGGAGGACCTGTTCCCCCGGGTGGTCGAGGCCTTCCTGATCGGCGAGGCGGCCGGCCCGTTCGCGGCGCGGCTGGGCGAGACCCCGCACCGGATCAGCGGCGACATGGCCACGGCCGTGCAGGCCGCCTACGACGCCGCCGCCGCGACCGGTCGTGACGAGGTGGTGCTGCTGAGCCCCGCCGCCGCCAGCTTCGATCAATATCCCGACTTCGAGGCGAGGGGAGAGGCGTTCCGCGCCGCAGTGCTCGCCCTCGGCGCCACGCCTGCGAGCGCCTCATGACCCACCAGAGCTACAGCCCCGCCTTCTCGCGCAACGACCAGAGCCTGCTGGCCCAGTGGTTCTGGACCGTGGATCGCGGCCTGCTGGCCGCCGCCCTGACCCTGATGGGGCTGGGGGTGGCGCTGAGCTTCGCCTCCTCGCCCGCCGCCATCCTGGCCGACCAGTCGATTTCGGACCCCTTCCACTATTCTTGGCGGATGATCGTGTTCGCGGGGGCGGGGCTGGCGGTCATGCTGACCATGTCCTTCCTGTCGCCGCGCGGCGTGCGACGGATCGCGGTGCTGGCCCTGCTGGGCGCCATCTGCGTGATGGCCCTGCTGCCCTTCATCGGCGACACGGTGAAGGGCGCGGCGCGCTGGATCAATCTGGGGCCGTTCAGCCTGCAGCCGTCCGAGTTCGTGAAGCCCAGCCTGATCGTCTTCGCCGCCTGGATGTTCGCCGAGGCGCAGAAGGGCAAGGGCGTGCCCGGCGTCAGCATCGCCTTCGGGGTCTGGGCCGTGACCGTGGGCCTGCTGCTGATCCAGCCGGACATCGGCCAGACCCTGCTGATCACCACCACCTTCATGGCCGTCTTCTTCATGGCCGGGGTGCCGCTGAAGTGGGTGATGGCGCTGGCCGGGGCCGGGGCCGTGGGCGTGGTCGGCCTGTTCTTCACCTTCAGCCACATGCGTGATCGCCTGAGCCGCTTCGGTTCGGACGACGCGGGCGCGACCTATCAGATCGACCGGGCGTCCGAGGCCATCCGCGCGGGCGGGCTGGTCGGACGCGGCGTCGGCGAGGGGGTGATGAAGCGCTCGGTGCCCGACCTGCACACCGACTTCATCTACTCTGTCGGCGCCGAGGAGTTCGGCCTGGTGCTGAGCCTGATCATGATCGGCCTGTACGCCTTCATCGTCATCCGGGGCATGCGCCGGGCGATGAAGCTGAACGACCCGTTCGAGCAGGTGGCCGCCGCGGGTCTGTTCATGCTGATCGGCCTGCAGGCCTGCATCAACATCGCGGTGAACCTGAACCTGATCCCGACCAAGGGGATGACCCTGCCCTTCATCAGCTATGGCGGGTCGTCCATGCTGGCCATGGGCCTGACCATGGGCTTCGCACTCAGCCTGACCCGCCGTCGTCCGGGCGCCTATGAGCCGGGCGCAACGCTCGGCGAACGCCGCCGCATCCTGCCGTAAGAAGCCGCCATGTCGTCCAAAGTCTGTGTCGTCGCCGCCGGGGGGACCGGCGGGCATATGTTCCCCGCCGAGGCTCTGTCGCGTGAGCTGGCCCGGCGCGGCTGGCGCATCGTGCTGGCCACCGATCACCGGGGCGAGCAGTACGCGCACAGCTTCCCCGCCGAGGAGCGGCTGGCGCTGGACGCGGCCACGGGCAGCGGCCCCATCGGCATGGCCAAGGCGGGGGTGGCGATCCTGAAGGGCGTCATGCAGGCGCGCGCGGCCCTGACCCGGCTGGACGCGGCGGTGGTGGTCGGCTTCGGCGGCTATCCGTCGGCGCCCGCCCTGCTGGCGGCGCTGAGCCAGAAGCGCCCGACGCTGGTTCATGAACAGAATGCGGTGCTGGGCCGCACCAACCGCTGGCTGGCGCCCTATGTCGGCGCCATCGCCTCGTCCTTCCCGAACCTGCAGAAGGTCCCGCAGGCGGTGGGCGCGCGGGTCAGCCTGATCGGCAATCCGGTGCGTCCGGACATCCGCGCCCTGTATGAGCGCCCCTTCGTCGCCCCGGTGGACGGGGGGCCGATCCATGTGCTGGTCACCGGCGGCAGCCAAGGCGCCCGCATCCTGTCCGAGACCGCGCCGCGCGCGCTGGCCGCCCTGCCGGACGCGATCCGGAGCCGTTTGAAGGTGCAGCAGCAGTCGCGACCCGAGACGCTGGAGGCCGCGCGCCAGATCTATCTGGAGGCCGGGATCGAGGCCGAGGTGGCCCCCTTCTTCCGCGACATGGCGGCTCGCCTGTCGGCGGCGCATCTGGTGATCGGCCGGGCCGGGGCCTCGACCTGTTCGGAGCTGGCGGTGGCGGCCCTGCCGTCGTTGCTGATCCCGCTGAAGATCGCCATGGACGACCACCAGCGTTTCAACGCCGCCAGCCTGGCCGAGGCGGGCGGGGCCGAGGTGATGCTGGAGGATGCGGTGACGGTGGAAGCCATGACCGCCTCTCTGCACGCCATCCTGGCCGACCCGGCGCGCCTGTCGGCCATGAGCGCCGGCGCCCGCTCCGCCGCCCTGCCGGACGCCACGGCGCGGCTGGCGGACATGGTGGAAGCGGCGGCGGGCTGACGCACCGGAGGTTTTCAGGGCTCTGATCGTCCGGTCGCGCGTTAGCTTGGCCATGCCGAATTTCGTCACCGACCTGTCCCGCGACATCTCCACCCTTTGGCGGGAGTTCAACTGGCTGCCCGAATGGGCGGTGATCGCCCTGATCGTGGGCGTCTTCGTGCTGATCGGCTGGGCGGCGAACCAGCTGGTGTTCGCCCTGCTGAAGCTGGCGGTGCGCAAGCGCGACCTGTTCTGGCGCGGGCTGGTGGGCCGGGCGCGGCTGAAGGTGCGGATCATGGTGATGATCATCGCCGTGGCCTTGGCCGTGACCGTGTCGCCGATGGACCCCGGGCCGTCCGCCGCGATCCGCCAGTTCCTGGGCTTCGCCTTCATCCTGACGGTGGGCTGGATGGCCGTCGGCGCCTCGGACATGTGGGCCATCATCTATATGCGGCGGTTCAACCTGGCGGAGGAAGACAACCTCGTCGCCCGCAAGCATGTGACCCAGACCCGCATCCTGCAGCGGGTGGCGGCCCTGTTGATCGCCCTGATCACCCTGGGGCTGGCGCTGATGACCATCGGGGCGGTGCGTCAGTGGGGCATGAGCCTGCTGGCCTCGGCGGGCGTGGTCGGCATCATCGCCGGTCTGGCCCTGCAGCCGCTGCTGACCAATCTGATCGCCGGCGTCCAGATCGCCACCGCCCAGCCGATCCGGCTGGACGACGCTGTCATCGTCGAAGGCGAATGGGGGCAGGTGGAGGAGATCACCTCGACCTATGTGGTGGTGAAGTTGTGGGACTGGCGGCGGATGATCCTGCCGCTCAGCTACTTCATCTCGACGCCCTTCCAGAACTGGACGCGGGAGACGGCCCGGCTGATCGGCACGGCCTTCCTGTATGTGGACTATGAGGCGCCGATGGATCGGCTGCGGGCCGAGTTGGAGCGCATCTGCCGCGAGAGTCCGCATTGGGACCGCGACGTGGTCAATCTGCAGGTGACGGACATCACCGACCGGGTGGCCCAAATCCGTTGCCTGGCCAGCGCGCGGAATGCCCCGACGGCCTTCGACCTGCGCTGCGAGATCCGCGAGAAGATGCTGGCCTTCATGCGCGACCAGTGCCCAGAGGCCCTGCCGAGGCAGAGGCAGCTGAATGCGGGGATGGGGGAGGAGCAGACGGTCCGGTGAGGTGCATGCCGCCCATATGGTGGCTCGTTCCTTCACCCCAGGCGCGAGAGGACTGGCGGGCGCGGTGGCGTCGATATTCCGGTTACCGATTGCGGAACGGGTACACCTGTTGGATTTGTGCACTGCCACAACTCATCAAATGCTCTGCCGTCTGTGGCAGACGTGGAGTATTTGGAATGGCTCGCCTCCCAGACCAGGGCCAACTTGGCGGCTATGAGTGTGTACGTGGTGGCGGCCCAAACCGGAGCACCCGCTGCCAATCCATATGGCGTGTCTCGCACCCCTGATGCCGATAAGGAGGCTAGCCAGTCTCCCGACTATGTGCCGGAGTGGGTCAATCCGGATGCAACGCCCTGTCCGGAATAGGAGAGGCTATGCGTATCGGTATTCTCGCGGCTGTCATGGCGGGACTCATGGCGCCTTTCGCACACGCTCAAACCTATGTTCGAGCCGGAACAGAAGGTGATGCGAGGGTAGCGGTCAGTCAGCGATTGCGACCGTTGGACGGGATTGTTCAGGGCGAAGTCGTTCTTGTTCCCAGACGGAATTCGGGACGGACTTCCTACTCGGTGTTGATCGCCGACTACGATTGCGAAAGCCGAACGCGTTCGGTTCGGGCAAGGACGGAATACAGCGCGAACCGGGATCCGGTGCAGACCAATTTCGAGCCGGCCAGAGTGACCCGTACAGGCGTGGCGGAGCAGCTTCGGATCCTGTGTGGCGCCGCCAATGATGAGGATCGCTATACCATTCAGGAGCTGGTTCATCCGCGGTGAGCGCTCACGCGAGCGCTTGTCCGGGATGACGATAGCAACGAAGTTACTGGCTCAACGCCTCACGCCCGACGAATACCGCGTCTTCCAGGGTGCTGACGCCGTAGGGGCCGACCGAGGCGGGGTCGCAGGCGGCGGCGAGGAGCTCGGCGGCGTCTCCGCCGGGCGCGGCGTCATAGGGCGGGGCGGGATCGGGCGTCGCCGGACCTTCCGCGCCACCGGCCTTCACCGCCGCGAAGTCCAGCCGGTCCGCCGTGCGGGCCGCGCAGTCGAACCGCCACCACGACCAGCCGCCCCAATAGGCCTGATCGCCAATTTGGAAGTCTTGCTCAGTCACCTGGAAGGCGCGTAGCCGGACGCCGTCGCCGTTGCGTTCCAGCGAAACCATGTCGGCCAGCACGGCGAAGCGGCCGACGCTGATCAGGACGAAGCGATGCTCGCCGTCACGCTCGTCCTGCGGTCCAGCTATCGCGGGGGCCGCGAACAGGGCGCAGAGGAGCAGGGCGGGGATCGCGCGTTTCATCCGGCCATCGTAACCGGACGTTGACCGCGCCGCGAGTAGGCTCCTTGCCATGACGCGCTTCATGACGCTGGACTTCGCCGACGGGGATCGGGCCGAACTGCTGGGGCAGGTCGCCGCCATGGCGCGCAAGCCTTACGGCTATGTGGTCACGCCGAACGTGGACCATGTGATCAAGCTGATGGACGGGCGGGTGGTCGAGGACGTCTATCGCGGCGCGGCGCTCATGATCTGCGACAGCCGGATTCTGGCGCATCTGGCGAAGCTGAGGGGCAAGCGGCTGTCGGTCTATCCGGGCTCGGACATGACGGCGGATCTGCTGGCCTCGGATCACGATCTGACCTTCGGCGTGTTCGGTCCCGACCGGGCGGCGTTCGACGATCTGGTCGCGCGCTATCCGGGGCGTCGGTTCACTTTCATCGAAGCGCCGATGCTGACGCCCGGCACGCCGGAGTGGGACGCGGTGGTGAAGACCGCCGCCGCCGCCGAATGGGACGTGCTGCTGGCCTGCGTCTCCTTCCCCAAGCAGGAGCGCTTCGCCCACGCCCTGCGCGCCGCCGGACGGCCGTTCGGCGTGACCCTGTGCGTCGGGGCGTCGGTGGACTTCCTGACCGGCAGACAGCACCGGGCGCCGAAAATCTTCCAGCAGCTGTCGCTGGAATGGCTGCATCGCCTGCTGAGCCAGCCGAAGCGGATGTTCCGGAGATATGTGATCGAGGGACCGGCGATCTTCGGGTGGTTCGTCAGGACGGAAGTGCTGGGCGGGCGATAGTTCCTCCCCCTGTGGGTGAGGAACTGTCGTGGCTATGCCGCCACGATCTCTTCCGCCTGCGTCAGGTCCACGCTGACCAGTTGCGAGACCCCGCGTTCCGGCATGGTCACCCCATACAGCCGGTCCATGCGGCTCATGGTGACCGGGTTGTGGGTGATGACGATGAAGCGGGTGTCGGTGCGGTTGCGCATCTCGTTGAGCATGCGGCAGAAGCGGTCGACGTTGGCGTCGTCCAGCGGGGCGTCGACCTCGTCGAGCACGCAGACGGGCGCCGGATTGGCCAGGAAGACGGCGAAGATCAGGGCCGCCGCGGTCAGGGCCTGCTCGCCGCCGGACATCAGGCTCATGACCGCCAGACGCTTGCCGGGCGGGCAGGCGAAGATCTCCAGACCGGCCTCCAGCGGGTCGTCGCTCTCGACCAGTTTCAGCTCGGCCTGACCGCCGCCGAACAGGGCCTCGAACAGGGCCTTGAAGTTCCCGTTGATCACGTCGAAGGCGGCGATCAGGCGCTCGCGGCCCTCGGCGTTCAACTCGTCGATGCCATCCCGTAATTTGGCGATGGCGCTGGTCAGGTCCGAGCGCTCGACCTTCATCGTCTGCAGGCGGTCGCCGTATTCGTTGGCCTCTTCCTCGGCCAACAGGTTGACCGCGCCCAGCTGCTCGCGCTCGCGCTCCAGACCGAACAGCAGGCTTTCGGCGCCGGCGGCGTCGGGCGGGCGGGCGATGGCGTCGTCGGTCAGCTTCTGACCCAGCTCTTCGGGCGACATCTGCGCCGTCTCGCGAACATTGGCGGTGGCGTCGGCCAGCTTCTCGGCGGCGGCCTCGGCGCGGGCGGCCAGACCGGCGCGGGCCTCGCGGGCCTGTGAGGCGACTGTCTCCGCGGCGCGGGAGGCGCGGTCGGCCTCGCCCGCGGCTCCTTCGGCCACGGAGAGTGCGTCGGCGGCGGCCTTGCGGCGGGTCTCGGCCACGGTCAGGGCGTCCAGCAGGGTCGAGCGCTGGGCCGCGAGCTGCTCGGGGGCGTCGGAGGCCTGCTTCAGCCTGGCGGCGGTGGTGGCGGCGTCCTTCTCCAGCGCCGCGACCCGGACGGTGGCGTCCTTGGCCCGGCCGGACCAGCCCTCGCGCTCGCGCTTGACGCCCTCGATACGCGCCTGACGGGCGGCCACCTCGCGGGCCTCGCTGTCGCGCTCGACGCGGGCGGTGGCCGATGCGGTGCGGGCGGCGTCAGCGGCGGCGCGGGCGGCGGTGAGCTCCTCGCGCAGGGCGGCCAGGGTCTCGGACGGGGCCTCGGTTCCCTGTGCTTCCAGCAGGGCGGCTTCGGCGGCTTCGACCTCGGCGGTCAGGCGGGTCAGGGTCTCGTCCAGCGCCTGCGCGCGGGCCTCCTTGCGCGCCTGTTCGCGGCCCAGAGCCTCGACGCGGTCGCGGGCGGCGGTGACGGCCTTGTCCAGCGGGAAGGGGGCGGCGCGGGCGGTCTTCACCAGCTCCTCGGCCGCGCGGAAGGCGTCGGTGGCGGTCTTCAGCGCGGTCTGGGCGGCCTCCAGCGCGGGCTTGCCCTGGTCGATCTCGGCTTCCAGCTCGGACAGCCGCCCTCGTTGCTCCAGACGGACCGCAGCAGGGCGGGGGGCCTCGGCGCGCTGGACGAAGCCGTCCCAGCGCCACAGGTCGCCATCGGTGGTGACCAGACGGGCGCCGACCGGCAGGGCCTTGGCCAGCGCCGCGATCTGATCCGTGGCCGCCACGCCGCACAGGGCCAGGCGGGCCTTCAACTGGTCGGGGGCCGAGACGTGGTCGGCCAGCGGCGTCACCCCCTTGGGCCAGGACGGCGTCGGGACCTCGGCCCCAGCCCAGTAGGCGGCGGCGCGGGCGTCCAGGGCGGCGTCCAGATCGTCACCGAGCGCAGCGGCGAGGGCGGCCTCATAGCCCTTGTCGGCCTGCACCTTGTCCAGTGCGGGGGCGTGCTCGCGCTTGCCCTGCACCAGCAGCTGGGCGAGCCCGCGGGCCTCGGTCTGCAGGCGGCCCAGACGGTCCTCGGCGGCGCGGGCGGTCTGGCGGGCCTCCTGTTCGACGCGGGCCTTGTCGCCCCGGTCGGCCTCGGCGGTCTCGACGGCGGCGCGGGCGGCGGTCAGCGCTTGCTGAGCCTGTTCGAGCGCGGCCTTGGCGGCCTCGATCTCGGGCGTCTCGAGCGGACCGAGAGCCTCGCGCTCGCGTTGGGCGTTGGTCAGCTGGGCCCTGGCGCGTTCAACCCGGGCCTCAGCGTCGCGTTTGCGGGCGTTCTCGGCGGAGACGCGGGCCTCGACGGCGGCGACGGCCCCGGCCACGCGCTCGACCTCGGCGTCGGCGGCGCGGCGGGCGTCCTCGGCGGCCAGCAGGGCGGCGTCCAGCTGGGGGCCACGCGCCGGAGCGGCGGCGATCTCGGCGGTCAGGGTTTCGAACAGTTCGGTCAGCCGGGCCAGCTCGCTCTGCGCGTCCCCGGCCATGCCGGTCTCACGCTCGATGTCGGCGGCGATGCGGACGCCCTCGGCCTTCAGGCGGTCGACCTCGGCGCGGGCGGCCTGTTCGGCCATGTCGAGGCGGTCGCGCTCCAGGCTGGCGCGATGCAGCAGAGCGCCGGCGACGGCGTCTTCCTCACGCGCGGGTTTCAGCGCCTCCTGGGCGGTCAGGGCGGCGGTCTGGGCGCGGCTGGAGGCGCTGGTCGCCTCGGCCACGGCGCGGTCGGCGTCGGCCAGCTCCCGCGCGGCCGCCTCCGCCGCCAGCCGGGCGTCGTTCCAGCGGACGTAGACCAGCGACGCCTGCAGGGCGCGGATCTCGGCGGAGATCTTCTTGTACTTCTCGGCCTGCCGCGCCTCGCGCTTCAGCCGGGTCAGGGTGGTCTCCAGCTCGCGCCCGATGTCGTCGAGGCGTTCGAGGTTGGTCTCGGCGGCCTTGAGGCGCAGCTCGGCCTCGTGACGGCGGGTGTGCAGGCCCGCGACCCCGCCCGCCTCCTCAAGGATGCGGCGACGGTTCTGGGGCTTGGCGGCGATCAGTTCGCTGATCTGGCCCTGCCGGACGAGGGCCGGCGAGTTGGCGCCGGTCGAGGCGTCGGCGAACAGCAGCTGGACGTCGCGGGCCCGGACCTCCTTGCCGTTGATCCGGTAGGTCGAGCCCTGGCCCCGGTCGATGCGGCGCGACACCTCAAGGATCGGGCTGTCGGTGAAGGGCTGGGGCGCGCGGCGTTGCGCGTTGTCGATGGTCAGCTGGACTTCGGCGTGGCTGCGCGGCGGGCGGTTGGCGGCGCCGGCGAAGATGACGTCGTCCATGCCCTGGCCGCGCATGGCCTTGGCCGAGTTGGCGCCCATGACCCAGCGCAGGCTTTCAAGGACGTTGGACTTGCCGCAGCCGTTGGGGCCGACGATCCCGGTCAGGCCGGGTTCGATGTGGAACTCCGACGCATCGACGAAGGACTTGAAGCCGACGAGCCTGAGGCGCTGGAAATGCACCGGAGGCGGCGCCTCAGCGGGCCGCGGCGGCCGCCCGGACGGCGACCTCCAGACCGCCGAGAGAGCGGTCGGTCACGCGGCGTCCGTTGACGAAGAAGGCCGGGGTGGTGGTGGCGTCGGCGGCGACGGCGCTGTCGATGTCCCGCTGGATCGCCGCGCGGGTGGCGGGCAGGGCCACGCAGGCGTCGATCTGGGCCTTGGTCCGCCCGCTGGCGGCGATGGCCGGGTTGTACCAGTCTTCCTGATCGCCGCCGCGGAACACCGCCTCCTGACCGCGCATCAGGATCGAGGCGACGTCGAAGAATTTCTCCGGCGCGGCGCAGCGGGCCAGGGCGGCGGCGGGCATGGACATCTGCGCCGGGTCGGTCGGCAGATTGCGGAACACGAAGCGCACCTGGCCGGTGTCGATCAGCCGCTGCTTGAACAGCGGGAAGACGAACTGGTGCCAGTCCGCGCAGTGGTGGCACGAGAAGGAGGCGTATTCGATCACCGTGACCGGCGCGTCGGCCCGACCCATGACGCGGTCCGCCGAGGTGACGGGGGCGACCGGCTCGGTCGCCACCGCCCGCGTCGGCGCGGACATCGTCATCGCCGGCCCCAGCAGGGCCAGCGTGAGGATCAGGATCAGGGGCCGAAACGCCGTCACCGGTCGGCCTTACTTGGCCAGGGCGGCGTCGATCGCCGTCGAGAGGTCGGCCAGCGAGGCGCCGCTGTTCGAACCCGGTGTGATGACCTGCTCGCCGTTGACCAGGAAAGTCGGGGTGCCGGTCACGCCATTGCGCACGGCGGCGCGGTCGCGCTCGTCGCTGGCCTTGAGGTTTTCCGGGTCCTTGATGCAGGCCTCGATCTGCTGGTTCGACAGGCCCGCGCCGTTGCCGATGCGGTACAGGGTCGAGCGGGGATCCGGGCCGTGCAGTTCCTGGATGTTCGACATCAGCTCGTGGACGACGTCGAAATACTTGTCCTCGCCGGCGCAGCGGGCGACCGAGAAGCCGGCGGCGGCGACGTTGGCGGGCGGGGTGCGCAGTTCGCGGAAGACGAAGCGGACCTTGTTGTTGTCGACGTATTTGGCCTTGAAGGCGGGCCAGGTTTCCTCGTTCCAGGCCGCGCAGTGCGGGCAGGTGATCGAGGCGTACTCGACGACGGTCACCTTGGCGCCTTCGGCGGCGCCCAGGGCCATGTCGCCGGCGGCCGGGCCGTTCGAATTGCCGCCGCAGCCGGTCAGGGTGGCCATGGCGGCGAGGGCGGCGGCGGACAGGGCCGCGCGCCGGCTCATGTCGGCGTATCGGAACTTCATGGGGTGGTCCTCACTCGACGGGATTCCGGAGCATCGCGCGATTCCCCGCAAAGTCGCGCAGCCATGGTTTTCGAGAACAGGTGCGGCGAAGTTTTGTCAACGTCGCGGGTGGTCGCGATCCCCAAGAACCGCCCGTCCGAGCTTCTCCAGCATGCCCCGGAGTTCTTCCGGCGCGTCGGCGACGGAGGCTTTCAGTTCAGCTTCCTGATGGGCGGGCAGGGGCGGCGCGACGGCTTTGCGCTTGGGCGCGGCCGGGGCGTCGGCCAGCGGCTTCACCGGACCCTGGGCGATGCGCAGCTTCTCGACCGCGCCCGGGCCGAGGAAGAGGTTCACCCGTTGCAGGATTTCCTCGGACTGGTGCTGGACCAGCAGGGCGGCGGGGCCGGCGACGCGGAGCTCCAGCGTGCCCCCGGCGCCCGCGCGGCCCTTGGTCAGCTTCTGCGGGCGGGTGACGCGGGCCAGCCGCTCGCCGACGATCTCGCGCCAGCGCGGCTCCAGCGCCCCGGCGCCGCGACCCAGCTTGGCGTCCAGCTCCTTGATCAGCCCCTGCAGGGCGCGACCGGCGCGGGGCGCGGGGCGGGGAGCCGGGCGCGTGCGGCTGCGGGACAGGATTTCCCGGGCTTCGTCTTCGGTGGGCAGCGTGCGGCGCATTTCCGGGTTATAGCGCGAGCGATGCCTTCCGTCCCCGTAGACGTTCCCTCAATCCGCCGCGCCCTGCTGGACTGGTACGACGTCCATGCGCGGACGCTTGCGTGGCGCGCGCCGCCGGGAACGAAGGGAAGGCCTGATCCGTATCGGGTCTGGCTGTCCGAGGTGATGCTGCAGCAGACCACGACGCCGCACGCCACGCCCTACTTCCTGAGCTTCACCGCGCGCTGGCCGACGGTCTCCGATCTGGCGGCGGCGGAGGACGCCGACGTCATGGCCGCCTGGGCGGGGCTGGGCTACTACGCCCGCGCCCGCAACCTGCTGGCCTGCGCGCGAGCGGTGGCGGGACAGCATGGCGGCGTCTTCCCGGACACCGAGGCGGGGCTCCTGGCCCTGCCGGGCGTGGGCGCCTACACCGCCGCCGCCGTGGCCAGCATCGCCTTCGGCGAGGCGGCCAATGTCGTGGACGGCAATGTCGAGCGCGTGATGGCCCGGCTGTTCGCGGTCGAGACGCCCGTGCCCGCCGCTCGGCCCGAGTTGCGGGCGCTGGCGGGATTGCTGGTGCGGGACGACCGGCCCGGCGACTGGGCGCAGGCGCTCATGGATCTTGGGGCCACCGTTTGCCGCCCGAAGTCGCCGCTGTGCGGGGACTGTCCGCTGACGACCTGGTGCGGGGGCTACGCCGGAGGACAGCCGGAGCGCTATCCGCTGAAGCTGAAGAAGGCCGAGCGCCCGCACCGGGCGGGCATCGCCTGGCTGCTGCGCGACGGACAGGGTCGGGTGGCGCTGGTCCGGCGGCCGGACAAGGGCCTGCTGGGCGGCATGCTCGGCCTGCCGACCTCGGACTGGAGCGCCGCGCCGGACGTGGAGCCGCCGGTGGATGCCGATTGGCGCGAGGCCGGGTTCGTCGAGCATGTGTTCACCCACTTCAGCCTGACGCTGGAGGTAAGGGTGGCCGAGGGGGCAGGGGATTTCATCTGGACACCGGTCGAGGAGGCGCTTGCTGCGCTGCCGACGGTGTTCAGGAAGGCGCTGGAGCGGGGATTGGGCTGACGCTGGATCTTGTCATCCCGGAAGCCGCGCCAGCGGCTATCCGGGACGTTGGAGTTTTCCCGGAAATCTCCCGGACGGGCCGTCAGGGCCGAGCCGGGAGCAGGGCAGCGGCATCCACCCGTCTCCCGGACAATCGCTCCGCGATTTCCGGGAGCGATAATTTGGGCCGGGCTGGCGTCCCGGATCGCCGCGTTGCGGCGTCCGGGATGACAAGGGCAGGGCGCTACCCCAGCGTCCGCACCTTCACCTCGCCTTCGCGTCGTTTCGGGATGGCGACGGTGTGGGTTCCCATCTGCTGGAAGGTCAGGTCCACGACGCCCTCGCCGACCCGTAATTCCGTCACGTTCAGCCGGTCGATGCCGGCGGGCAGGACGGGATCGTCGATCTCGACCACGCCCTCGACGGCGTCGATGTTCACGCCCAGCGCCGACTGCAGCATCAGGAAGACCGAGCCCGCCGCCCAGGCCTGCGGGAGGCAGGCGACCGGATAGGCGATGGGCGGCTCGCCGGTCATGCGCTCGAAGCCGCAGAACAGTTCGGGCAGGCGCATGCGGAAATGGGCGGCGGCGTCGTAGATCTCGCTCAGGAGCAGGGCGACCGCACGGCGTTCGCCGTATTTCGCCATGCCCGCCGCAGCCATGGCGGTGTCGTGGGGCCAGACCGAGCCGTCGTGATAGCTCATCGGGTTGAACCGGGCCTGTCCGGTGGCCAGGGTCCGCACGCCCCAGCCGGAGCGGAACTCGGCCGACAGCATCCGCTTCGTCACCCGCAGCGCCCGCTCGCGTGAGGGCAGGCCAGTGAACAGCAGGTGGCCGGCGTTGGAGCCGATGGCGCGGCACGGGTCGCCGTCGCCATCGAGCGCGATCGCGTAGAAGCCCTCGTCCTCCATCCAGAACCGGTCCTCGACCAGGGCGCGGGTGGCCTCGGCGCGGTCGGCCCATTCGGCCTGTCGGTCATCGCCCAGCGCGCTCGCCAGATCGGCCATCGCCCGCCAGGCGGCGAAGGCGTAGCCCTGAACCTCCAGCAGGGCGACGGGGCCTTTCGGGAAGCGGCCGTCGGCGTGGAAGATGGAGTCCTCGGAATCCTTCCAGCCTTGGTTGGACAGGCCGGTGTCGGCGCCGCGCTGATAGCTGATCAGCCCGTCCTTCCGGATGTCGCCATAGTCGGTCATCCAGCGGGTGGCGGCGATCAGATTGGGCCACAACTCGCGGATCAGGCCGAAGTCGCCGGTGCGCCGGGCGTAGGCGCCGGCCAAGGCCACGAACAGGCAAGTGGTGTCGACCCCGCCGTAGTAGAGGCCGAAAGGCACCTCGCCGAGCGCGCTCATCTCGCCGCCGCGCGTCTCGTGCATGATCTTGCCGGGGGCGCTGTCCTGGAAGGCCGAGACCTCGGTGGCCTGCCGTTTCGCCAGATAGGTCAGGACGCCCTTGGCCAGCGACGGATCGAGCCACAGCATCTGCCAGGCGGTGATGATCCCGTCCCGTCCGAACGGCGTCGAGAACCAAGGAACCCCCGCGTAGGGGTAGGGGCCGGTCGGCAGGTCGGTGGTCAGCAGGGCGACGTCGGCGCGGCTCTGGTCCAGCCAGTCGTTGAAGCGCGGGCTGCGCGGCCCCCTGAGAGAGGCCCCCCGGCGACGGCGGCGACGCATCGACAGCCGCGCCTCGATGGCGTTCAGGCGGAAGCGCAACTCATCCGGCTGGTCGCAGCGGTCCGGACCGCACTCGATATAGAGATCGACCCGCCGGCCCTTTGGCAGGCTGAACATGAAGTCGGCCTTTGACCCGGTCAGCCGCGCCGGGGGCTCGGAGAAGGCCAGGCAGGTGTTGCGCTGGACCCCGTCCAGCCCCGTGTAGGTGAAGGTGACGCGGCGGCCGTCGTTCGTCGGCGGGGCGACGGTCCCGTGCTTCAGCCGGGGCGTGCCGCGCACCTGGAAGATGTCGGCGAAGTCGGCGGCGAAATCGAAGGACAGCGGCAGCAGCACGTCCTCGACGCCGTGGTTGACCATCCGCACCCGCTCGAACAGCCGCCGGTCGCGGATGAAGCGCCGCCGCTCGATATGCAGCACCCCCGCCGGAGCCGAGCGCCCGCCCATCGGGGGCAGGGGGCGGTTGGTCGTGTGGCAGATGAAGAAGACGTTGTCCTGGCTGACGCCGGAGCTGAGACGCGAGGGCCGGGCCCCGCCCACGGTCATGACGAACCGGGACAGCAGGCGGGTGTCATGGTCGAACAGGCCGTCAGCCCCGCCCCTGAGGTCGCCCCAGTGGTCCGCGACACAGAAGGTGTCGGCGTCCTTCAGCGCCATCAGCTGCTCGAGGCCGTCGACCTCGCCGCTGTCAGCCGCGGTCGTTTGCACCGAATAGGCGTCGTCCATGAGGCTCCTCGACGGCGGTTCAGGTCAGTCCTGAGCCTTCCTCCCGAATGCGGACGCTTGATGGCCCGCTTGGTACGGTAATGGACGAACCCGGCGCGGGTTCAGGCTGTGGCCGCGAAACTGCGTTCCTCTTCCAGCGGGCGCAGCGGCGTCACCACATCGGCCAGCGGGGCTTCGGCGAAGGGGCGGCGGGCCAGCAGGTCGCCGTAGACGTCCAGATAGCGGCGGGCCATGGCGGTGGCCGAGAAGCGCAGCTCGAAGCGGGCGCGGATGGCTTCGCGGTCCAGCAGGTGGGCGCGGCCGGCGGCGGCAACGGCCTGCTCCATGGTCTCGACCAGGAAGCCGGTCTCGCCGTCCTCGATGACCTCGGGCGTCGAGCCGCAGCGGAAGGCGACGACGGGCGTGCCGCAGGCCATGGCCTCGATCATCACCAGGCCGAAGGGCTCGGGCCAGTCGATGGGGAAGAGCAGGGCCTCGGCGCCGCCCAGGAAGGCGGACTTCTGGTGGTCGCCGATCTCGCCGACGAACTCGACCAGCGGGTTGCCGTCGACCATGGGCTTGATGACGGTTTCCCAATAGGCCTTGTCCGCCGCATCGACCTTGGCCGCCATCTTGAGGGGTTTGCCCAGCTTGGTGGCGATCTCGATGGCCCGATCCGGCCGCTTCTCCGGGGAGATGCGGCCTAGGAAGGCGAGGTAGCCCTCCGACTTCGGGCTGAACGTATAGAGGTCCGACGGCATGCCGTGGTGCACGGTCGCCTTCCAGCCCGCGAAGGGCAGGGGGCGGCGCTGGTCGTCCGAGATCGACACCAGCCCGAACTGCGGCCAGCGCTCATAGACCCCGGGCAGGTCCTTCAGGTCGAGCCGCCCGTGCAGGGTGGTCAGGGTCTTGTCCGCGAACCGCTCGAAGAACGGGAAGTGGATCATGTCGGTGTGGAAATGGATGATGTCGAAGTCGTCGGCGCGCTTCAGCACCTCGGACAGCATCGTCATGTGGGCGGCCAGGTCGGACTTCAGCGGCGCGGGGTCCAGCCGGATCGCCTGATCGCGCACCGGGATCAGGCGGGCGCGGGTCTCGGCCTCGGCGGAGGCGAACAGGGTGACGTCATGGCCCAGATCGACCAGGGCGTCGGTCAGATGCGCCACGACCCGCTCCGTGCCTCCATAGAGCCGAGGGGGAACGGCCTCGTACAGAGGGGTGACCTGCGCGATCTTCATGGCGATGCTCCGTACGCCCATTCGACGTCGGACTCGCTAACATTGCTGCAGGTGCGAAGTTCCGCGAAAGCGGAATTTCATTTTGAAATCTAGGCGGTTACAGCTGCGACAGTGTGTCGGCTGGCCGACATGAGCGGCTGCATCGCATTGAATTTGTTAACGTCGGCCCGGAGGCCGAGGCTTATTGCATCCCGGCGCGGATTTCGGCGCGCAGGGCGTCGATGCTGCGCAGGCCTTGGTCCGACTTGAAGCGCCAGTAGGTCCAGCCGTTGCAGGCCGGGGCGTTCTCGAACAGGGCGCCGAGCTTGTGGATCGAGCCGCTGAGCGAGCCGGAGACCAGAGAGCCGTCGGCGCGGACGCGGGCCTCGCGCTCGCCCCTGGGGCAGTACAGGCGGTCTCCCGGGCGCAGCAGGCCGGCCTCGACCAGGGCGCCGAACGGCACCTTGGGCTCGCTGCGCTTGGAGCCCATGACGGCCAGGTCTTCCGGCGCGGCGGGGATGACGGCCTTGATGCGCTTCTCGGCGACCTTGGCGTAGGTCTCGTCGCGCTCGATGCCGACGTAGTGGCGGCCCAGACGCTTGGCGGCGGCGCCGGTGGTGCCGGTGCCGAAGAAGGGATCCAGCACCACATCGCCCGGCTTGGTCGCCGACAGCAGCACCCGGTGCAGCAGGGCCTCGGGCTTCTGGGTCGGGTGGGCCTTCTTGCCGTCGGCGTCCTTGATGCGCTCCTCGCCGGTGCAAAGCGCCAGCGTCCAGTCCGAGCGCATCTGGGTGTCTTCGTTGAAGGCCTTCAGGGCGTCGTAGTTGAAGGTGTAGCGCTTCTGCTCGCGGCTGCGGGCGGCCCAGATCAGGGTCTCATGGGCATTGGTGAACCGGGTGCCCTTGAAGTTCGGCATCGGGTTCGACTTGCGCCAGATGATGTCGTTCAGGACCCAGAAGCCGAGGTCCTGGATCGCCGTGCCGAGGCGGAAGACGTTGTGATAGCTGCCGATCACCCAGATCGAACCTTCCGGCTTCAGCACGCGGCGGCATTCCTTCAGCCAGGCGCGGGTGAAGGCGTCATACTCGGCGAAGCTGCCGAACTTGTCCCAGTCGTCATCGACCGCGTCGACCTTGGAATTGTCGGGACGCAGCAGGTCGCCGCCCAGCTGGAGGTTATAGGGCGGGTCGGCGAAGACCATGTCGACCGAGGCGTCGGGCAGCGAACGCAGCACCTCGATGCAATCGCCCCGGTGGATGACGTCGGTCTTCAGTTCGGACATGGAAACGCGGCCCCGCACAGATGAGAGCGGGCATGGTGAATCCTTACGGTTAAGGCGGGGTAACTGGCCTCGCGCCTTCGTCGTCGGTCTCCTGAAAATGAGGCTCGGCTCGCCAAGGGAGGTGGAACCGTCACACCTGCTCACGTTTTGTTACGCGCTCAGGGTCGCCTTGCCGCTCCGAGAGAGGTAAGCGGGGCGGATACACAGCGAGCGGAGCGAATCCGCCGCGCAATCACCACGGTTCAGGGGCTACTGATGACACAGTGGGTGTACGGCTTCGGCGGCGGTTCGGCCGACGGCGACGCTTCGATGAAGAATCTTCTCGGCGGCAAGGGCGCGAACCTGGCCGAGATGTCGGCGCTGGGGCTGCCGGTGCCGCCCGGTTTCACCATCACCACCGAGGCCTGCAACCACTATTATGCGCAGGGCCAGAGCTATCCCGCCGACCTCGCCGATCAGGTGAAGGCCGGGTTGGCCAAGGTCGAGGGCATTGTCGGCAAGATCTTCGGCGACGCGAAGAACCCGCTGCTGGTTTCGGTCCGCTCGGGCGCCCGCGCCTCGATGCCGGGGATGATGGACACGGTCCTGAACCTGGGCCTGAACGACGAGACGGTCGAAGGTCTGGCGGCCCTGTCGGGCGACCGCCGCTTCGCCTTCGACAGCTACCGCCGCTTCATCACCATGTATTCGAACGTGGTGCTGGGCCTGGGCCACGATGATTTCGAGGGCGTGCTGGACGATCACAAGGATCGTCTGGGCGTCACCGTCGACACCGACCTGACCGCCAGGGACTGGGAAAAGGTCGTCGCCGACTACAAGGCCGTGGTCGAGGATCGTCTGGGCCACCCCTTCCCGCAGGACCCGCATGACCAGCTGTGGGGCGCCGTCGGCGCCGTCTTCGCCAGCTGGATGAACGACCGGGCCAAATTCTATCGCCGCATGCACGACATCCCCGAGAGCTGGGGCACGGCCGTGAACATCCAGTCGATGGTGTTCGGCAACATGGGCGAGACCTCGGCGACCGGCGTGGCCTTCACGCGCAACCCGTCGACCGGCGAGGCCAAGCTGTACGGCGAGTTCCTGATCAACGCCCAGGGCGAGGACGTGGTGGCGGGCATCCGCACGCCGCAGTCGCTGACCAGGGCGGGCCGCGAGGAGATGGGCGAGACGGCCCTCTCGATGGAAGAGGCCATGCCGGAGGTTTTCGGCCAGTTCGTCGAGGTCGTGAACCGGCTGGAGAGCCACTACCGCGACATGCAGGACATCGAGTTCACGGTCGAACAGGGCCGGCTCTGGATGCTGCAGACCCGCAACGGCAAGCGTACGGCCAAGTCGGCGCTGAAGATCGCGGTCGAGCTGGCCGCCGAGGGCGTGATCAGCGAGGAAGAGGCGGTCAGCCGCGTCGAGCCCGCCGCCCTGGATCAGCTGCTGCACCCGACGCTGGACCCGAACGCCAGCCGCACCGTGGTGGCCGCGGGCCTGCCCGCCAGCCCCGGCGCGGCGACTGGCAAGATCGTCTTCGACGCCGATGAGGCCGAGCGTCTGGCCCAGCTGGGCGAGGCGGTCATCCTGGTGCGCGAGGAGACCAGCCCGGAAGACATCCACGGCATGCACGCCGCCAAGGGCATCGTCACGGCGCGCGGCGGCATGACCAGCCACGCGGCGGTGGTCGCGCGCGGCATGGGCCGCCCCTGCGTCTGTGGCATCAACGAGATGTCGATCAACGACAGGGCCGAGACCTTCACCGCGCGTGGCCGCACCTTCAAGGCCGGCGAGATCATCACCATCGACGGCTCGAAGGGCGAAGTCCTCGACGGCGCCGTGGCTATGATCGAGCCGGAACTGACCGGCGACTTCCAGACCCTGATGGCCTGGGCCGACAAGGTCCGTCGCCTGAACGTCCGCGCCAACGCCGAGACCCCGCTGGACGCCCGCACCGCGCGCGGCTTCGGCGCCGAGGGCATCGGCCTGTGCCGGACCGAGCACATGTTCTTCGACGACACCCGGATCGCCGCCGTGCGCGAGATGATCCTGGCCGACGACGAGAAGGGCCGTCGCGCGGCCCTGGCCAAGATCGCCCCGTTCCAGAAGGCGGACTTCGTCGAGCTGTTCACCATCATGTCGGGCCTGCCGGTGACGGTGCGCCTGCTTGATCCGCCCCTGCACGAGTTCATCCCGCACACGGAAGAGGACATCGACGCCCTCGCCGACGCCTCGGGGCTGGATGCGGCCAAGCTGAAGCGCCGGGCCAAGGAATTGCACGAGACCAACCCGATGCTGGGCCACCGCGGCTGCCGTCTGGGGGTGGCCTATCCGGAAATCTACGAGATGCAGGTCCGGGCGGTGCTGGAAGCCGCGCTGGACGTGAAGCAAGCATCTGGTCTGGCCCCGATCCCGGAGATCATGCACCCGCTGGTCGCTCTGGGTCTGGAGATGAAATACCTGCGCGAGCTGACCGACCGGACGGCAAAGACCGTCTTCGAGGAGGCGGGCGACACGGTCGACTATCTGGTCGGCACCATGATCGAACTGCCCCGCGCCGCCCTGCGCGCCGGGGACCTGGCCGAACACGCCCAGTTCTTCAGCTTCGGCACCAATGACCTGACCCAGACCACGTTCGGCATCAGCCGCGACGACTCCGGCCGCTTCCTGCAGGCCTATATGGACAAGGGCATCTTCGAGACCGACCCGTTCGTCCGGCTGGACCGCGACGGCGTCGGTGACCTGATCCGCATCGCCAAGGAGCGGGGCGGGGCGGTGCGCGCCGACATCAAGATGGGCATCTGCGGCGAACACGGCGGCGACCCGTCGTCCATCGCCTTCTGCGAAGAGGTGGGCCTGACCTATGTCAGCTGCTCGCCCTATCGCGTGCCGATCGCCCGTCTGGCCGCGGCCCAGGCCGCCCTGCACGCGCGGGCCGGGACCGAGCGTGAAAAGGATCGATAGTTTTCGAACTGCCAGAATGAGAACACGATAAGGCCAAGATTGGCATATCGCTGTCTGTGCCTGCAATCGCACAGTCTTTGGGAAGTCATCGGGCGGCTCTGGAACTCGCCCGATCCCGACCCATTTTGTAGTCCGCTGGATGGGGCCGGTGACCGCAGAAGTCACCGCATCTAGAGGATACAGAAACCATGCGTAACATTCTTCTCGCGACCGCCGCCGTTACTCTGATCGCCGCTCCGGCGATGGCTCAGGAACCCGCTTCGCGGATCACCGGTTCGGCCGGCTACACCTATTTCGACGGCGACAACGGCAACCTCGGCGCCATCACGGGCCGGGTCGGCTACGATTTCACCCGTAACCTCGGCGTCGAAGGCGAAGCCTCGTTCGGCGTCAAGGATGACCACATCACCGTCGCCGGTCTGGAAGGCTCGCTGGAGCACCAGTATGACGCCGCCGTCTATGGCGTCGCCAAGCTGCCGGTGAACGAGAATTTCGAACTGTTCGGCCGCCTCGGCTACGGCACCACCCAGGTGAAGGCTGACGTCGCCGGCGTGCAGGCCACCAACGACGGTGAGAGCGTCAACTACGGCGTCGGCGCCAACTACTTCTTCGATGGTCAGAACGGCGTCCGCGCCGACTGGACGCGCCGCGACTTCCGCGGTGACAACGGGGGTGAAGCCGACACCTACGGCGTGAGCTTCGTGCGTCGCTTCTAAGCGCGCCCTGGCCGCCGACAAGAAGGCCCGCCGGGAGACCGGCGGGCCTTTCTCATATCCGGAGGGTCAGATCAGGCGACGCCGGGCTGCAGCGCCCACCGCATCGAGCCTTCGCCGAAGGGGCGGAAGAACAGGTCGCGATAGCGTTCGAACACTTCGACGATCCGCGAGGCCAGGTCCTGGGCGACGGTTTCGCCGCGCTGGCGCTTCATCGCGGCCACGCACTGGACCACGTCCTTCTGGTGCGCGGATCCGCCCATGCTCTTGAGCACGGTCGCGATATCTTCGGCCAACGGATCGATGGCCTTGCTCCACGGATTGGTGTTCTGAGCCATGCGGGACGCCCCCTTGTTCTCGACACTGGCGAACCGGTCGCAAAAACACGGGCGCGATGCAAGCGTGACCGCGATTTCGTGATCGACGCGAGTGTGGAGCCCTCTGTGGATGCACGGCGTTCACCCGGCATGATCCGCGCCCTGATCCCCTTGTCCGTCGTGCTGCTGGTCGCCGCCTGCGAGCGGCAGGCCGTCAATCCGCCGACCGAGCCCGCCGCCCCCGTGGAGAGTTCCGAGGTGGCCCCGCCCGCGCCGTCGCCGCCGGGCATCGGCCCCGCCATGCCCGGCGCGGGTCCGGCCACCTTCGTCGGCCGCTGGGCCGGAAAGGCTGACTGGTGCGCGAACACGACCGGGGCGGAGCAGCCGATCACCATCACGCCCTTCCGCTTCGAGGGCTATGAGAACAGCTGCGACATCAACCGCATCACCCAGGTGGTCGACGGCTATGACGTCGCCCTGTCCTGCACCGCCGAGGGCGAGACGGCGAGCGAGCTTGTGCGCCTGTCGGTGCAGGACGACGTGCTGCGCCTGACTTGGCTGAACCGCAATGAGGCGGTGGTGCTGCTGGCCCGTTGCCCAGTGAAGACCGAGCCGAGTGCCGAGCCGGCGTCCCGTTAGTTGAACAGGAAGTTCATCACGTCGCCGTCCTTGACGACGTAGGCCTTGCCTTCGGCGCGCAGCTTGCCGGCTTCGCGGGCCTTGGCCTCGCCCTTGAAGGCCACATAGTCCTCGAAGGCGATGGTCTCGGCGCGGATGAAGCCCTTCTCGAAGTCGGTGTGGATCACGCCGGCGGCCTGCGGGGCCGTGTCGCCGATGTGGATGGTCCAGGCGCGCGCTTCCTTCGGGCCGACCGTGAAATAGGACTGCAGGCCCAGCAGGGCGTAGGCCTCGCGGATCAGGCGGTTCAGGCCCGGCTCTTCCAGACCCAGACCCTCCAGGAACTCGGCCTGTTCCTCGGCGTCCAGCACCGCCAGTTCGGAATCGATCTTGGCCGAGATGACGACCGACTTGGCGTTGTCGGCGGCGGCGCGCTTGGCGACCAGATCGGACAGCTCATTGCCCTTGTCGGCCGAGCCTTCGTCGACGTTGGCGACATAGAGGGCCGGAAGCGAGGTCAGCAGCTGCAGCATGTGCCAGGCCTTCTCGTCCTCCTTGGACACCTCGGCGACGCGGGCGGGCTTGCCGGCGCGCAGCTGTTCGAGGGCCAGGTTGATCAGGCGCAGGGTGGTCTGCATCTCCTTGTCGCCGCCCTTGGCGCGCTTCTCGACGTTGGCGTAGCGCTTCTCGAGGCTTTCGAGGTCGGCCAGCATCAGCTCGGTCTCGATGATCTCGAGGTCGCTGATCGGGTCGATGCGGTTTTCGACGTGGGTGATGTCGTCGTCGATGAAGCAGCGGGCGACGAAGGCCACGGCGTCACAGTCGCGGATGTTGGCCAGGAACTGGTTGCCCAGACCCTCGCCCTTGGACGCGCCGCGCACCAGGCCGGCGATGTCCACGAAGGTGATGCGCGACGGAATGATTTCCTTGGAGCCCGCGATCTCGGCCAGGGCGTTCAGGCGCGGCTCCGGCACGGCCACGTCGCCGGTGTTCGGCTCGATGGTGCAGAACGGATAGTTGGCCGCCTGGGCCGCCGCCGTCTTGGTCAGGGCGTTGAACAGGGTGGACTTGCCGACGTTGGGCAGGCCGACGATCGCGACTTTCAGGGCCATGGTCTTCTGGAGCTTTCGAGTGAGCGCGAGCCTTTAACCGGTCCGGACCGGTTTGTCAGGCTCGCGCGTCGAACGATGTCAGTTGGCGCCCTCGACCGGCGGGTGGGCGACCGGGGCGGTGACCTCGACCGCGGGGGCGTTGGCGAAGCTCAGGGTCAGGTCTACGGTCTGGCCGGTGGCCAAAGGCTCGGTCAGGCCCAGCAGCATGATGTGGTTGCCGCCGGGCTTCAGCTCGACCTTCTGGCCGGCGGGCAGGGGCTGACCCGCGCGCAGCTCGGTCATGACCATCATGCCGTTCTCCAGCTTGCTCTCGTGGATCTCGACCCGGTCGCCGCGCGGGCTGGAGACCGAGACCAGGCGGTCGTCGGTATTGGCGGTCAGGGTGACATAGCAGGCGGTGGCGTGCCGTCCGTTGGGCGTGGGGCGGCACAGGGCGTCGGCGACGGCGACGGTGGCCGCCGGGCCGGTCTGCGGCGCGGTGGAAGGCCCGCAGGCGGCCAGCGCGGCCAGTGCGCCCAGCGAGGTCAGGGCGGCCATGGTGGTCAGGGGGAGGAGTCTCACGGCGGAGGTCGCTTTCACGAAAGCGCGGGCTGAACGCGGGTCAGCCGGCGGAAGGTCAGGTCGATCAGGAGAGCCGCGATAAGGCTCAGTCCGGTCAACGGATAGAGGATGCACAGCGGAATGACGATGGCCAGAACCGCGATCCGGGCGCGCAGGCCGGTCGGGGCGGGAGGGGCGCCGAGGCGGCGGGCGGACAGTTTCGGCGGACGACGCTTCCACCACATCACCACCCCGCTGATCGCCAGCACCCAGACGCCGATACAGCCCAGCAGCATGATCCAGCGGTTGATCTGGCCGAACTGCGTGCCCTGGTGGGTGTAGACGCCCCATTCGACGGCCTTGGCCCCCGCGCCGAACTGGTCGAAGCCGATGTCGGCCACGACCGTGTCCTGCGCGGGATCGATGTAGAGGGCGCGGCTGTCCTGAACCCGCCGGACCTGGGCCGTGGCGGTCCAGGTCGTGGTCGGATCGGCGGGGATGGCCAGGGTGTAGGGACGGGCCAGTTGCTCGGCCTCGACGCGGGCGAGGACGCCGGACAGCGGCCCCTGCGTGTGATGGCCGTCGGCGTGCAGGACCATGCCCTGCATCGTCCAGCCCGCGCCGTCCGGATGGTCGGCGTGCTCGGCCCTCTGCCAGGCGCCCGCGACCGGGGCGGCGGGACGGCCCAGGCCCCCGGCCTTGACCGCATCCATAATCCGGTCGCCCCAGACCGCCGACCAGAACAGGCCGGTGACGGCCAGGAACAGCACCACCCCGCCGACATAGAAGCCGGTCAGGGCGTGCAGGTCGCGCCAGAAGGGACGGCGGCGCGCATCGGTGGAGGTCAGGCGGACCACGCCCGCCGCCCGCCGACGCGGCCACCACAGGTACAGCCCCGTGGCGAACAGGACGATGGTCCAGCCCGCCACGATCTCGACCAGGATGTTCATCGCCGGACCGAACAGGGTCAGGGAGTGCAGGCCCTTGACCGTCTCCATCACCCCGCCGAAGCCGGTCACCCCGGTGACCCGGGCGGTGTAGGGATCGACGAAGACGGTGCGGCGCTGGCCGTCCGGCTGGTCCACGCGGACGCGGATGGCCTGGTCCGGACGCTCGGGCATCAGGAGGCTGGCGGCGCGTCCGCCGCCGGCCTCGGCCGCCGCGGCGAGCCAGACGTCCGGAGAGGCTTGTTGCGCCGCCACCGGCACATCGATCATCCGGCCGTAGACGGCCTGATCGATCTCATCCTTGAACAGATAGGCGGCGCCGGTCAGGGCCAGCAGCATCAGCACCGGCAGGACCAGCAGGCCCGCGTAGAAATGCCAGCGCCAGACTGCGCGATAGGCGCCGGACAGGATGTCCGACGCCCCTTTCGATTGCTTCGCGCCCATCAGAGGGCCAGGCGCAGGCCGAGGAAGACAGCGCGTCCCTCGCCGGGGTTGAACACGACGGTCGAGACCGGCGTCGCGGGGAGTGGGGGAACCCGGGCGTCCGTGATGGCCGAGAACTCGTTCACATGCCGCTCGTCCGTCAGGTTCCGGCCATCCACGAACAGGGTGATGCCGTCCTTGACCGCCCAGCTCGCGTTCAGGCCCAGCAGCGTATAGCCGGGCGCCTTCAGCGTGTTCTGATAGTCGACCCAGGCGTCGCTGATCCGCCATTCGACGGAGGGGGTCACGGTCACGCCGGACGGATGACGCCAGGCCAGCTCTGCCCGATAGGCATGCTCCGGCGCGACCGGCAGGCGGTTGTCGCCCCAGCGGGGATCATTGACGAAGCGGAAGTCGCTCCACGCATAGGTCTGGCGCAGCAGCAGCGAGCCCTCGGCTAGTTCCAACGGCAGGCGCCAGTCCAGACCGGCCTCGATGCCCTGGTGCACCGTCTCGCCCGCGTTGAAGGTCGCGGCGGGGATGTTCGGGCCGGTGACGAAGTTCAGCAGTTCGCCGTCGATCTCGCTGCGATAGGCGGTCACGTCCCACGCCAGAGCCCCACGACGGCCGCGTGTGCCGATCTCGGCGGTCCAGGCGTCCTGCACCTTCACCGGGGTGAAGCCGACCAGCGGGGCCTGAACCAGAGCGCCATAGGCCGGGGGCTCGACCGACCGCGTCACGTTGGCGAACACCTGCGCGCCGTCTTCGGATTCCCACAGCAGGCCCAGACGGGGCGAGAACCACTCATAGTCGATGCCGTCGTTGTTGGCGGCGTTGACGCGATCCACATAGTCTCGCGTCGCCCGACCAAACGAGCCGCCCGCCACCAGCGCCAACCGGTCCGTGACGAACAGACGGCCCTCGGCGAAGACGTCCAGACCGGTCGCCTTCTGCAGATTGTTCGCCGTCAGGGCGCCCGCCTGGCCGCCGCTGTTGACGTAGCGCTGGCCGTCGACCTGACCGTCGCGATAGCTGAGGCCATAGAAGAGGTCGGCGCGCATGCCGGCCACCTGACCGGCCCAGTCGAAGCGACCGAACAGGCCGACCGTCTCGCTGTTGGTGTTCAGCACCTGGAAGATTGGGTGCCACAGCTCCTTCTCCCAGCCCCAGACCGCGCCTTCGAAGACGGTGGACTCGTTCAGCCGCCAGCGGGTCTGGAGGGTCAGCCGCTTCAGGGTCAGGTCACGCGCCTGATCACCGCTGATCGCGCCGGGATTGGCCTTCTCCGGGTCGTTCAGGGCGTCGCTCAGCGAGAGCGAGCCGGGGATGTCCTGCTTGATGTCGGCGGCCTGATAGATCAGCCGCACCTCGCGGTCCTCGCCGAAGGACCGACCGAGGTTCAGGGTCAGGCGGGCCTGGCTCTGTTCGCTGTGGTCACGATAGCCTTCGGATTCCATCGCCGAGACGGCCGCGAACACATCCCAGTCGCCGGACCTGCGCGCCAGCTGCACGCTGCCGCGCAGGCTGTCGAAGGACCCGCCTTCCAGCTGCAGCACCGTATCGTCGACGGCGGTGTTTCCGGTCGGCGTGATCTGGTTGATGGCCCCGCCCAACTGGGCCCCGCCGAAGCGCAGGGTGTTGGCGCCCTTATAGATCTCGATGTAGCGGGCGCTCAGCGGGTCAACGCCCTGGAAGTCGGAAAACCCGTCGGCGTCGGCGAACGGCACGCCGTCCTGGGCGAACAGCACGCCGCGCTGGTGGAAGCCCTGAGCGAGGCCCGAGCCCCGGATCGATAGGCGGGCCTCCTCGCCATAGCGCTTCTGCGCCAGCACGCCGGGGACGTTGCGCAGGGTGTCGGCGAAGGTCTGGGCGAAGCGGTTGGCGTAGCTTTCCGCCGAGACCACGGCCACGGCGCCGGGGGTGCGGGACAGCTGGTCGCGGGCCTGGGCGACGACGGCGGGGTCTTCCGGGTTGCGACGGGCGGTGACGATGACCGTGTCGAGGACGGCGGCGTCCTGATCAACAGTCTGGGCATGGGCGGGAGCCGAGATAGCGGCGAGCAGCAGGGCGCAGGGCACCGCGGTGGTCCGAAGGGACATGAACTGAAATCCTGAAACAGAGAAACGGCCCGCGTCGCCGGACGGCGCGCGGGGTCAGGCGCGGGTCAGCGCCGGGTCTGGTTCAGGCGAGGGGTGGGGCGGTCGAGGGCGGTCGCGGCGGGCCGCGCGCGGGCGGCGGCGGGCTGGCGATCAGGGCGGTGAAGGTCGAGGCCGGTGTGACCGTGGGCGCGGCGCAGGGCTGGGGCAGGGGCGGGGTCGGCAGAACCGCCGCCGGAGCCATGACGCAGGCGGCGCATTTGGGCGGCGGCACCGAGCGGTCCGGCTGGCCGTCCGCATCCATCCGTATGGTCTGCGGTCCCTCGCTGGAGCACAGCACCAGGGTGTCGCCCGGACGGGCGGCGGCCATGGCGGCGTAGGGCAGCAGGGTCCCGAGCACGATGGCGAACGTCGCGGCCATGAGGGCCAGCGCGCGCCAGATCGACCAGTTTTCGGTCTGAGGACGGGTCACGGGACGGCTCTAGCGGAGATCGGCCCGGACGGGAAGCGTGGCTATTCGCCTCTCGCCGTCTGACGCGGGCTGAATTTCGGCGCGGGGGCCAGGCGCATGACCTCGCCCTGATAGCGTTCGTCGTCACCGGCCAGGGCGAAGGGCAGGGCGTCGGCGCAGGCGTCCAGCATGGCCTGCAGCCACGCCTGATCGGCCTTGGCGAAGTCGCCCAGCACATGCGGCATGACCAGATGGCTCTCGCCCGGATGGCCCACGCCCATGCGGCCCCGGCGGAAGTCGGCGCCCACATGGCTGATCAGGCTGCGCACGCCGTTCTGGCCCGCCGCGCCGCCGCCGGTCTTCATGCGGAAGCGGCCGGGAGCCAGGTCGATCTCGTCGTGGAAGACGATCACCTCGGACGGCTTGATCTTGTAGAAGCGCGCCGCCTCGCCCACGGCCCGGCCGCTCTCGTTCATATAGGTCTGGGGCTTCATCAGAAGCACCTTCACCGTCCCATTCGCGGTCTGGACCTCGCCGTCGCGGATGACCGACTGGAACTTGGCCTTCTCGGGACCGAACGACCAGCGGCGCGCGATCTCGTCGACGGCCATGAAGCCGATGTTGTGGCGGTTCTTCTCGTATTTCGGGCCGGGGTTGCCCAGGCCGGCGATGATGATCATGGCTGTGGTCCAGACAAGGAAACGGCCCCATCCGTAAACGGAAGGGGCCGCTCCAGAAACAGTCGATCGAGGGCGGTTTAGCCTTCGGTCGTTTCGCCTTCTTCCGATTGCTCGGAGGCGGGGACTTCGTCAGCGGCGGCTTCAGCGGCCACTTCAGCGTCGTGGGCTTCGTCAGCGGCGGCCGAGATGGCGGCCGACGAGGTCTTGATCGAGGCGATCACGAAATCGCGGTCGGTGATGGTCGGCTCGACGCCCTTCGGGACCTTGATGTCCGAGAAGCGGATGGTGTCGCCCAGCTTGTGACCGGCCAGATCGACCACCAGGTCTTCCGGGATGTGGTCGGCCTGCACCGAAATCTCGACCGAGTGACGGACGATCTCGAGCGAACCGCCCTGACGGAAGGCCTTGCACTGATCTTCGTTGATGAAGTGCACCGGCACTTCGATCTTGATCGTTTGCTTGGCGTCGACGCGCATCAGGTCGAAGTGCAGCGGGCGGTCCGACACCGGGTCGAACTGCACGTCACGGGCGATGACCGGCTGGGTCTCTTCGCCGTACTTCAGGGTCACCAGGTGGCCCAGCAGCTTGCCGGTGTAGAGCGACTTGCGGAAGTCCTTCTCGTTCACCGAAATGGCGACGGGGGCCTTGTCGCCGCCGTACAGGATGCCGGGCACCATGCCGGCGCGACGGGCGGCGCGGGCGCCACCGGTGCCGACGCCGTCGCGGACGTCCACGTTCAGGATGATCTCGGCCATCTGGCTCGCCTCAAATAACAACAGAAACGCCGCGCCAACCGTGGCCTGCGCGGCGGGGGTATGAACCCTCGAAATCAGGAGCGGGGGCTATTACACGCAAGCGCCCCGGGACGCAACCGCTGTCGGACTCTTAGTCGGATCAGCGGCCGCTGTTCAGCGACGCCGTGGCCGAGGTGGAGGCCGCGGCGGCCTCCGCGGCGACCGGGGACTGGACCGGGCCCTCGGTCCCGGCGACGGCCGTCGGAGCCAGTTCAGCCGGGGGCGGCGTGATGTTCTGGGCCGTGCAGGTCGACAGGTCGCGGGCGATGTGGCGACCGACGCAGAACATGTCCTCATAGCTGGGGCGCGAGGCCGCCAGGCACTGGAACAGCATCAGCTTGGACATGTTGAGGCAGAACTCGCTGTTCTGATCCACCGTCATGGCTTCGGTGCTGGCGCGCGAATCCTCGCCGCCGGCGCCCAGGGCGGCCAGGGCGGCCAGGGCCAGCGAACGGACCACGGCGGGCGTATAGGGCGGACCGGAACGGCCCGAGCTCAGGCCCAGGCCCGAACCGGTATTGGCGGCGGTGAACAGGCGGGCCGATTCTTCCGCCGAGGGCAGCATCTGCGCCACCGACAGGGTCTTGGCGCCCTGCAGGCGGGCCTCGCGGTTCGGAATATGAGTCGTGGCCCAGCGGCGGCGGGGGTCGCGGCGCTCCTGGATGGTGTAGGCGTCGCCCTCCACGCCCTCGGCGATGGCGTGCATGGCGGCGACGTCGCGGCCCAGGGTCTCGACGATCAGGCCGGCGGCGGCGTCGGCGCCCGGCAGGGTCGCGGCGGCGGCCGGATCGGCGATAAGGCGGGCGATCATTTCCTGACGGATCGCCGGTTCGACGGCGTAGGTGCGGACGCCCTGCACGAACTCCGGCGACTGCAGCGCCAGGATCGAGCCATAGGCGATCATGCCGCGCGACAGTTGGGAGGGCTCATAGGCCGCGCCCTTGCGGATGGCGGCCTGGATGGCCTCGGCGTCGGTGAAGCCGCCGGGCGGGATGGTGCCGACGTCGCGCATGAAGGCGACATAGATCGAGGCGGCCTGAGCCACGCCCTCGTTCAGCGAGACGGCGGGCGGCGGCGGCGGAGGGGGCGGCGGCGCGGGCGGAGCCGCAGGCTCATCGGTGGCGCAGCTGGCGAGCACGGCGGCTGCGGCGACGGCGGCAAGCGTAAGCCCGCGGCGCATTTGAGCTTTGAACATGGAAAACCCCGACCCTCGCGCCCCTCCGGCAGGGCGCTGACCACAGACTGCCATCTATATCGCGGCGAAAAGGGTTCGCCGAGCGTTAATCCCAGCGTTGCCGGAAGTTGGACATCACAAGGAGATGATTCTCCCGGTTCGGGAGTTTTAACCAGGACCGGTATTCAGCCGCTCGGTGGCGCTGGGGGCGGGTCGGGCAGGGGAGTGGACCGGGGGCTGCGCGGGCGTCGGCGTGGGGGCCGTCGTCACCGGCGTCCGTACCGGCGGAGCGGGCTGTTCAAGCGGTGCGACGGTGATCTGCGGCGGCTGCACGGCGCTGACCTCCGGGGCGGTGACCATGATCAGTGCGGCGGGCTGGGCGGCGCCGCGGGTGCACGTGGCCAGATCGCGCACGATGTGGCGGCCCAGACAGAACATGTCCTCATAGCTGGGGCGCGAGGCGGCCAGGCACTGGAACAGGTTCAGCTTGGATTCCGTCAGGCAGGTCTGGCTGACGGTCTCGTTCTGCAGGGCGTCGGTGCGCCCGCGCGCGGCGTCGCCCGCCTCGCCCAGCGCCGCCAGGGCGGCCAGGGCCAGAGCTTGCTCGACCACGGGCGGATAGGGCGGCTCGCGCAGCCGGGTGCTCGACACGGTCAGCCCGGTCCCGCTGTGCGCGGCGCGCAGCAGGCGGGCGGCGTCCTCGGCGGAAGGCAGCATGGCCTGCGTCGAGCGCGCCTTGGCCTCGGCCAGCCGCGCCTCGCGATTGGCGACCGGGGCCACGCCCCACGGGCGGCGCACGTCATAGCGGGCCTGAATGGCGTAGGCGTCGTTCTCGATAAGATTGGCGGCCCGCGACAGGGCGTCGATGTCGCCGCGCAGGGTGGTGATGATCATCCCCGCCGCGGCGTCGGCGCCCGGCAGGTGCGACGCCCAGCGGGGATCGGCGGCGATATTGGCGGCCAGCTGCTCGCGCGTGGTCCGGTCCACGGCGTACTGGCGCACCCCCTGCACGAACTCCGGCGACTGCAGCGCCACGATGGAGGCATAGGCGACCAGACCGCGCGACAGCTGGACCGGATCGTAGGCCGTGCCCTGGCGGATGGCGGCCTGAATGGCCTCGGCGTTCTGGAAGCCGCCTTCCATCGCCGCCATGTCGCGGGTGAAGCTGACATAGATGGAGGCCGCCTCGGCGACGCTCTGGTTCAGGCTGATCGGCGGCGGCGTGCGGGCGGCCAGTTCGGCGGCGACGCGCGCGGCCTCGGCCTCGGCGGCCTTTTCGGCGGCGGATTGGGAGGCGCAGCCCGCCAGCAGGGCGGCGACAGCGAGGGCGGCCACGGCAAGGCCGCGGCTCCGGTTGGCCGAACTCATCAGGTCTCCTTCAGCATCGACGCCCCGCGCCGAATCTTCAGGGCCTAATGAGGCCGGACCAAGGACGTTCCCGCGATCCGTCCGGATCAGTCGAACAGTTTCGAGACCGACTCTTCGTTGGCGATGCGCCGGATGGCCTCGCCGATCAGCGGCGCGACCGACACGCGGCGGATCTTGGAGCAGGCCAGAACCTCGTCCGGCTGCTCGATCGAATCGGTGATGACCAGTTCCTTCAGCGGGCCGTCGTTGACGCGCTGGACCGCCGGGCCCGACAGGACGCCGTGGCTGATGTAGGCCGAGACCTCGGTTGCGCCCTTGTCGATCAGCGCCTTGGCGGCGTTCACCAGGGTGCCGCCCGAATCGACGATGTCGTCGAACAGGATGCAGCGGCGGCCTTCGACATCACCGATGATGTTCATGACCTCGCTCTCGCCCGCCTTGGGGCGGCGCTTGTCGACGATGGCCAGATCGGCGTCGAGGCGCTTGGCCAGCGAGCGGGCGCGCACCACGCCGCCGACGTCGGGCGAGATGATCATCAGATCGTCGCCCTTGGGGTAGTTTTCCTTGATGTCCCGGGCCAGCACCGGCGTCGCCACCAGATTGTCGGTCGGGATGTCGAAGAAGCCCTGAATCTGGCCGGCGTGCAGGTCCATGGTCAGGACCCGGTCGGCGCCGGCGCGGGTGATCAGATTGGCGACCAGCTTGGCCGAGATCGGGGTCCGACCGTCCGTCTTCCGGTCCTGCCGGGCGTAGCCGAAGTAGGGGACCACCGCCGTGATGCGCCGGGCCGAGGCGCGCACCAGCGCGTCGGTCATGATCAGCATTTCCATCAGGTTGTCGTTGGCCGGATAGCTGGTCGACTGAAGGATGAAGACGTCCTCGCCGCGGACGTTCTCCTCGATCATGGCGAAGACCTCATTGTCGGCGAACCGCTTCACCTGGGCCTTGGTCAGGGGCATGTCCAGGTGGGCCGCAATGGCCGCAGACAGGGTCCGGTTCGAGTTGCCAGAGAGCAGCTTCATGTCCGGTCATCCTTTCGCCGTCATCGCGCGGCTGACAATGCCGCCGTCGCGTTGGCGCGCTACATATCAGGGGACGGCTCAGCCACAAGGCGCGCGGACGAATTTCTCGACCGTTCGTGCTGCATTGGCGCACACCGATCCGCTGGTGTAGAGATCGCGTCTGAATTCCGGGGGTGCCGACGGGTGAGCGCCCGCCGGCCTGTCATGTTGAGGTCGTCCTTGCCTGCTTCGAAGATTCGCACCGGACTTGTTCTGGCGACCGTCGCCCTGTCCGCCATGGTCGTCGCCAGCTGTAACCGCGGCGGCAATCGCCCGCGTCTGGCCTATGAGGAACGCCCGGTCGAGGCGCTCTACAACACCGGCTATCAGCGCCTGCAGTCCAAGCGCTGGGCCGACGCCGTCGACTACTTCCAGGAAGTGGAGCGTCAGCACCCGTATTCGGAATGGTCGCGCCGCGCGATCCTGATGCAGATCTACGCCTACTATCAGGATAACCACTATCAGGAGGCGGTCGCCGCCGCGGACCGCTTCATCGCCCTGTTCCCGGGCAATCCGAGCGCGCCCTACGCCTTCTACATGAAGGCCATCTGCAATTTCGAACAGATCACCGACGTGGGCCGCGACCAGGGTTACGCCCAGGCGGCGCTGGACGGCCTGCGTGACGTCGCCCGGCGCTATCCGGGCACGTCCTACGCCATCGACGCCACGGTCAAGATCGACATGGTCAACGACCAGCTGGCCGGCAAGGAAATGGCCATCGGCCGCTACTACCAGCGCGCCAACCAGCCGCTGGCGGCCCTGAACCGCTACAAGACCGTCATCGACAGCCCGGCCTTCCAGCGCACCTCGCACACGCCGGAAGCCCTCTACCGCATGGTCGAGGTCAATCTGATGCTGGGCCTGAAGGACGAGGCCATGCGCAACGGCTCGGTGCTCGGCTTCAACTATCCGGGCAGCCCCTGGTACGCCGAAGCCTACGCCCTGCTGTCGGACGAAGGCTCGCAGCCGACCGTCGCCCCGACCGGCCAGCGCGAAAGCTGGCTGCGTCGTCTGATCCCGGGCTGACGTTTTCGATTTGTTCCGCTATTCCCGGGGTTGTCCCCGGGGGTGGTTGCTCCGCATTCTCCGGCGTCGCCTGAGAAAACGATTCGCCTTGCCCCAGATGTCTGACCGCGTTTCCGGCCTGTTGTCTCCGCAAGGAGCCCCGTCGTGCTGACCGCGCTATCGATTCGCGACATCGTTCTGGTGGACGTGCTGGACCTAGAGGTCCGCGACGGCCTGACCGTGCTGACCGGTGAGACCGGGGCGGGCAAGTCGATCATCCTGGACGCTCTGGGTCTGGCGCTGGGCGCGCGCGGCGACGCCGGGCTGGTCCGCGCCGGGGCCAAGCAGGCCAGCGCCACCGCCGTCTTCACCGCCCCCGATGATCCCGCCCTGATCGAGCTGATCGCCGACAAGGGCTTCGAGGTCGCGCCGGGCGAGGACCTGATCCTGCGCCGCACCGTCGCCGCCGACGGCCGCAGCCGCGCCTTCGTCAACGACCAGCCCGCGGGCGTCACCGCCCTGCGCGAGATCGGCCAGGCCCTGGTCGAGGTGCACGGCCAGCACGAGACGGTCGGCCTGCTGGACTGGAAGACCCACCGCGCCCTGCTGGACGCCTACGGCGGCCTGTCGCCGCAGCTGGACGGCGTGGCCCGCGCCGCCGAGGCCCTGAAGACCGCCGAGCGCAAGGTCTCGGAGCTGCGCGCCGCCGCTGCTGACGCCGCCGCCCATACCGAGGAACTGACCCTCAACCTCGCCGACCTCGACGCCCTGGATCCCCGCGCTGAGGAAGAGACCGAGCTGGCGGGCGAGCGGGCCCTGCTGGGCGCGGCGGAAAAGGCCATGGCCGACCTGACCGACGCCCGCGCCTCGCTGGGCGGGGACAAGCTGTCCCGCAACCTGTCGGCGGCCCTGCGCGCGGTCGAGCATGCCCGCACCCGCGCGGCCCAGTCGGGCGCCGAGGGCGACCACCCGCTGCTGCTCAAGCTGACCGCCGCCGCAGAGGCCATCGACCGCACCCTGGTGGAGGCTGAGGAGGCCCTGGCCTGCGTCGACGCCGCCGCAAACGCCTTCGACTTCGAGCCGGGCCGTCTGGACAAGACCGAGGAGCGGCTGTTCGCCCTGCGCGCCGCCGCCCGCAAGCTCAACACCTCCGTCGAGCTGCTGCCGGTCCTGCGCGAACGCTTCCGCGAGCAGCTGCGCCTGATCGAGGATGGCGCCGACGCCATCACCGCCGCCGAGCGCGAGGCCTCCGCCGCCCGCGAGTCCTACGATATCGCCGCCACCCTGCTGACCTCGGCGCGGGAAGCCGCCGCCGAGCGGCTGACGGCGTCGGTGATGGAGGAGCTTGGCCCGCTGAAGCTGGAGCGCGCCCGCTTCCGCGTCGCCTTCGAACCGGTGGCTGACGGCCGTCGCGGCCCTCTGGGCGTCGAGACTGTCCGCTTCGAGATCGCCACCAATGCCGGAACCCCCTTCGGCCCGCTCGACGCCATCGCGTCAGGCGGCGAACTGGCCCGCTTCGCCCTGGCCATGAAGGCGGCTCTGGCGGGCCGCGAGGACCAGCGCCAGCCGGTGATGATCTTCGACGAGGTCGATCAGGGCGTGGGCGGCGCGGTCGCTTCGGCCGTGGGCGCCCGCCTGAAACGCCTGTCGCAGGGCGCCCAGGTGCTGGTCGTCACCCACAGCCCGCAGGTCGCCGCCCGCGGCCACGCCCACTGGAAGGTCCGCAAGTCCGACATCGGCGGCCTGACCGCCACGACGGTGGACACGCTGGATGAGGCCCAACGGCTGGAAGAGATCGCGCGGATGCTGTCCGGCGCGATGATCACCGATGAAGCGCGAGCCGCGGCGCGGGCGCTGATCGGGTAGCTGCTCCCTCTCCCGATGGAAGAGGGCTTGAGCGCCCGCGAGCGTAGCGAGTGGCTGCGCGAAAGGGTGAGGGTCGACTATCGGCATTCGGCGAAAGCCGCGTCACCGTCCCGATCTGCCGGCTCACGCCGACTTCAACAGCCGACCCTCATCCGGCCCTTCGGGCCACCTTCTCCCATCGGGAGAAGGAAACAGGCCTCAAGCCCCCTGCAGCACCTTGCGCAGGGCGGTGTGGATGTCCGGGTTGGCGGCCAGCACCTGCTTGCCGTTCTTCGGATCGCCGTCGATGTCGATGGTCGTCACCAGACCGCCGGCCTCGGTGACCAGCAGAATGCCCGCCGCCACGTCCCAGGCCTGCAGGTTGCGCTCGAAGAAGGCGTCGTAGCGGCCCGCGGCGACCCAGGCGAAGTCCAGGGCGGCCGAGCCGAGGCGGCGGACGCCCGCGACGCGCTGGCCGACGGCGTGGATGTCCTTGATCGACTGGGCGTGGCCCTGTTTGCCGATGAAGGGCAGGCCGGTGCCGATCAGGCTTTCCGACAGATCCTTGCGGCCCGCCACGCGGATGCGACCGTCGTTCAGGTAGCAGCCCTTGCCCTTCTCGGCCCAGAACATCTCGTTCATGACCGGGTTGTAGGTCACGGCGGCGACGATCTCGGACGAGCCGTCCGGCGCGAAGCGCTCCAGGCCGACCGTGATCGCGAAATGCGGCATGGCGTGGATGAAGTTGGTCGTGCCGTCGATCGGATCGACGATCCAGCGGTGCGACTTGTCGGTGCCCTCGATGAAGCCGCGTTCCTCGCCGAGGAAGCCATAGCCCGGACGGGCCTTGGTCAGCAGCTCGAACAGGGTCTCTTCGGCCTTGATGTCGGCGGCGGTGACGAAGTCGCCGGGGCCCTTGCGCGAGGTCTGGAGGTTTGCGACCTCCCCGAAGTCGCGCAGCATCGGGCGAGCGGTCTTGCGAACCGCGTCCATCATGACGGTGAGCAGGGCGGAGGCGAGGGCCATCGGGAATCTCCTGGTCCGGTTGTCCTGAAAAGGCCGCGGCCCGGACAAGCGGAGAAGTGGGGCCCCTGCGGGGCAAAGTGACTAGTGGCTAGTGGTTAGTTTCAACGCCTGAGGCGCTGGCGAGTGCTACGGGCGCGAACACTCTAGTCACTCGCCACTAGCCACTCGCCACGCCTTAGTCCGCGCGGCGGACGTATTCGCCGGTCGAGGTATCGACGACGATCTTCTCGCCGGCCGACATGTACGGCGGGATCATGATGCGGACGCCGTTGTTGGCGATCGCGGGCTTGTAGGACGACGAGGCGGTCTGGCCCTTCACGGTGGGCTCGGTCTCGACGACTTCCAGCGTCACCTGTTCCGGCAGCGACAGACCGATCGGACGGTCCTCGTGCATTTCGATGACGACCTTCATGCCTTCCTGCAGGTAGGGGATGCGTTCGTCGCCGACCCAGTCCTTCTGCAGTTCGATCTGCTCGTAGTTCTCGTCGTTCATGAAGACGAGGTTGTCGCCGCCGTCGAACAGGTAGGAGAAGTCCTTCTGTTCGAGGGTCACGCGCTCGACCTTGTCTTCCGAGCGGAAGCGTTCGTTCAGCTTGTTGCCGGTCTCGAGGTTCTTGGCCTCGACGTTGGCGAAGGCGCCGCCCTTGCCGGGCTTGACGTGGCTGGCCTTGGTGACGACCCACAGGCCGCCGTTGTGCTGCAGGACCATGCCGGGCTTGATGGTGTTGCCGTTAATCTTGGCCATGTTGTCTCGAAGGGTTTGAGGCGCAGCCCTTGCGGCGCGCGCGAGCGGGCGCAGTCCGTAAAGGAAGCCGGGGCTTACGGCAAGCTGGGGCGGTCGGGGAGTGAAGAGGGAGTAGGAAAAGGGACGCGGCCTCCGCCACTCCGTCTACTCACCGCTCACTACTCACTCTTCAACCACCCCTCGCGGCTAATGCACCGTCGCCCGGTTCTCATCGACCTTGCGGTCGATGGCGTTCAGCACCCGGGTGCCGCCGCCGATGGGGGCGGCCAGCTTGCCGGCGTCGGGGTCCAGACGGCGCGCCTCGTGGGCGAAGGCGGCGGCGAGCCCGGCCGAAGCCATGGCCGCTCCGATCTGCAGGACCCGCCCGGCTGGCCGCGCGGCCAGCCACAGGGCGTTCACAGCCTGGGTCGCGGCCCACAGGGTCAGGGCGGCGTTGCGGCGAGGCTGGGACGGGGCGTTCCATACCCGCACCGCCGACAGGCTGGTGGCGGAGAAGACGGCCGGCACAATCATGCTCATGGCCCCGCGCGGACGGTCGGTCACCGGTCGGGCGCCGCTGCGCAGGTCTTCGGCGGACGTTCGGGGGCTCAGGGCCTTCTGGGCCAGGAAGGTCGCGGCCAAAGCGAACCCCGCCGTCACCGCCACGCCCAGCAGGACATGGCCCATGCTCCGGTCCTCGCCATTGACGAAATCCAGCGCCGCGTCCCGCGCGTCGTCCACGAAGTCGTCAATATCGGTCATGGCCAGCCTTTCTGTTCATCTCAACAATGGGTCGCGCCGACCCAGGTTCCCCCTGTCGACCCTCGCCGCTCTATGGTTGCAGACACAAAGGTGAAGCTTCTATCTTCAGAGGTATTTCCGGAGTCGCCGATGACATCGCGCAGATTGGCGCAGCTGTTCGCCCTTGCCTTGTTCGTGCTCACGTACTGGACCGTCGTGTCCCGGCCGGGGGTCATCGGCGACGAGTTCGTCGGCATGATCTACGCCGTATTCCTACTGGTCACCGCCGTCGCGTTCGGCGTCGCCTTCATGACCCTGCGCGTTGCGACGATCGGTTCTGCGAACTTTTGGACGACGGGATACGACGATCAGGTTCGCCCGATCTGGTGGATGATCCTTACAGTCCTCGGGGTCATGTGCGCTGTCGGCGCCCTGCTTCACCTTCTGGGCCAATCGAACCCGGCGTCGTCCGAAATCACCTATCTTCTGGCGGGTACCCTCGTTCCGGCGTTGTTCGTGCACTGCAAGCTGATCCAATGGCCCGAACGGTTACGGTATGCGAGTTGGCCCCGGCTTCTCCTCATCGGGGCTCCGGCCATCTGTGTCGCGTTGGCCTGGAGCCATTTCGCCTATCTCGCCAGTCCCGAACGCTCAGCCCTTCCCGAAGGTCAGGACCTGATCTCCACCCTGGGCGCACTGATCATCGGCGGAACGCTTGAAGAAGTCCTCTTCAGGGTTTTCCTCCTGACCGCCTTGGTTGGCCGCACCGGCTCACGTGTCAACGCGGTCTTCCTGTCGAGTATCGCCTTCGGTCTGATGCATATTCCCGGCACCCTTCTGAACACAGTGATGCACGGCGACTGGTCCGTCCTCTGGCAGGTTGCCTTCGATTACGCGCCCGGCTTCCTGCTGCAGACGGCGCTCGGCCTGTTTCTGGGCGTGATCTGGCTGCAGACCGGTTCGATCACCCTCATTGCGCTGCTCCACGCGCTGCTCAATCTTGGCAACGCGCTGGCGACTGGCCTTCTGGCCTACGGCTAGTTCCCGGTCGCGCTCCTGTCCGGGGCGATTTCGGTCATGGCGGACTGCAGATAGTTCTGCTCGCCCAGTTGTTCGATCAGCTTGTGCTGGGCCTCAAGGAAGTCGATGTGCTCCTCGGTGTCGGCCAGGATGCGCATGACCAGGTCGCGGCTGACGTAGTCCTTGGCGGCTTCGAACTGGGCGACGGCGGCGATGACGGTGTCGCGCGAGCCCAGCTCCAGCTGCAGGTCGGCGCCCAGGCATTCGAACACGTTCTCGCCGATCTTCAGCTTGTGCAGGTCCTGCAGGTTCGGCAGGCCGTCCAGGAACAGCACGCGCTTGATCAGCATGTCGGCGTGACGCATCTCCCCGATCGACTCGTCATAGATGATCTGGCCGAGGTGCTTCAGGCCCCAGCTTTCGAACATGCGCGCATGCAGGAAATACTGGTTCACCGCCGTCAGTTCGTTGGTCAGGATCGCGTTCAGCGTCCGGATGATCGCGGGGTCGCCCTTCATGGCAGTGTCCTTGGCAAGTCACGGCGCATCCGGAAACGGTCGCGCCCTCAGTCCCGCCGTTCATAACACGTCAGAACGCCGTGTGTTCACTTGCGAACACTTATCACCACATTGAAATTGCGAGTAAAAATCGCCTTCAACAGGCGATGCGAATGCTACTCAGCCGCCAGGGCGAAGGCCTGTCGGGTGTCCTGGATCATCTGACGCATCTCACAGACGCATTTGGCGCACTGGGCCTGGCACTGGTGCTGGGCGAAGACGTCGCGCGGACGCGTCGCGCCCGCCTCGATAGCCGAGGCGACGTCACGCTTGCGAAGGCCGTTACAGTTGCAGACGTACAAGGAGGGGACTCACTCGATGCGAATGGTTCGCTATAGCAACCAGATTAAGGCGATTGCAAGTCGTTCGCATGGGGCGAGGTTGTCGCATCCTCCATTCTCTGATCACCTCCGCTCAGGGACTGTGGAGGGACGTCATGGGCATCAGAACGATGTGGGCGGGTCTGGGGGCGGTCGCGACCCTGCTGGTCGGGACGCCGACGATGGCGTCCGAGCGACCCGGGTTGCCGGCCTTCACCTCCATGACCGAGCTGACCGCCTTCCTCGACGCCCATACGCCGCAGGACCCCGGTCAACAGGAGTGCCCACCCCAGCAGCCTGACTGTCTGGAGGGCGGGATCGACGAGGTCGTCGTCACCGGCTCGCGCGTCGCGGCCGCGCCGTCGATCACCAACAATCAGGAGGCCGGGGTCGATGAGGGCGACATCGTCAAGATGCGGGGCGACACCCTGGTCATCCTGCGCCGGGGCCGCTTGTTCACCGTCGACACCGCGGGCGGACGACTGCGTCTGGTCGACCGGATCGACGCCTATCCGCCGGGCGCCGACGCGTCGGGCGACTGGTATGACGAGATGCTGGTCTCGGGGAACCGGGTCATCGTCATCGGCTACAGCTACGCGCGGGGTGGAACCGAGATCAATCGATTCCGGCTGGACGCCGCGGGTCGGCTCAGCTTCGAGGACAGTCACCACCTGTCGTCGGACGACTATTATTCGTCGCGCAACTACGCCTCGCGGCTGGTGGGGGATCAACTGGTCGTCTACTCGCCCGTCGATCCCTCGACCGGCGATCCCATGCAGGACCTACCGCGCCTGACGCGCTGGACCCCCGACGCCGAGGGACAGGCGGACAAGGACGACGACTACGAGAAGATCCCGGGGCTGGCCCTGGTCACCGCCAACGACGTCTATCGCGCGCCGGGCGTCGATGACGACAGCCGCAACCTGATCTTCCACACCGTGGTCCGCTGCCCGCTGTCCGACGCCGTGCTGACCTGCCGGGCGACGGCGATCCTCGGGCCGGAGTCGCGCAGCTTCTACGTCGCCTCGACGGCGGTCTATGTCTGGATGAGCGAGGATGAGTGGGGGCGGCCCAAGGGCGAGACGCCGCGCAGCTGGCTGTATCGCGTGCCGCTGGACGGCGGCCGGCCGCAGGCGGCGGCGACGGTGGGCGCCCCCATCGACCAGTTCTCCTTCCTCGAACAGCCCGAGTTGAACAGGATCAATGTGCTGGTCACCGCCGACGAGGGCGGCGACGGCATGTGGAGCCCTGAGCGCACCGAGGGCGGCGCGGCCCTGCTGCAGTTGCCCTTCTCGCGCTTCGGGGACGGGGAGGCGGGGGCCGACTTCGCCGACTACCGCATCCTGCCGGCGCTGGGGCAGGGACGGGCGCAGAACCGGTTCGTCGGGGACTTCCTCATCTACTCCAGCACGACATGGAACCGCCTGTACTGGCAGGAGCCGAAACTGCCCCGCTACGAAAGCCGCGTATTCGCGGTTCCCCTGAGCCCGGGACCAACCCAGGGCTGGGGCGTGCCGGGCATGGTGGGGCGCATCGAAGCCATGGGCCCGGACGCGCTGGTGGTCTCGGGCGAGGCCGACACCTTCTTCACCACCTTGGAACTGCAGACGCCTCGACCGGTCATCGGCGACCAGTTCGTCTTGGTCGGCTCAGAGGAGACCGAGAGCCGCAGCCACGCCTTCTTCTACCGCCCCGATCCGTCCAGCGCCGACGGCTCGACCGGAGTGCTGGGCCTGCCGGTCTCGCGTCCGCGTCCCGGCGCGGATCCCGACAGCGAGGGCGATACGCTGGAGACCATCACCTACATCCGCCGCAACAGCCTGGGGCGGCTGGGCGAGATCGGATCGCTGGACGCGGGCCTGAAGCGGCGGGCCGACGACGGCTGCGTGGCCTCCTGCTACGGCTGGTACGGCGACGCCCGCCCGATCTTCCTCGGCGACCGCATCCTGGCCCTGCTCGGCTATGAGGTGGTCGAGGGGCGCGAGCGGGGCGGGCGCATCCGCGAACTTCAGCGCGTGGACATGACGCCGCCCCGGCCGGCGGGACCGCGTCCCTATTACCTCGACCTCGATTGACCTTCGGCGCGGTTCGTCGCACTCCCCGGTCATGGCCAGAGAACCCGTCGTCCCGCCGCGCCCGCCGTGCGCCCTGTATCTGATCACCCCGCCGGCGATCCCGGACCTGTCCGCCTTCGCCGCGACGCTGGCCGAGGCGCTGGACGCCGGTTCCGTGGCGGCGCTGCAGATCCGGCTCAAGGACATCGATGACGACGCCGTCCTGGCCGCCGTCGCCGCGCTGAAGCCGGTGGCGCAGGCGCGCGGCGTGGCGGTGCTGCTGAACGACCGGCCGGACCTCGCCAAGCGCTCGGGCTGCGACGGGGTGCATGTAGGCCAGTCGGACGCCTCCTACGCCGAGGCCCGCCGGACGATGGGGCCGGACGCCATGATCGGCGTCACCTGCCACGACAGCCGCGAACTGGCCATGGACGCCGCGGAGGCGGGCGCCGACTACGTCGCCTTCGGAGCCTTCTTCCCGACCACGACCAAGGAAACGGACCACCGTCCCGAGCCCGAGATCCTGACCATCTGGCAGGAGACGGTCGAGACGCCCTGCGTCGCCATCGGCGGTATCACCGCCGCCAACGCCGCCGATCTGGCCCGCGCGGGGGCCGACTTCGTGGCCGTCAGCGGCGCCGTTTGGAACCATCCAAAGGGGGCGGCTGAGGCGGTTCGCGAGCTGGATCAGGTGCTTAGCGCGGCCTTCTGACCTTCAGGGGATATTAGGAAGCGCCCGGTTAGGTAGCGGACCAGTTTCGTCTGCCGGACCAGATCATGACGATGAGCCGCGTGCTCGACCCTCAGCCCGTTCCCGTCGCGGAGAAAACGGTCGGCGCGCGCCCCGTGAGCATCGACGTGTCGGCGACGCGCGGCATCGGCCAGCCGCTGGCGCCGATCTTCACCGCCATGGCGGTGATGGTCCTGACGATCCTAGCCCTGACCTTCGCCCGCACCGCCGACATGGTCGCCGCCCTCTGGGCCGCGGGCGGTCTGGCGGTCGCGGTCTGGCTGCGCACCTCGCGCGGCCCCCTGTACGATCTCTGCTTCGGCGGGCTGGTGGCCTGCGGTCTGGCGGCGGGCAACCTGCTGGCGGGCAATTCCACCACCACGACCCTGATCTTCACGATCGCCAACATGATGGACATCTATGCGGCGGTCCTGCTGGCCCGGCGCTTCGCCCCGACCCTGAACCTGGCGTCGGTGGAAGGCGCCAGCCGCTTCCTGATCAGCGCCGCCGTCATCGCCCCCATCCCGGCGGCGGTCTTCATCGGCGGCATGCTGTGGTTCCGCAACGGCGCCGACTTCATGGACACGGCCCAGACCTGGTGGTTCGGCCATGCGCTCAGCATCGCCGTGGTCGCCAGCTTCGGCCTGGCCCTGACCCGGCGCGAGCTGGTCCGCCTGCGCTCCCCGGCCCGGGCGACCGAGGCGGTCATCCTGCTGGGCCTGCTGACGCTCGCCAATGTGCTGATCTTCGGCCTGCAGTCGCTGCCGATCAGCTTCGTCACCCTGCCGCTGCTGCTGCTCATCGCGGTGCGCCTGCGCCTGCTGGGGGTGACCGCGGCCCTGCTGATCATCAGCGTCCTGGCCATCGGCGGCAGCATGCTGGGCCACGGCCCCTACGCCACCTCCTTCCAGGGGGCGGATCGCGCCATGATGGCCCAGCTTCTGGTCCTGTTCGGCTATCTGCCCATCCTGCTGGTCGCCGCCCTGCTGGAGGAGCGCGACCGCCTGTCCGACCGCGCCAAGGCCGGTCAGGTCCGCGCCGAGCGGGCGTCCGAGGCCAAGTCCCGCCTGCTGGCCAACGTGGCCCATGAGATCAAGAGCCCGGTCGGCGGCATCATCGGCATCGGCGAGCTGTGGCGCGCCGGCCAGCTGGGCCCGACCAGCCAGACACAGACCGAGATGGCCGAGATGCTGGTCAAGACCGCCCGTCAGGTCGAGGCCCTGGCTCACGACCTGCTGGACGTGGCCCGCGCCGAGTCCGGGGCGGTGAAGGTCGAGCTGCGTCCCACCGACGTTCCCGGCCTGCTGGATGACGTCCGCCGCGCCACCGTCCTGCGCCCCGAGGCCCAGGGCATCCGCATCGATGTGATCAGCGAAGGCGACGGCCTGGTGGCCCTGGCCGATTCCCAGCGGCTGGCCCAGGTGATCGGCAACCTGACCTCCAACGCCGTGAAATACGGCGGCTCGGGCGGTCTGGTCGTCCTGCGCGCCTCGCGCATCCATGACGGCGTCCGCGTCGAGGTCATCGACCGTGGCCCCGGCCTGTCCCCCGAGAAGCAGACCCAGCTGTTCGAGCCCTTCAACCGGTTGGGACTCGAGCGCTCGACCGTCGAGGGCCACGGCATCGGCCTGGCCCTGGCCAAGCGTCTGGTCGAGCTGCAGGGCGGCTCCATCGGCGTGGTCTCCACCCCGGGCGAAGGCGCTGTCTTCTGGGTCGAGCTGCCGTCGGCCTGATCGGTCTTGCCGTCGCCACGTTGAGGGGCGAAGGTCCCGACCATGAAAACCACCGCCGTGTCCGTCGCCGCCCTTCTCCTGCTCGCCGGAGCCGCCCAGGCCCAGACGGCCCAACCCGCGAGCCAGACGCCGCCGCCCGCGCCCGCCGCGGCCCCCGGCTCGGACTTCACCCGTGACCTGAACGGCGGTCCGCCGCGCCCGGCCGAGTATCTGGCCCCCGCGCCCGCCCCGGTGGTCGCGCCGCCTGCCGCCGTGACGCCCGCGCCGACCGTGGCTCCCGCTCCCCGACCGGCCACCGCCGCTCCGACGCCGGCTCCGGCGACCGCCGCGCCGCGTCCGGCGGCCCCGGCGACCCGCGCGCCTGCAACAGCCGCTCCGACGGTAGCCCCGACCCCGCGTCCCGCTGCCCCCGCTGCGACACCGGCCCCGCGTCCCGCCGCGCCCGCGACGACCCCGCCGCCCGCCGCCGTCACGCCCGCGCCGCGTCCGGCCGCTCCGGCCCCCACGCCCGCGCCTGCTACGGCCGCTCCGGCTCCGACGCCTGCGCCGACCCCGCCGCCGCCCGCGCCCAGCGTCTCGACGGTCACCGTGCTGGACGCCGCCGCCCGCGCGGCCCTGCCGTTCGCGGTCGAGCTTCCGGCGGGCTTCCAGATCGTCACGGGCCGTCCCGGTCCGGACTTCAAGATCTATACGATCCGTCGCGGCGAGCGGTCGTTCGTCATGGTCTATGCCGGTCCGGCCTCGCAGTTCCCCATCTACTCGGGCGAGCAGGTCGAGGCGGGCGGCCGCGTCAGCGTCGTCGCCACCGAGGACGGCCAGCGCCACGCCATGGAGCATCTGTTCCAGCGCGGAACCGCGCCGCGCGAAGTCCACATCTGGACCATGACGCTGGAGGGCGCCGACCGCGCCTTGGCCGAGCAGATCGCCCAGTCGATCGACGTCCGCTAGGCGTTACGCCCGGCGCACCGGCGTGTCGGTCCGGCCCAGCCTGACCCCGCGCGTTCCGGCGAAGACCAGCACCTCCAACCCCGGATCGGCGGCCCAGCGGCGCAGGGTCGCCTGATAGGGCTTGCGCCGCCAGTCATGCGGGCGGGCCGCGTCGCATTCGACGATCAGTCGCGCACCGCCCTGTTCGCTGTGCAGGACGAAGCCCGCCACCGACGGCTTCCAGTCGGCGTCCAGCGCCTCGGTCAGCAGCCACAGGCAGTTGAACGCCCGGCAGTCGTCGGGCCGGTCTTCATAGATGGCGCAGCCGCGCGCCTTGCTGAAGTGACGGCACCACTTGCCTGCGGGCTTGTTCAGCGCCGTCACCCCCATCAGCTTGCAGCACAGGCCGCACTCGCCGCACGACTTGTCCAAGCCGGTCAGGTCTCGGACCAGACCGCCAGCTCATTCCCGGCCGGATCGCGGAAATGGAACCGCCGTCCGCCGGGGAAGTCGAAGATCGGTTTCACGATCACGCCGCCCGCCGCCTCGACCTTGGCCAGCATGGCGTCGAGGTCATGGGCGAACAGGACCGGCAGGGGCGTCGTCGTCGCCTCTGTGGCGTCGGCGTCGAAGCCGCCGTCCAGTCCTTGGTCAAAGGCGGCATACGTCGGGCCATAGTCCACGAAGGTCCAGCCGAAGGCCGCCCCGTAGAAGGTCTTCACCGTCGGCAGGTCGCCGCCGGGCAGTTCGAGGTAATCCAGCTTTCCGTCTTCACGCACGGTCTCACTCCGGTTCAGGATCGCCATCCAACCGGCGTTCACTCTGCCGGGCCGGGAGCGGTGCGGCCAGAGGGCGCGGGGTCGCCCTCCGGCTTTTTCCACTGTCCTGCTTGCCAGCCGGGGGAATCCGCGCGAACCTGCAAATCGTTCTCAATCGCAGGACTGATCCAATGATCATTCTGACCACAGGGCAGGCGTCCCTGACCCGCCTCATGCAGGCGGACGCGGCCTCGCGGTCAGCGCACCTCGCGCCGCGCCAGATGAATGGTCATGGCGACCAGCGCCAGCAGACCGACACCGCAGCCCAGCCCCAGCGCGGTGGTCACGCGCCACGGTTCTGAGGCCAGCATGTTCACCGGCATCTGCCAGGGCAGGAAGACGCCCTGCTTGGCCGAGGTCGCCACGACGGCGAAGAAGGTCCCGCCGATCCCGACCACCAGCCCCGGTACGAAGCTGAAATAGCGCAGGGCGGTCCACAGCTGGATGGCTGCCATCAGCAGGGCCGCGCCGAACATCATGGCCAGGACCTTGATCCAGCGGGCCAGCTCCATCGGCCCGGTCGGCTCGATCACCGGCTTGATCATCACCGCCAGCTTCACCGCCACAATGGTCAGGCCCAAGGTCGCGGCGCTCATGATCGCCACCACGGCCAGGACGCAGACCACCTTGGCGGCGTACAGCTTCCAGCGGGGCAGGGGCAGGGCGCGCAGGTGGTCCCAGCTCTTCGGTCCATGCTCCATATGCGCCACTAGCGCGGTCAGGGCCGTCACGCTCATCGGCAGCATGAAGAAAGCCCAGATGCCCGCCGCGCTGCCCAGCCACATCTCCCACGGCTGGGGCTTGTCCCCGCGCAGCAGCATGAAGAAGGCGAAGACGGCGATCAGCGACGGCGCGGCGAGGGCCAGCAGGGCGGCCAGCGAGCGGTTCAGCTTGCGGGCTTCAACGGAAAGAATGGACAGCATCAGGCGGCCTCCAGCCGGGGTTGGGGTTGCGAGACCTCGCGGTAGATGCCTTCCAGCGAGCGGGCGCGCGGCCCGATGGCGAAGACATTCAACCCGGTCTCGATCAGGGCGCGGTTCAGGGCGGCGGCGGCGGCGCGGGCGTCCTCGCCGGGCTTCAGCCGGGCCACCGTCTCGTCCTCCGTCACCTCCAGGGTGAAGCCGCGCGCGCTCGCCAACGCGGCGGCGCGGGTCTGGTCGTCGGTCTGGAACACCACCTCCGGCGCCAGATCGGCCTTCAGCCGGTCCAGTTCGCCCTCCAGCACCAGCTGGCCGTGGCTCAGGATCCCGATGTGGGTCGCCGTCTGCTCGATCTCGCCCAGCAGGTGGCTGGACAGCAGCACCGTCGCTCCGGTCCGCTCGGGCAGGGCGCGCAGGAACCGGCGCATGTCGGCGATGCCGTCCGGGTCCAGCCCGTTGGTCGGCTCATCGAGGATCAGCACCGGCGGCGCGCCCAGCATGGCGCGGGCCAGACCCAGCCGCTGCCGCATGCCCAGCGAATAGTCGCTGACCCGGCGTCCGGCGTTGTCGGTCATCTCGACCACCTCCAGCACCCGGTCGATCTCGGTCTTCGGCAGGCCCAGCAGGGTGCGGGTCAGGTCCAGGTTCTCCCGTCCCGACAGATTGCCGTAGAAGCCGTGCGCCTCCAGCAGGGCGCCGGTGCGCCGCGCGGCGGCCAGCCGGTCGCGCGCCACATCGACCCCGGCCACGCGGGCCGCGCCCGAGGTGGGGGCGATCAGGCCCAGCAGCATCTTCAGCGTCGTCGTCTTCCCCGCGCCGTTGCGGCCCAGGAAGCCGTAGACGGCCTTGTCCGGCACGGTCATCGACACGGCGTCGACGGCCAGATGGTCCTTGAACCGGCGGCTCAGATGATGGGTCTCGATGGCGGCGGCCATGGCGGCGGCGCTCCTTTTGTTTAACTCTTAGATAAAGTTGCAAAGGGCTCGTCTTTAAGTCAAGATTAAAGACAAGACAGATTCCGACCCGCCGGAGAGGCCCCCTTGAGCAAGACCGAGACCGATCGCTTCCGGCTGATGTGCCGCCAGTTCAACTGGCTGGCGATCTTCATGGTCTGCTGCGTGGGCCTGCTGCTGGTGCTGATGTATGTGGCCTCGCCCATCGCCTACATGCTGCGGGGGCAGGCCCGTCCGCCCGAGTTCGTGGACCTCTGGCTGGCGCAGGCGATCAAGGATCTGCCCCAGCTCTTCTACCTGTTCGCCGTCTGGTCGATCGGCCGGGCCATGAGGCAGTTGGCCAAGGGGCGTCTGATCCAGCCGGTCATGGCCGCCGCCGTGCGCCGCGTCGGTCTGGCCCTTGGCTTCGGCGGCCTGCTCAGCGTCTTCGGCGTCACCAACATCATCCGGCTGGTGAATGGCGGCCACGGCGGCTGGCTCTATTTCGACGTCTCGGGCATGACGCTGGGCATGATCGGCGGCGCCCTGTTCCTGCTGGGCCGAGTCATGGAACAGGCGGACCGGGTTCAGGCCGAACTTGACGAAATGATCTGATGCCGATCCGTGTGACCCTCGACCAGCTGATCGTCAGCAAGGGCCTCAAGGCCCGCGACCTGGCGCAGCAGGTCGGCCTCAGCGAGACCCAGTTGTCCCTGTTCCGCTCCGGCAAGGTGAAGGGCATCCGCTTCCGCACCCTGGCCAAGCTCTGCGCGGCGCTGGAGTGCAAGCCGAGCGACCTGCTCGACTACGACTTCGACGCGGCGGACCTGCTTGGGGATGAGGAGGAGTAGGTCTGACCGTTCTCCCTCCCCACGAGGGGGTAGGGAGAAGGTTCGCTCAAACCCACCCCAACCTCTCCGCCCACCGCATCACCAGCTCCGGCCACACCGCCGCCGGCTTGCCCGCGATCAGCCGCACGCCGAACCCGTGTCCGCCCTCCTGGAACAGGTGCGCCTCGCTCGGCACGCCCGCCGCCTTCAGCGCCGTCAGCAGTTGAAGGCTGTTCTCCACCGGCACGGCCTCGTCATCCATGGCGTGCAGCAGAAAGACCGGCGGACGGCCCGCCCAGTCCATCCGCTCCAGCGAATAGCGCTCCATCGCTTCGGCCGACGGCGTCTCGCCCAGCATCTCCTTGCGTGAGCCCGCATGGACGAAGGGGTCGCTCATCGTCGCCACCGGATAGAGCAGGATCGACAGGTCGGGCCGCATCGACACGGCGTCGACGTCATCGACCGGGGCATAGGTCTGGTCCGTCCGCGTGGTCAGCATTCCGGCCAGATGCCCGCCCGCCGAGGCGCCCAGCACCGCAACGCGCGCCGGGTCCGGCGCCTGGGCCCTCACGATCCGCAAGGCCCGCTGCGCGTCCTGCAAAGGCGCATCCGGTCCCGCCGCCCACCCGTCGCCGGGCAGACGATAGCGCAGCACGAAACAGGTGACCCCCGCCGCCGCGAACACCCGCGCGCAGTCCAGCCCCTCCTTGTCCACCACCGCCCATTTGTAGCCCCCGCCCGGGATCAGCAGCAGGCTGGCCCCGTTCGGCCGCTCGGGCCTCAGCACCGTCAGGATCGGATCGGTGGTGTAGCGGGCGAACCGGTCATGGAAGGCCGGATCGGTCGAGCGCTCGGTCACCACCGGCGTCACCGTCACCCGCTCCCCGCCCGGCGCGCCGTGGGGCCACAGGCGGATCGTCTCGGTCGGGTCCGGCGGTGCGAGCTGCGACACCGGTGTCATCGCGAGCGCCGAAACCGGCGTCGCGGCGGCTGCGGCTAGGCCCAGCGCGCCTCTGCGGGTGGTGATCATGAAGGCCTCCGGGAAGGAGGCTAGGGCGAACCAGGCGGTTTCAGCAAGCGCGGCATCCTTCTCCCCTCGAGGGAGAAGGTGGCCCGGAGGGCCGGATGAGGGGGCTTTGTTCGTCGCGCAATTGGAAAGGGGGAGGCCCTCGCCGGCATCCCCCTCATCCCTCTCGCTTTGCGATCCAACCTTCTCTGGAGAGGAGAAGGAAATTTATGCCAGCTCCACCGCCATCGCCACGGCTTCGCCGCCGCCGATGCACAGGCTGGCCACGCCCTTGGTCCCGCCGCGTGTCTTCAGCGCCGCCAGCAGGGTGGCCAGCACCCGGGCGCCGGACGCGCCGATCGGATGGCCCAGCGCGGTCGCGCCGCCGTTCACATTCAGCTTGTCGTGCGAGATGCCCAGCTCGCGCATGGCGATCATCGGCACCACGGCGAAGGCCTCGTTGACCTCCCACAGATCGACGTCCTCGACCGACCAGCCCGCTTTCGCGAGGGCCTTCTGCATGGCGGGCACCGGGGCGGTGGTGAACTTGGCCGGCTCATGGGCGTGGGCGGCCTGGCCGACGATGCGGGCCAGCACCGGCAGGCCCAGAGCCTTGGCCACGCTCTCGCGGGTCACGACCAGGGCGGCGGCGCCGTCCGAGATCGAGGCCGAGGAGGCGGCGGTGATGGTGCCGTCCTTGGCGAAAGCGGGCTTCAGGTTCGGGATCTTGGACGGATCGGCCTTGGCGGGCTGTTCGTCCTCGCTGACCGTCACCGGGCCCTTGCGGGTCTGCACCTCCACCGGAACCACCTCGCCGCCGAAGGCGCCGCCGGTCACCGCCGCATTGGCGCGGCTCAGGCTCTCGATGGCGTAGGCGTCCTGGTCCTCGCGGGTGAACTGGTACTCATTGGCCGTGTCCTGGGCGAAGGAGCCCATCGGCTTGCCGGCCTGATAGGCGTCCTCCAGCCCGTCCATCATCATCGAGTCGACGATGACGTCGTGGCCGATGCGGGCGCCGCCGCGGTGCTTGTTCATCAGATAGGGGGCGCCGGTCATCGACTCCATGCCGCCCGCCACGATGATGTCGGCCGAGCCGGCCTTGATCGCGTCGGCGGCCATCATCACGGCCTGCAGGCCCGAGCCGCACATCTTGTTCACGGTCGTCGCCTCGACGTGCTGGCCGAGGCCGGCCCCCAGAGCCGCCTGACGGGCCGGGGCCTGACCCAGACCGGCGGGCAGGACGCAACCCATATAGATCTGCTCGACCTTCTCCGGCGCCACGCCCGCGCGCTCGACGGCGGCCTTGACCGCGATAGCGCCCAGCTCGGTGGCCTTCACGCCCGACAGGGCGCCCTGGAAGCCGCCCATCGGGGTGCGGGCGAAGGAACAGATGACGACCGGATCGGACATAGAGAGCATCCTTTTTGAAAACCTACGGCGGCTAGATCGTCCCTTTCGTCCTCGGACGCAAGCCCAACCATCTAGTCCCCGGACGGCGCCAGTTCAGGCAGCCAGTCGGGGCGGCGCACCCGTACAGGACGCCCGTCCACGGTCAACTCTCCGTTCAGCCGATCCATCCGCACCAGCGCCATCGCGATCCCGTCGCGCCCGCTCAGCACCTCGCCCGCGCGCAACTCGCCGTTCAGCACTTCCGCCCCGAAGGCCGGGGCCGGACCGTCGAATTCCAGCGGCATCATCCGGTTCTTGATCGTCCCGCGCCGCTTCATGCGCGAGGTCGTCTCCTGACCGATGAAACAGCCCTTCTGGAAGTCGATGCCGTTCAGCAGGTCGAAATTGGCCTCGATCGGATAGGTCTTGTCGGCGGGCGCATCGTTCGTCGGATCGGGCGCCCCGACGGCCAGCCGGTGCGCCTGCCAGTCGTCCTCCGAGGCATTGGTCTCGATCTCGCCGCCATACCGCCGCCCGCCCAGCGCCGGCTCGCGCGGATCAATGGCGAAGCCCTCGACGGCGCCGCCCCAGCCGACGAACACGGCGCGTTCATCGGCCTCCACAGCCACATTGGCCCTGAGCTTGTACATCGACAGCCGCTGGATCAGCGCCTCCCGCCGCTCCGCCGCCACGTCCAGCAGCAGGTCGTCCGCCTCGCCATGGATGAACAGGTCGAAGAGCAGCCGCCCTGGCGGCGACAGCAGCGCCCCGAACCGCAGTTCGCCCTGCGCCAGCGTCTCCACATCCTGCGTCAGCAGATTGTGCAGAAACGGCCGGGCGTCCGGGCCGCTCACCCGGATCAGGGCGCGGGAGGTCAGGCGGGCGATGCGCGTGGTCATGGCGGGTAGATAGGGCGTTCCCTCTCCCATGGGGAGAGGGAGGGGCCCGCCGACGCAGTCGGTGGGAGGGTGTGGGGTGGGAGGTCGGCGGTCCCTGACTATTCGGTGTGGGCGGCTTGTCATCCCGGACGAGCGCAGCGAGATCCGGGACGGGAAGGTAATCCCTCTCAATCCTCCCGGAAATCGCAGCGCGATTATCCGGGAGACGGTCGGCCGCAAGCTGTCTCCCGGCTCGCTGCTGGCGCACCGTCCGGGAGCTCGGAACGAAAGAGACGCCGGCGTCCCGGATCACCGCTGCGCGGCGTCCGGGATGACAAGGCAGGGGAGCGGACGCGGAGAGGCTAAGCTTCCCCCACCGCATACCGCGCCGTGATCCCGTCCCGTTGCCAGTCGTGCTCGTCCAGCCTGTCCAGCGACCGCACCACCCGCCCGACGAAGCCTTCGAAATCCCCTGCCTCGACCGCCGGTCTCAGCCACTCGGTCACCACGGCCCGCGCCGGATAGGTCCCCACCGGTCCCGGCACGCTCAGCGCCACCTCGATCCCCTCGGCCAGCCAGCCGGCGACCACGGCGAAGAAGTCCTCCGACGCCAGAAACTCCGTCCGGCGGATGACGAACAGGGTGATCACCCCCTCGTCGATCCCGTCCGGCCGCACGATCACCCCGCTCCGGTCCGGCCGCCACCCATCATCCAGCTCAATGACCCGCCACAGGCAGAACCACACCCGGCAGGTCTGCGGCCGGATCGCATGCACGCTGCACCCCGCGCCGTTGACGCAATAGCCGCACAGCTCGCCCGTCGGCTTGGCCAGTTCAGGCAGGTCCAGCGGGATCACCCGGCAGCACTCGACGCAGCCGCCGCACTCGCGACCGGGCAGGAGGGGAAGGCTCATCCTACAGGCACGTACCCCAGGTCGGGGCGCCGGGGCGAGCCGTGAGGTCGTCGATATAGATCCGTAGCTGGGTGACCGGCATCTGGGTCATGGCATCGACCAGCCCCTCGTCCGCGTCCGCCTGACAGATTTCCGCCTCGGGGCGCCCGACGTTCGCCTGCTCTCGTTTGAACTGATCGAAATCTTCCTGCGTGATCTCCGAGTTCGCCCGGACATAAGCGTCCAGTCGCTCGACCGACCGCTTCAGCTCGGCCTTCATTTCCGGGCTGACATTCGACGGACACCGTTCAACGACATCCGACGCGAAACTGTACAGCGCCCAGGCGCAGACCACCCCTTCGCCCGGCGGCGCCTCGCGCGCGGTCTGGACCGGCGCGTTCCCGAAGGCGGCCAGGCCGGTCAGGGCGACGATGGACAGGGGGATCAGGCTCAGGCGGCGGCGCATGGCGGCGTTCTCCAGTTTCGTCCACACGAACCTACGCATTCGCAACGTGAAAACCATCATGTCCCGATGACGTGACGAGAATCCGTATACAACCGTCGCATGGCGGGCCGTTTCCCCATTCTCTACATCGCTGAAGCCGGCGCCGAAGACGCCGTAATGTCGTCCGGCGTCCTCGCCTATCTGGTCGAGGCCATGCCGCAGGCCAGCTTCACCATTGTCGGCTCGCCGCAGAGCGCGCCCCTGTTCGCCGACACCCCGCGCCTCGACAGGCTGATCGTGCTGGAGCGCGAGAAGCGGCTCGACTGGCTGGGCCTGTGGAACCAGGTCCGGGCGATCAAATGGGGCCTGGTCGTCGACATGCGCGGCACCACCTTCTCGGGCAAGCTCAGTCGTCAGAAACGCGCCGTGCGCGGCAAGGACGAGGCGGGCTTTCACAAGGTCGAGCTGGCCGCCCGCGTGCTGCAACTGGACGAGGTCCAGCCGCCGCGCCTCTACGTCTCCGACGCCACCCGCGCCTCCGTCGACGCCCTGCTGCCGCATGAAGAGGCGCCCCTGCTGGTGATCGCCCCCGGCGCCGAATGGATGGGCCGCGAGTGGCCGTCCGAACGCTATGCGACCCTCGCCTCGACCCTGACCAACGACGGCCCACTGGCCGGGGGCAGGGTGGTGGTCATCGGGACCGAGGCCGACAAGGACGCGGGCCACACCATCCGTCTGGCCATGCCGCGTCACCGCACCACCGAACTGCCGGGCAAGCTGACGCCGGTGCAGGCGCTGGCGGTGCTGGAGCGGGCGAAGCTCTATCTGGGCGGCGACTCCCTGTGGACCCAGTTGGCCGTCGCCGCGGGCGCGCCCGTCGTGGCCGCCTACGGCCCCTCGGACGACACGGTGCGCGGCCCCTGGGGCGGCGTCGTCGTCCGCGGCCCCCGCTCGGTGGAGGAGTTCCGCAAGATCGACCCCGGCCTCAACCAGGCCATCCTGCACATGAACGAGGTCCCGGCGGACCGCGTGCTCAAGGCGGCGAAGAAGCTGCTGGCCGAGCGGGGGTAGCTTCTCTGCTATCGTCATCCCGACGAAAGTCGGGACCCAGCGGCGCCGCGAAGGCGGCGAAACACTGAAGATCTAAAAGCACCGGCGCTCCCGATAGAGTCGCGCTCACGCGCGCCGCTGGCTCCCGGGTCCGTCGGGATGACGATAGCAAGAAAGGGGGGGCGGGGAAGCGACACGACCAATCCTGACGCATCGGACTGCTACCCTACTGCCTACCGCCTACTGTCTACCGCCCCACCTCCACCGATAGACGACATAGACGGCATAGACGGTCTATTCGCACCGTCTCACCGTCCCGCCCGCCTCACACCAATTACACTGTTCACACCCTCTTTTTTCCGCCCGCCCCCTGCCATCCGTCCCGTTTCCGACTATTCAGACCGGCCATGACCTACGACCTGATCGTTCGCGGCGGCGAAGTCGCCAATCACGCCGGACGCGGCCTCGCCGACGTCGGCATCATCGACGGCAAGATCGCCTTCATCGGCGACCTGTCTCAGGCCTCGGCGGGCGAGGTGTTCGACGCCACGGGCCTCACGGTTCTGCCGGGCGTCATCGACACCCAGGTCCACTTCCGCGAACCGGGGCTGGAGTGGAAGGAAGATCTGGAGACCGGCTCGCGCGCCGCCGCTCTGGGCGGGGTCACCGCCGTGTTCGAGATGCCGAACACCGAGCCCAACACCACCGATCCGGTCACCCTGGAAGACAAGCTGGCCCGCGCCCGCGACCGCATGTGGACCGACCACGCCTTCTACATCGGCGGCACCCACGAGAATGCCCGCTTCCTCGGTGATCTGGAGCGTCTGCCGGGCTGCTGCGGCGTCAAGGTCTTCATGGGCGCCTCGACCGGCACCCTTCTGGTCGCTGACGACGACGGGGTGCGCGAGGTCCTGCGCCATGTGAAGCGCCGCGCCACCTTCCACTCCGAGGACGAATACCGTCTGGTCGAGCGCCGTCCGCTGGCCCGCACCGGCGACTGGACCAGCCATCCGGAGGTCCGCGACCCCGAGAGCGCCATCATGTCCACCCGCCGTCTGGTCGGGCTGGCCAGGGAGACCGGCGCCCGCATCCACGTGTTGCACGTCACCACGGCGGAAGAGATCGAGTTCCTGGCCGGGCACAAGGACGTCGCCACCGTCGAGGTCACCCCCCAGCACCTGACGCTGGACGGGGACGAGGCCTATGACCGCCTCAAGGGGCTGGCCCAGATGAACCCGCCGATCCGCAACAACTACCACATCGCCGGCCTGTGGCGCGGGGTCGAGCAGGGCGTCGCCGACGTGCTGGGCTCGGACCACGCTCCGCATACGCTGGAGGAGAAGGCCCGTCCGTATCCGGCCTCGCCCTCGGGCATGCCGGGCGTCCAGACCCTGGTGCCGGTCATGCTGACCCATGTCGCCAACGGCCGCCTGACGCTGGACCGCTTCATCGACCTGACCAGCCACGGCGCCAACCGCGTCTTCGGCATCGCCGGCAAGGGCCGGATGGCCGAGGGCTATGACGCCGACCTGACCATCGTCGATCTCAAGAAGAAGCACGTGCTGAAGCACGAGGACATGGCCACCCGTTCGGGCTGGACCCCGTTCGACGGCTTCGAGGCCACCGGCAAGGCCATGGCCACCATCGTTCGCGGCCGCGTCGTGATGCGCGACGGCGAGCTGCAGGGCACCGCCCACGGTCGTCCCGTCCGCTTCCAGGAGACCCTCGCCTGATGAAACTCGAAGAGCAGATCGTCCTCGTCACCGGCGGGGCGCGCGGCGTCGGCGCCGCCGTCATCCGCGCCTTCGCCCGTGAAGGCGCCCGCGTCGTCATCAATTTCCGCGCCAGCGAGGACGCCGCCCGCGAACTGGTCGACGAGTTCCCGGAACAGGCCGTCGCCTTCCGCGCCGACGTCACCGACCGCGAGGCGGTGCACGAGATGGTCGCCCTGGCCGAAGACGTCTTCGGCTCGCCGGTGACGACCGTGGTCAACAATGCGCTGGACTACAGCTTCAACGGCGAGGCCCGGTCCAAGCTGAACGACATCGACTGGTCCGAGCTGGAGGACCAGTTCGCCACCGTCGTGCGCGGCGCCCTGAACGTCATCCAGGCCACGGCGCCGGGCATGGCCGCCAACGGCTTCGGCCGGGTGGTCAACATCGGCACCAACCTGTTCCAGAATCCGGTCGTGCCCTACCACGACTACACCGCCGCCAAGGCCGCCCTGCTCAGCCTGACCCGCACGGCCTCGGCCGACCTCGGTCCGCAGGGCATCACGGTCAACATGGTCTCCGGCGGCCTGCTGCGCACCACCGACGCCAGCAAGGCGACCCCGGAAGCCGTCTTCGACCTGATCGCCGGCATGACCCCGCTCCGCTCGGTCACCACCCCGGAAGAGTTCGCCGACGCCGTCCTCTTCTTCGCCTCGCCGTGGAGCCGGGCGGTCACCGGCCAGAACCTCGTCGTCGACGGCGGGCTGGTCAGGGACTGACGAAAGCGGCCCGGAGACTGCGCGAGCAGTCATCCGGGCCACGCGTCGCCTTGGTCCGATTTCAGCGCGACTTACGCCGCCCGCGCCATCACCTGCGAGCCGCCCCCCGCGATCCGAAAGCGCTGGATCAGGTGGGCCAGCTGTTCCGCCTCATGGCTCAGGGCCTGATTGGCGGCGGTGGTCTGTTCGACCATGGCGGCGTTCTGCTGGGTGGTCTGGTCCATCTGGTTGACGGCGGTGTTGACCTCGACCAGTCCGACGGCCTGCTCGTTGGCCGAGGCGGCGATCTCGCCGGCCAGTTCGTTGATCTTCGCCACCTGACCGATCAGGGCGGTCAGGGCGCCGCCGGTCTGGGAGACAAGGCGGGCGCCTTCGCCGACGCTGGCGCTGGAGGCGGCGATCAGCGCCTTGATCTCCTTGGCGGCGTCGGCCGAGCGCTGGGCCAGGGCCCGCACTTCCGAGGCCACAACCGCGAAGCCGCGACCGGCCTCGCCCGCGCGGGCCGCCTCGACCCCGGCGTTCAGGGCCAGCAGATTGGTCTGGAAGGCGATCTCGTCGATAACGCCGATGATCTCGCCGATCCGGCCCGAGGTGCTCTCGATCTGGGTCATGGCGGCGGTGGTGTCGGCGATGATCCGCTCGCGCTCGGCGGCGCCCTTCTGGGCCTCGTCGGTGATGTCGGCGGCGGCGCGGGCGCCCTCGGCGGTCTTCTTCACCGTGACGGTGATCTCGTCCAGGGCGGCGGCGGTCTCCTCCAGCGCGGCGGCCTGACGCTCGGTGCGGCGCGACAGGTCGTCGGTGGCGGTGCTGACCTCGGTGGCGCCCGAACGCATGGCGCCGGTCAGGACGATGATCTCGCCCATGGTCTCGGCCAGGGCGTCCATGGCGGCGTTGTAGTCGTCCTTCAGCTGGCGGCTGCGGGCGGCGAAGGTCAAATTGATGCGGTGGGTCAGGTCGCCCTGCGCCAGCGCCGACAGGCCCTTGCCCAGCGCTTCGACGACCACGGCGTCCTCTTCGGCCAGACGGGCGGTCTCGGCTTCGGAGGCGATGCGGGCCTGACGGGCGGTCTCGCGCATGCCCTCGGCCTCGCCCTCGACCTCGCGCTGGCGGATGGCGGCGTCACGGAAGGCCAGGACGGCGCGGGCGATGTGTCCGATGTCGTCGCCACGGGCGGCCCACGGGGCCTCGAAGCTGGTGTCGCCCTGACGCAGGGACTCCATCCGGTCGCACAGCGCCTGCAGCGGCGAGAACATCCGGCGCGACAGCACCAGACAAACGCCCAGCACCAGCAGGGCCATCACCGTGCCGCCCGCGAACAGGGCGATCATCACGTGATTCACCGAGGCCATGAAGTCGGCCTTGGGCACGCCGACGTACAGGACGCCGATGGTCTGGCCCTGGGCGTTCTTGATCGGGTCGTAGGCGACGAAATAGGGCTTTCCAAGAATGTCGGCCGATCCGCGATAGGACTGGCCCTCGCGCAGCACAGCGTCATGCACCGGTCCAGCCTTCAGCTTGGTGCCGACGGCCCGCGAGCCATCTTCCTTGACCACATTGGTCGTCACCCGGGTGTCGCCCATGAAGACGGTGGCGGTGCCGCCGACGAGGGTCTTGATCCGGTCCACCGGCTCGACGAAGTCGTTCAGCGTCGTGCCGCCGACCCGCAGGGTCTGGCCGTCTGAGCTGAAGTTGGCGCCATAGTCGGCCAGCACGTCCCAGGCGACGCGCATATTGGTTTCCTGACGCTCGGCCGCCCGGGCCTCCGCATCGCGGGTCAGAAGCACGGCGGCGACCGCCATCAGGGTCAGTGTCAGGACGCCGAGCGCGGCGATGACCATCAGGGCCATCTTGGCCGAGAGGGAGAGCGAGCTGATCTTCATGGGACGCACCGTAAAACCCGCGCCGGGGGAGCGGCGCTTACGTCTGGTCAACCACGGCAGGCCTGACTATGGGGTTCACGGGCGTTTACGGTAAATCACGTAACCGCGGTTGCTCGACGCAGGGCGTTGAATCAGATGGAGAAGCTGACGCCACAACCGCAGCTTGAGGCGGCGTTCGGGTTCCTGACCACGAACTGGGCGCCGGCCAGATCATCGACGAAGGCGATCTCCGAGCCCTTGAGGAAGGGCAGGGAGACGGTGTCCACCACCGCCGCCTGACCGTCGGTCTCAATGCGGATATCGTCGGCGTCGCCCGCCTCGATCAGCTCGAACCGATACTGGAAGCCCGAGCAGCCGCCGCCGTCCACGGCCACGCGCAGCAGGACCGGACGCCCCTCGATCTCGCCCAGTTTGGCCAGACGCTTGGCGGCGCTTTCGGACAGGGTCAGGCCATGACCGCCTGTGGGGGCGGAGATGGCGAAGGCGGGGGCGGATTGGACGGTGCTCACAAGGGCCTATATGAGGCGCGCACGGGCGTTCGCAAAGGCCCGTCCTCGCGAATGAGCAGCCGAACTTGATCCCTGACCGCGCGCCCTACGCCGAATACCCCGAGCACAGCCGCGGACGGCTGTCGCCCGAGCCGATCAGCCGCACCCGCAACGCCTTCGCCCGCGACCGCGACCGGATCATCCACGCCACCGCCTTCCGTCGCCTGAAGGAGAAGACCCAGGTCTTCGTCGCGCACGAGGGCGATCACTACCGCACCCGGCTGACGCACAGCCTCGAGGTGGCGCAGATCGCCCGCTCGCTGGCCCATGCCCTGCGGCTGGACACCGATCTGGCCGAGACCATCGCCCTGGCCCACGATCTGGGCCACCCGCCCTTCGGCCACGCGGGCGAGGACGAACTGCAGGCCTGCATGGCGGCCTACGGCGGCTTCGATCACAACGTCCAGACCTTCCGCGTCGTGACCAAGCTGGAGGAGCGCTATCCCCAGTTCGACGGGTTGAACCTCAGCTGGGAGACCGTCGAGGGCGTGATCAAGCACAACGGCCCGGTCAGCCACCGGCTGGACGAGCCGTCGTGGAAGGCCATCGCCGACTATGCGCCGGGCTGGGACCTGAGGCTGGACAGCTTCGCCTCGCTGGAGGCCCAGGCCGCCGCCATCGCCGACGACATCGCCTACAACAATCACGACGTCGATGACGGGGTTCAGGCGGGCCTGTTCACCTTGGACGACCTGATGGACGTGCCCCTGATCGGGCCGGTGCTGCACGGCGTCCGCGCCGACTGGCCCAATATCAACGAGCGGATGGTCCGCATCGAGGCCGTGCGCCGGATGATCGGGGTCATGGTCGAGGACGTGCTGGCCGAGACCGGACGGCGGCTGGAGGCGGACAACATCCGCTCCACCGAGGACGTGCGCACCGCCTCGCGCACCCTGGTCGCCTTCTCGCCGGCCATGCTGGCCGACCTGGGCGTGCTTCGTAAGTTCCTGTTCGAGCGGATGTACCGCCACTACCGCGTCAACCGGACCCGCAGTCAGGCCCGGCGCATCCTGGCCGAGATGTTCCAGCTGTTCATGGCCGAGCCCGAGACCATGCCGCCGGAATGGTCGAGGCCCGCCCGCGACGGCGACGAGGCCAAGCGCGCCCGCGCCGTCTGCGACTACATCGCCGGCATGACCGACCGCTATGCGATCGAAGAGCACAAGAAGCTGTTCAGCCTCGACCTCGCGCTGGATCTGTGATTCGTAAGCCGGGCTGGGACGGGTAAGCTATTGGGCCGACGCGGGCGATTCGCGGTCGGCGACGTTCCTGAGGCGCGGCCATGTCCCACGAAGATCCCTACCGTCCGAACCCCGGTCGCGACCGCGGCGCCTATACGCCCCCGACCGACGACGACCTGCCGTTTGATCGCGGCGGCTATGATCCGCGTCGCGGCGGCGGTCCCGCCGGTGGCGGCGGCAAGGCGCCGCCCCTGACCCTGATCATCTCCGGCGTGGTCCTGCTGCTGCTGATCATCGCCGTGGTCGTCTACTATCAGGCGGGTCCGCGCGCCTCGGGCGACGCCCCGCCCGCCGTGGGGGCTCCGGTTGGCGACCTGAAGACCGCCGCCCCGGTCGAAGCCCAGCCGGTCGATCCGGAAGCGGGCATCGATGTCTATTCCGGCGGCGCGCCCACCAGCGAGACCCCGACCTTCACCCCGCCGCCGGAGGCTGTGCAGCCGCGCCCGGCGCCGCAGCCCGAGCCCGTCGCGCCGGCCGCGACCCGTCCGACTCCGCCCGCCGCCACCACGCCTCCGCCCGCCAAGGCCGAGCCCGCGGCCCCGGCCACGACCGGCGGAACCTCGGGCGTCCAGATCGGCGCCTTCTCGACCCCGGCCATCGCCGAGCGCGAGTACGGCCAGGTCGTCGGCCGCTATCCGTCCCTGACCCGCGGCTCGACCCGCCGGGTGCAGGAAGTCACCTCGTCCAGCGGTTCGACCCTGTACCGCACCACCGTCACCGGCCTGAGCCGCGAACAGGCGACCGCCCTGTGCAGCGCCATCAAGTCGAACGGCGGCGACTGCATCGTTCGCTGACGCCCGGTGACGACGGCGGCGATCTACGGCTGTAGCGGCCATCGGCTGACGGCGGAGGAGAAGGCCTTCTTCTCCGACGTCCGGCCGTGGGGCTTCATCCTGTTCCGCCGCAATGTCGAAAGTCCGGACCAACTGCGCGCCCTGACCGCTGAACTGCGCGACTGCCTTGGCGACGAGGCCGCCCCCATCCTGATCGATCAGGAGGGCGGACGAGTCCAGCGGATGGGGCCGCCGCACTGGCCCAAATATCCGCCGGGCGAGGCCTATCTGAAGGCGACCAATGATCCGCTGGCGGCGCGCGAGCTGGCCCGGCTGGGCGGTCGTCTGCTGGCCCATGATCTGAAGGCGGTCGGGATCACCGTTGACTGCCTGCCGGTGCTCGACGTGCCGGTGCCCGGCGCCCACGACATCATCGGCGACCGCGCCTATGCCCATGATCCCGCCGATGTGGCCCGGCTGGGCCGCGCCGCCGCCGAGGGGCTGCTGGCGGGCGGGGTCCTGCCGGTGATCAAGCACATGCCCGGCCACGGCCGCGCCTTCGCCGACAGCCACAAGGCCCTGCCGGTGGTGCATGCGGATTTCGAGACACTGGACGGCTGGGACTTCGCCCCGTTCAAGGCTCTGTCCGACATGCCCATGGCCATGACGGCCCACGTCGTCTTCACCGCCGTCGATCCTAAGCGCCCGGCGACCACCTCGAAGGAGGCGGTGAAGCTGATGCGCGAGCATCTGGGCTTCGGCGGCCTGATCCTGACCGACGACCTGTCGATGCACGCCCTGTCCGGCTCGTTCCGCGAACGGGCCGAGGCCTCGCTGAAGGCGGGCTGCGACGTGGTCCTGCACTGCAACGGCGATCTGGCCGAAATGGCCTCGGTCGCCGAGGGCGTCGGCAAGCTGAAGGGCAAGGCGGCCCGCCGCGCCGAGGCCGCCCTGGCGCGCATCGTCCATACGCCCGAGCCGCTGGACTATCGCGAGGCCCACGACCGCTTCGCCGCCCTGCTGGCCGGACGGTTCGAGGCGGCGAAGGGGCCGGACGTCGGGGAGGCGCAGGCCTAGTTCCATGACCGACGCCTTCCAGCCCAACCTGGACTTCGCCGCCGCCGACCAGGCGGACGAACGCGACGCCTTCGTGGTCGATCTGGAAGGCTATGAAGGCCCGCTGCACGTGCTGCTGGCGCTGGCGCGGACGCAGAAGGTGGACCTGCTGAAGCTGTCCATCACCCGGCTGGCCGAACAGTATCTGGCCTTCGTGCATGAGGCGCGGCGGCGCAACTTCGCCCTGGCGGCCGACTATCTCGTGATGGCGTCCTGGCTGGCCTATCTGAAGTCCCGCCTCCTGCTCCCCCGCAATGAGAAGGGCAAGGGCGACGAGGTGCCCGCCGAGGAGATGGCGGCGGCCTTGGCCTTCCGCCTGCAGAAGCTGGAGGCCATGCGGCGGGCGGTCGAGGCGATCCAGTCCCGGCCCCAGCTGAAGCGCGACGTCTTCACCCGTGGCGACCCGGAGGCGACGGTGATCATCCCGTCCGACCGCATCGACGCCAGCCTGTACGAGCTGATGGCCGCCTATGTGACTCAGCGGCGGCGCGAGGAGATGCGGCGCTACAATCCCGGCCAGCGGGTCGAGGCCTTCCAGCTGGAGGCCGCCCGCGACTGGCTGCGCGAGGTCCTGCCCCGGCTGGAGCAGTGGACGCCGCTCGACAAGATCGCGCCCGAGAAATACGAGGACGAGGGGCCCTCGCAGGCCAGCTATACAGCTTCGACCCTGTCGGCCAGTCTGGAGCTGGTGAAGGAGGGGGCCATGGACGTGAAACAGGCCGAGGCCTTCGCCGACATCTTCCTCAAGCGCCGCGGCAAGGGCTTGCCGCTGGAACTGACCCCATGAGCATCCAGTTCGCCCCCGATCACATGGAGATCGAGCGCCGCGTCGAGGCGCTGCTGTTCGCCGCCGCCGGTCCGCTGTCGGCGGCCGAGATCGCGCGCCGCCTGCCCGAGGGCGCGGACGTCGGCGGGGCCATCTCGGCCCTGCGCGAGCGGTATCAGAACAGGGGCGTGGAGCTGGAGTGCGTGGCCGACCGCTGGCGTTTCCGCACTGCCGCCGACCTGTCTTTCATGATGACCGAAGAGCGGGAGGAGCCGCGTCGCCTGTCCAAGGCCGCGCTCGAGACCCTGGCCATCATCGCCTACCACCAGCCCTGCACCCGGGCCGAGATCGAGAGCGTGCGCGGCGTCTCCCTGTCCAAGGGAACGCTGGACCTGCTGCTGGAGATGGGGTTCGTGAAGCTGAAGGGGCGTCGTCGCACGCCGGGCCGCCCGGTGACCTACGCCACCGCCGACAAGTTCCTGGAACACTTCAGCCTGGCCAGCCTCTACGACCTGCCGGGCGTTCAGGAGATGAAGGCCGCGGGCCTGCTGGACCTGTCCATCCCCGTCGGCTTCGAGGTCCCGGACCCCACCCGCGCCTCCGACGAGGACGACGTCCCCCTGCTGGCGGGCGAGGAGGACGGGCCGGAGTTCGCACAGGACTTCGTGTCGGAGGATTAGAGCGAGGTCCTCCCCCAGCGGGGGAGGGGGACCATGCGCAGCATGGTGGAGGGGTGTGTCCTCAGGCTCTGTCATTCTGGAGGGTGAGCCTGTCTCCGGCGCCCCTCCACCGCTTCGCGGTCCCCCTCCCCCGCAGGGGGAGGAACTTTGATGCATTCCGCCAAAACCCCTGCTAACCCGCTTCGATGATCGCTCGCCTTCGCCCCGTTCCGTTCGACCTCGGTCCCGTCCACTTCGTCGGCATCGGCGGCATCGGCATGAGCGGCATCGCCGAGATCATGCTCAAGATCGGCTATTCGGTGCAGGGCTCGGACGCCAAGGCCTCGGCCAATACCGAGCGGCTGGAGAAGCTGGGCGCCAAGATCTTCATCGGCCATGACGCCGCCCATGTGGGCGAGGGCGTGTCGGCGGTGGTCTATTCGACCGCGGTAAAGGCGACGAACCCCGAGATGATGGCCGCCCGCGAGCGGCGCATCCCGCTGGTCCGCCGCGCCGAGATGCTGGCCGAGCTAATGCGGCTGCAGTTCTCCATCGCGGTCGGGGGCACCCACGGCAAGACGACGACGACCTCGATGGTCGCGGCCCTGCTGGACGCCGCCGGGCTGGACCCGACGGTGGTCAACGGCGGGATCATCAACGCCTACGGCACCAACGCCAAGGTCGGCGACGGCGACTGGATCGTGGTCGAGGCCGACGAGAGCGACGGCAGCTTCCTGCGCCTGAAGTCCACGGTGGCCATCGTCACCAACATCGATCCCGAGCATCTGGACCACTACGGCGACTTTGACGGCGTCCGGAAGGCGTTCGTGGACTTCGTCGAGAACATCCCCTTCTACGGCTTCGCGGCGGTCTGTCTGGATCACCCCGAAGTGCAGCGTCTCGTCGCCTCCATCGATAACCGCCGTCTGGTCACCTATGGCGTCAATCCGCAGGCCATGGTCCGCGCCGACAACTGCGAAATGGGCCCCGATGGCTGCCGCTTCGATGTGGTGATCCAGCAGCAGGGGCTGGCCGCGCTGGACGAGCCGATCCGCATCGAAGGCCTGCATCTGCCGATGGCCGGTTGGCACAATGTCTCCAACGCCTTGGCCGCCATCGCCGTGGCGCGCGAGCTGGACGTGTCGGATGAGGCCATCAAGGCCGGTCTGGCGGGCTTCGGCGGGGTGAAGCGCCGCTTCACGACCACGGGCGTCGCCGGCGGCGTGCGGGTGATCGACGACTACGGCCACCACCCGGTCGAGATCGCCGCCGTGCTGAAGGCCGCCCGCCAGGTGGCCGAGGGTCGCGTCATCGCCGTGGTTCAGCCGCACCGCTACACCCGCCTGCGCGACCTGATGGAGGAGTTCTCCACCTGTTTCTCGGACGCTGACGCCGTGATTGTGGCCGACGTCTATCCGGCGGGCGAGGCCCCTCTGGAGGGCGTGGACAAGCATGCGCTGGTCGACGGCATCCGCCGCTTCGGCCACCGGCATGTCCAGCCGCTGGAGAACGCCGCCGTCCTGCCGCGCGCGATCAAGGAAGAGGCCAAGCCGGGCGATCTGGTCGTCCTGCTGGGCGCCGGCGACATCACCAGCTGGGCCTACGCCCTGCCGGCGCAGCTGGAGGCGCTGTCTTGAGTTCGTATCCCGAAGTCCGCGGCAAGCTGCTGCTGAACGAGCCGCTGGGGCCGTACACCTGGTTCCGGGTGGGCGGGGCGGTGGATGCGCTGTTCATCCCGGCGGACGCCGACGATCTGGCCGACTTCCTCAAGGCGCTGGACCCGGCGGTTCCCGTGACCGTGCTCGGCGTCGGCTCGAACGTCATCGTGCGCGACGGCGGGGTTGAGGGCGTGGTGATCCGGCTGGCCGGGCGTCCCTGGGCCCAGATCACGACCGAGGGCGACACCATCACGGCCGGCGCGGGCGCGCTGGACTCGATGGTCGCCAAGGCCAGCGCCAAGGCGGGCATCGGCGGGCTGGAGTTCTATGCGGGCATTCCGGGCACCATTGGCGGCGCCCTGACCATGAACGCGGGCTGCTACGGCGCGGAGACGAAGGACGTGCTGGTCTCGGCCTGGGGCCTGACCCGGTCGGGCGAGCGGGTGGACTATGTGCTGGCCGACTTCGGCTACACCTATCGCCACTCGGTCGTACCGGAGAACGATATCATCTGGGTCGAGGCCGTCTATCGCGGGACGCCCGCCGATCCGGAAACGGTCACGGCGAAGATCAACGAGATCACCAGCCGTCGCGAGACCACCCAACCGATCCGCGAGAAGACCGGCGGCTCGACCTTCAAGAACCCCGAAGGCCATTCCTCGTGGAAGCTGGTCGATGAGGCGGGCTGGCGCGGCAAGCTGCACGTCGTCAACGGCGGCGGGGCCATGTTCAGCGAACTGCACTCCAACTTCATGATCAACCCCGGCGAGGCGACCGCCGCCGACATCGAGGGGCTGGGCGAGGCCGTCCGCGCCGACGTGAAGGCCAAGACCGGCGTGCAACTGGACTGGGAAATCAAACGGATCGGCCGCAAGGGCTGACGCCGTTAACAGGGGCTACATGATCCCGAGGCAGAGCTTGGGCATGTTGCCGAATCGACCGTCGTTCTCCCGCCTGCTGTCGCTCGCCGGCCTGTTCGCCGTCGTCTGGGTCTCGACGTTGGTGTCGGACCGCTATCTGCTGGGTGAAGCGGGGCTGACGTCCTTCTGGCCGGTCAACGCCCTGATCCTGGTCTTCGTGCTGCGCGCCTGTTCGACGCCGCAGCAGGCCCGCACGGCGCTGGTCGTCGGCATGGTGGCCATGGCGGCGGTCAATTTCGCCATCGGGCGCTCGCCGCTGATGGCCGTGGTCTTCCCCGTCGCCAACACCATCGAGATCATGGTCGCGGCCTGGTTCATGCGCCGGACGCCCCTGCCGCTGACGGGCCTGAAGGACCTCGGTCAGTTCCTGCTGGGCGCGGTGGTCGCGGGGCCGCTGGCCTGCACCCTGATCGCCGCCTTCGTCTTGGCCGTGGCCTACAATCTCGGCGGGCCGGAGCTGGTGAAGCAGGGCGGCATGTGGCTGACCGCCGACATGATGGGCATGGCCATCGTGGCGCCTTTCGCCCTGTCGCTGGGGTCAGTACGGCGCGGTGGCTGGCTGCGCGCCCTGCTGGCCCCGACCGCCATCGGCCTGTTGTGCTTCGCCCTCAGCTGGCAGACGCAGTTGCCGGTGGTCATCCTGGCCTTCCCGCTGACGGTGCTGGCGGTGCTTTACGACCGGGACCGGGGCGGCGCCCTGAGCATCGGCGCGGTGGCGGTGGCGATCATCGGCGCGGGCCTGATTGATCAGGGTCCCATCGCCCGGATGCACAGCACCGGGGTCGATCCGGTGATGGCCATGCCGATCTATTTCGGGGCGCTGGTGCTGACGGTCCATCCGGTCGCGGCCCTGATGCGTCAGCTGGACCGGCTGGCCGATGAGCTGGATCGCCGCCGCGTCGCCGCAGAGGATGTCAGCGCCGCCAAGTCCGAGCTGATCGGCCGGGTGGGGGAGGAGCTGCGCTCGCCCCTGACCGGCGTGGTGACCGTCGCCGAGATGCTGCGCAGTGGTCGTCTGGGCGACCTGAATGCCCGCCAGCGCGACCTGTTGGCCCGGATCGCCGAGAGCGGGGCCGAGATCGAACAGATGAGCCGCGAGATGGTGGCCCTGGGCGACGGGGCGCTCGATTTGGCCGCGCGGACCGCTGGCGTGTCGGAGACGATCAAGGCGGCGACCCAGGCTGTCCGGTTCCGCGCCCGCCGGGCCAGGGTCGGGCTGGAGGTGCTGGCGGGCGACCCGACATGGCGCGCCGCCATTGATCCCGAGCGGATGAAGCGGCTGGTGATCGACGCCCTGACCAGTGCGCTGGACGCCTCCACCGAGGGCGGCGTGGTCCGGCTGGTCGCGGGGCTGGATGATCAGGGTCGTCTGCGGCTGGTGGTCGAGGACGCGGGCGTCTCCGACTATCAGGCGCGGCAGTTGCAGTTCGTCGAGGCCATCCGTCTCGGGCCGGCGGAGAACGGCGTCGCCTTCGATCGGGTCGAGCTGCGCCGGATCGGCGGCGACATCAATTTCGGCCCCGGGCCGCTTGGCGGCGGCCAGGTGGCCCTGCTGCTGCCCCGCGCGCCCGACGGCGACCATCGCGCCGCGGCCTGAACCTCACGGCCTTTTCATCGACGGGATTTCGGACCTCCGGCAGGTTTGGTTGAGGGTCTGTTAAGGACGTCCGGGTCATGCCGTTGGGCATCCCGGAGTCCCCCATGTCCCGCCCCTTTTTCGACCTCCACGTCGCTGTCCTTCTGGGCGGGCTGTCGTCCGAGCGGGAGGTGTCGCTCAGTTCCGGCAAAGGTTGCGCCGACGCCCTTGAAGGTCAGGTGGCCAGGGTCAGCCGCGTCGATGCGGGCCGTGATCTGGCCCAGGTGCTGACCGAGCTGAAACCGGACGTGGTTCTGAACTGCCTGCACGGCGAGTGGGGCGAGGACGGCTGCGTCCAGGGCATTCTGGAGACCCTGCAGATCCCCTACACCCACTCGGGCCTGCTGGCCTCGGCTCTGACCATGGACAAGGACAAGACCAAGTCTGTCCTGCGCGCCGCGGGCGTGGTGGTGCCGGGCGGCGGCCTGTTCGACCGGCATGAGGTGGCCAGCCGCCACGTCATCCCGCCCCCCTATGTGATCAAGCCGAACGCCGAGGGGTCGTCCGTCGGGGTCTATCTGGTGCCGGAAGGCGCCAACGGTCCGCAGACCGAGGTCGGCGCGCCCGACTGGACCTACGGCGAAGAGGTGATGGTCGAGCCCTACATCCGGGGCAAGGAGCTGTGCGTCACCGTGTTGGGCGAGGCCGCGGGGCCGCGCGCCCTGACCGTGACCGACATCACCCCGGTGAAGGGCTTCTATGACTACGAGGCCAAATACGCGCCCGGCGGCTCGGTCCACAAGCTGCCCGCGGACCTGCCGCCCGCCGTGTTCGAGCGGGCGCTGCGCGAGGCCGAGCTGGCCCACAAGGCGCTTGGTTGCCGAGGCGTTAGCCGATCCGACTTCCGTTATGACGATGTTAAGGACGATCTGGTCCTCTTGGAGGTCAACACCCAGCCCGGCATGACGCCGACCTCCCTCGTTCCCGAGCAGGCCGCCTATTGCGGGATGGAATACAAAGACCTTGTCCGGTGGATGGTGGAGGACGCCTCATGCCCGCGGTAGTTCGCGGCGGTCGGCGACAGAGTTCAGGCCCGACCGCAAAACGCGGCGCGGCGCCCCGGAACGGAGGGCGCGGTCGCGCGCCCCGCAATGCTCCCGCGATCCCGGGAAAGGTGGCGGCCATCGGCCGTCTGGATCTTTCGCCCCGCGCGGTGGTGATCTCGATCGCGGCGGGCGTGGTTCTGCTGGGCGGCGTGCTGGCCACGGGCGCCCGCGCCGAGCGCATCGGCGCCTCGATCAGCCGCGGCCTGGACGGCATGGTGATCGGCATGGGGCTGAAGCTGGACCGGGTCTACATCGAGGGTGAAAGCCCCGAGGCGAGCGCCGCCATCCAGCGCGCCGTGAACCTTCAGGCCGGTCAGGCCATGACCTCCATCGATCTGGACGCCGTGCGTCAGCGGGTCGAGAGCGTCGGCTGGGTCAAGTCGGCCCAGGTCACGCGCCTGCTGCCCAACACCCTGGTCGTCAACGTCGTCGAGCACGACCGTCTGGCCGTCTGGCAGATGGCGGGCCGCAACCAGGTCATCGACGGCCACGGCAAGGTCATCCCCGGCGCCGACGCGGGCCGTTACCCCAACCTGCCGCTGGTGGTGGGAAAGGGCGCCGAACAGGCCGCCGCCGAAATCCTGCCGCTGGTCGCCCAGCGCCCGCGCCTGATGAGCCGTCTGGAAGCCCTGGTGCGGGTGGACGAGCGCCGCTGGGACCTGCGTCTGAAGGACGGCAGCCTGATCCAGCTGCCGGCGACCAATCAGGACGCCGCCCTGATCCAGCTCGACGAGATGGACCAGCGCCGCCGTCTGCTGGAGCTGGGCTTCGCGCGCATTGATTTGAGAACGCCCGAGGAGGTCGCCGTCCGACCCTCGTCCGGCGACGGTAGAGCTTGAGAGGGCAGGGGATGGCCGGACGGTCTGTGGACAAATCGGTGGATGGTCGCGGCGCATCGGGACGCGCCCCGGTCGTGGCCGCGCTCGATCTGGGGCAATCCAAGGTCGGCTGCTTCATCATGAAGCCCGAGGGCGTGCGCCACGCGGACCGGACGATCCGGGTCGCCGGCGCGGGCCATGTCCAGTCGCGCGGCATCAAGGGCGGCGGCATCATCAGCATGGATGAGGCGGCCCAGGCCATCGGCCACGCCGTCGAGCGCGCCGAGCGCGCCGCGGGCTCGCCGGTGTCCGGCGTCGTGGTCACCACGGCCATCGGTCAGATGGCCAGCCACCGGGTGCAGTCGCGCGTCTCGCTGGGCCAGAACCCGGTCGGCGACGCCGAGCTGGCGCGCGCCATCGCCATGGCCCTGGCCCAGATCCGCCTGCCCAACCGACGCCCGATCCACGTCCTGCCCATCGCCTGGTCGGTGGACGGCGCGCGCGGCGTCCACGATCCGCGCGCCATGCGCGGCCACTCGCTGGGTCTCGACCTGCTGGTCGTCTCCATGGCCGAAAGCGCCTTCACGGCCCTGAGCCACTGCCTCGAACTGGCCCATCTGGACCTGCAGGGCGTGGTCGCCGCGCCGGTGGCCTCGTCCCTGGCGGCTCTGGAAGACGACGAGATGGATCTCGGCTGCGTCTGCATCGACATGGGCGGCGGCGCGACCTCGGCGGCGGTCTGGGGCGGGCGCAGCCTGCTGCACATCGAATCGCTGAACGTCGGCGGCGACCATGTCACCGCCGACATCGCGCGCGGCCTGTCGACCTCGCGCGCGGGCGCCGAGCGACTCAAGACCCTGCACGGCTCTGCCATGGCCTCGGCCAATGAGGACCGCGAGATGCTGGAAGCCCCGCCGCGCGGCGAGGACGCCTCCGCCGGGCCGGTCATCGTGCCGCGCGCGATGCTGAAGACCGTCATCGCGCCGCGGGTCGAGGAGACGCTGGAGCTGCTGCGCGACCGTCTGCGCAATGCGGGCGTGGGGCTGGAGCCGGGCGCCGGCCTGGTGTTGACCGGCGGCGCCAGCCAACTGAACGGCGTCCGCGAGCTGGCGGTGCGGGTGTTCGACCGCCCGGTCCGGCTCGGCAAGCCACAACGCGCGCCTCACCTGGCCGACGCCGCCTCCGGCCCGGCCTTCTGCTCGGCCGCCGGCGTGCTGCTGCGCGCCGCCTACGGCCCCCGTGAAGCCGTCTCGGCCCGCAAGCTGATGTCGCGGCAGATCACCGCAGCAGATGCGCCGCGCGCGCATGCTGGGGGCCTCGTCGCCCGGGCTGCGGGCTGGCTCCGGGAGAACCTTTAAGGCGCCCGAAAGACGGGCGAATGCCGTGATGGCGGGCATTTCGCCTCGATCCCGCCTGCATGTGTCCGAATTTCTCGCTCAGATGGCGGGAGTGTGTCCGGATTGTAACAACTGGGGTCTTGAGTGGTCGCCGTGCCGCCACAATCTCTTGTGGCCCCGGTCTTTGCTGCTAGCGTGGCGTCAGAAGCAGTGTGCCGTTCTCATACGGTCGCTGCGTCCTGCATCATCACCGGTTGGGGCCCAACACATGCTAATCAAGCGCAAGTATCTCTTTGGCACTACGATCCTGGCAGGGGTCATGGCTGTGGCGGCTCCGGCCTTCGCCCAAAGCCAGCTCCCGGGCGTGACCGTCCAAGGTCAGTCGGCCCAGGACGCCACTGAGATCGAAGAAGTCGTCGTCACCGGCACGCGTATCCGCCGTGACCCGACCAACTCGCCGACCCCGCTGATCCAGGTCGAGCGCGAGCAACTGCTGGAAACCGGTCAAGCGACCGTCATCGACTACCTGGCCACCATCCCGGCCCTGTCGAACTCGCAGGTTCCGTCGGACACCACCGGTTCGCTGAACATCGCCGGTCTGTCGCTGGCCAACCTCCGCACCCTGGGTTCGGGTCGCACCCTGACGCTGGTGGACGGTCGCCGTCACGTGTCGTCGCAGTCGGGCACTCTGGCTGTCGATGTCGACACCATCCCGCGCCTGCTGATCGAGAATATCGAAATCGTCACCGGCGGCGCCTCGTCGGTCTACGGCGCTGACGCCGTCGCCGGCGTGCTGAACTTCGTCCTGCGCAAGGACTTCGAAGGCCTGGAAATCGACGCTCGCTACCGCGAGATCAACCAGGACGGCCAAGCGAACATGAACGTCGCTGTCCTGTGGGGTCAGAACTTTCTGGACGACCGTCTGAACGTCTACGCCTTCGCCGAACACGAAGACATCGACCGGATCCGTCCGCGCGACATTGACTGGCTGCGTGAAGCCTCGCTGCTGGTCGGCAATGACGCTGACCCGACCTCGGCCACGTCGGACGGCGTGCTGGACTCGCTCCTGTACAGCAACCTGCGCACGCTCTCGCGCATGCCCTGGGGCGTCACCGTCCTGGCGAACGCGCAGCGTCCGAGCCCGACCAGCGACCCGGATATCCCGACCGGCGCCTGCGCCGCGCGCGCTGGCTACGGCGACGGCTTCGGCAACGTCAACTTCGTCGCTCCGAGCGGCAACTGCTTCAACCTCGAGCCGGGCAAGACCTACCTCTACGACGGCACGACCCCGCGTCTGGCCAACTTCGGCGAACGCGTCAGCCTGACGGGTCTGAACCGCACGCTGAACATCGGCGGCGACGGCATCAACCCGAACACCGAGTTCACCGGTGACACCGCCACGCCGAAGTCGGTCTCGAGCCGCTTCCAGACTGGCCTGAACTTCCGTCTGACGGACAGCATCAACCTGTTCGCTGAAGCCAAGTACGTCACGGAAGACAGCGAACTGATCACCCAGCCGGTCTTCGGCGACGTGATCATCCGCGACGGCACGGAAATCGTGACCCGCACCGGTCCGGGCGCGCCGCAGATCTTCCGCACCGTCGGCGCCAACGAAGCTCAACCGATCTTCAACAACCAGACCTTCATCACCCGTCTGGACAACGCCTTCCTGCCGGCCGCCCTGCGTACGGCCATCCAGAACAACACCTACATCCCCTACGGCAACCCGACCGCCACGGCTCCGGGCGCTCCGGGTGCGGCCGTCGCGGCTCCGTTCGCCCGTCACCGCTTCTTCTCGAACGACCGCAAGCAGTTCAACACCCGCGAACTGCAACGCTTCGTCGTCGGCGGTAACGGCGACCTGGGCGATTTCGCCTTCATCCGCGACCTGGCGTGGGACATGTCCTACACCTACGGCAAGATGGAGAACGAAAACCGCGAAGAGGGTATCGACATCCTCCGCTTCGGTCTGGCCCAGGACGCGGTGGTTGACACCACCGGCGCCGCCGGCGCTGTCGGCGCCATCGTCTGCCGCGCCAAGCTGCTGAAGGCTCAGGGCCTGGCCGTCACGGACTACCGTCCGTCGGCTCAGAACCTGACCACCCTCGGCTACGACCGCGACCTGCGCACGACCGATCCGACCTCGATCGACAACTGTACGCCGCTGAACGTCTTCGGCCCGGGCAACCAGTCGCAGGCCGCCCTCGACTACGTCTACGCCGACATCACCGTTCGTGAGCAGAACATCCAGCAGAACGCCGTCTTCTCGCTGGCCGGCCGTCTGTGGGACGTCCTGGGCGCTGGTGAAATGGGCGTCGCCGTCGGTGGTGAATGGCGCAAGGAAGAAGCCGAAGGCATCGGCCGTGACGCCGACACCCGCGGTCGCTGGCTGTTCCTGAACACCGGTGCTGACATGGCCCCCGTGTCGTACGAGTCCAAGGAGTTCTTCGCCGAAGTCTCGCTGCCGCTGTTCCGCGACAGCTGGCTGGGTGAGTACGCCGAACTGTCGGCCTCGTACCGCTATGCCGACTACGATCTGTACGGCAACGCGGACGTCTACGGCGTGAACCTGGTCTACCGTCCGATCCCGGACATCACCTTCAAGACCAGCTACAACACCTCGTTCCGCGCCCCGACCCTGTTCGAAGGCTTCCGCGGCACCGCGCAGACCTTCGCCAACGGTTACGCCGATCCGTGCGACTCGCGCGCCATTTCGCAAGACACGGATACGGCCCGTCGTGCCCGTCGTCTGGAAAACTGTACCGCCCTGTCGGTTCAGCGCGGGACGACCCAGGTCAACGCGCAAGGCCAGGTCATCAGCGGCCTGACCTTCGACTACGCCTACGACGATCAGACCGTTCCGAATGGCCCGGTCCAGCGCTACCGTCCGGCCGATCTGGCCCAGTACGGCAGCGGTTCGATCGCGGGCTTCAACGCTGGTAACGCCAACCTGAAGCCGGAAACCTCGGACAGCTTCACCTTCACGGTGGGCCTGCAGCCGCGCTTCATTCCGAACTTCGCCCTGGTGCTCGACTACTACGAGATCACCATCGACGACGTCATCGCTTCGGTTTCGGCCCAAACGGCCTCGAACCTCTGCGTCTACGGTCCGGAAACCGGCGCCAACTCGCTGAACCAACAGTTCTGCGACAGCGTCACGCGCAGCGGCTCGAGCTTCCTGGTCACCTCGTTCGTCCAGCAGTCGTTCAACTACGCCAAGCGCACCACCCGCGGTCTGGACTTCAACGCCAGCTACAGCTTCGACTCGGAGCAGCTGTTCGGCGTGAACTTCGGTACGTTCAACTACTCGCTGCGCGGTTCGTGGCTCATCGAGCAGAAGAACTTCAACAACATCAGCAACCCGAACGACTTCACGGAATCGGCGAGCACGGTGTTCTACCCGCGCGTTCGTATGACCTCGCAACTGGCCTGGGCTCCGACCGACGCCCTGACCGTGACCTGGGCTGTGGACTGGCAGTCGTCGCAGGACATCACCTTCCTGCGTGACTTCGTCCGCAACCCGGACTCCTCGGCTTACGAGTACCTGACGACCGGCAACTTCGCCCGTCACGACATCGGCGTCCGCTATGCGGTCCGCGATGACCTGACCCTGTCGGCCGGCGTGACCAACGTCTTCGACGCTGAACAACCGGCCTGGCTCAACGCCGGCGCCCTGGTCAGCTCGTTCGACCCGTACGGCCGTCGCTTCAACATCGGCCTGAACTACCGTCCCTGGTAAGTTCGGTCTGATCCGAAACGGAAAGGGCGGCTCGCAAGAGCCGCCCTTTTTGTTTGGAAAGGGGTCAAAACAGGCGGTTTTCTGCCGCCAAGGTTAATGAAACCCGTGGCTGGCGCTCCGACTCAGCCTATCCGGTAACACTCCCTTAAGCAGTTCGGGCGCTTCCTTAACGCGCTCATAACCAATGCGATTCGGCGGGGATCTCGCATTGGGACTGGTAGGGCAGGGTCGGAATTAGGGTCGGAAAAAATGTCTCTCTCGCTGGTGCGTCCGCAAGCTACGGAACTGAAGCCCCGCATCGTCGTGTTCGGTGTCGGCGGCGCCGGCGGCAACGCCGTCAACAACATGATCGACGCCGGTCTGGAGGGCGTTGAGTTCGTGGTCGCCAACACGGATGCGCAGCATCTGTCGTTCGCCAAGACCGACCGCCGCATTCAACTGGGCGAAACCATCACCCAGGGCCTGGGCGCGGGCGCCCACCCTGAGGTCGGCATGAACGCGGCTGAAGAGTCGGCCGAGGAAATCTTCGGGCACCTGGACGGCGCCCACATGGTCTTCATCACCTGCGGCATGGGTGGCGGCACCGGCACCGGCGCGGCCCCCGTCATCGCCAAATGCGCCCGTGATCGCGGGATCCTGACCGTCGGCGTCGTGACCAAGCCCTTCACCTTCGAAGGCCGTCACCGCATGCGCCTGGCCGAGGCCGGCATCGCCGAGCTGCAGCGCTACGTCGACACCCTGATCGTCATTCCGAACCAGAACCTGTTCCGCGTCGCCAACGAGCGTACGACCTTCGCCGACGCCTTCGGGATGGCCGACCAGGTCCTGCACTCGGGTGTGCGCTCGATCACCGACCTGATGATCCTGCCGGGCCTGATCAACCTCGACTTCGCCGACGTCCGCGCCGTGATGAGCGAGATGGGCAAGGCGATGATGGGCACCGGCGAAGCCACCGGCGACGACCGCGCCCTGCTGGCCGCCCAGAACGCCATCGCGAACCCGCTGCTGGACGAGACCTCGCTGAAGGGCGCCAAGGCCGTGCTGGTGAACATCACCGGCGGCATGGACATGACCCTGCTGGAAGTCGATGAGGCCGCCAACGCCATCGCCGGTGAAGTGGACGCCGACGCCAACATCATCTTCGGCGCCGCCTTCGACCCGGCCCTGGATGGCAAGATCCGCGTCTCGGTCGTGGCCACCGGCATGGAAGACAGCGGCGCGGCCGCCAAGGCTCCGCCGGCCAGCACCTCGGCCTTCGACCGCCGCCCGGCCGCCCCGGCCTTCGCCCCGCGCGCCTCGGAGCCGGTGCGTTCGGAGCCCGTGCGCGCCGCCGAGCCGGTCCGCGCCCGCGCCGAGGAAGCCCCCATCGTTCCCAGCTTTCAGCCCGCCCAGCCGTCGCTGGGGTCTGTAACGCGTACGCCTGAACCCGCCCCCGAGCCGATCATCCACGTCGCTGAAGAGCGCACGCTGGAGCCGATCGTCGATCCGTGGGTCGAGGAGTTCGAAGCCCGTCCGCGTCCGGCCGCCGCTGAGGTCGCGCCGCAAGCCCAGGGCGACCTGTATATGGACCGCGCCGCCGCCGCCGCCGCCGAGCCGGCCCCGCGTCCGGAACCGGCCTATGACGACGGCTACGACGACCGGGATCACCGCAAGAGCGGCTGGAGCCTGTTCGGCAAGAAGCGTCAGTCGCAGCCGTCCTATCCGTCTTCGGGCAACCGCCAGACGGAAATGCGTCACACCAGCCAGACCCAGCCGACCATCGAGCCGGAGCTGGGTCAGGCTGAAGACGATCTGGAAATCCCGTCGTTCCTGCGCCGCTTGGCCAACTAACCACAGTTTCCTGTCGATGATCGAACGCCGCTCCGGTAGCCGGGGCGGCGTTCACGCGTGTGTGAGTTGAGCGCAATCGCGATCCTGGGTTGAACTGTCAGGGACCTTGGAGGGGCGAGATGAAACACATGCTGAAAATGGGTCTGGCCGTCGTTTTGGCCTCTGGCCTCAGCTTGACGGCGGGCAGCGCCGGCGCGGTCTACGATCAAGCCGGCTATCAGCGGTGTCTGCGGGCCGGGCAGAGCGAGTGTTTCAACCTGTACGGCTTCGACCCCGACAACGGCGACGCGTGGGCGCAGTGCATCGAGACGTTCAACGCCAACTGCAGGGCCTACTATGGCGTTCCGGACCCGAACGGCGACCCGTGCGAAAAGGGCGCGCCCAATCCGGAAGAATGTCCGATAATCGACTGACAATGGTCGAGGTCGGCCGGTCGGTGAAAACCGAAACAATTCGAAACTCGACTTTCCTTTCGCGCTTGCGAAGGGACCGCTAACCACGACGTGGGGCGAACTCCGCACACGGTGGCGGAGCGCAAAAGCAGAGAGTTTGAGTTTTGTCGGTCCGTAACGACCATCTCCAGAAGACGACCGTCGCGCCCGCGATCATCGCCGGCGTGGGCGTGCACACGGGCGACCGCGTGCGTCTGGCCGTGCGCCCGGCGCCGGTCGGCACGGGCATCGTCTTCGTCCGCACCGACATCACCGACCGCGACAACCGCATCCCCGTCTCGGGCGAGGCCGTGGTCGACGCCCGCCTGAACACCATGATCGAGAACGCGGCGGGCGTGCGCCTGTCGACGATCGAGCACCTGATGGCCGCCTTCGCCGCCCTGGGCGTGTCGAACGCCGTGGTCGAGGTGGACGGCCCCGAGCTGCCGATCCTGGACGGCTCGGCGCTGCAGTTCGTTCAACTGCTGGACCGCGCCGGCTTCCGCAAGCAGGAAGCTCCGGTCGAGTACATCGAAATCCTTGAGCCGATCCGGGTTCAGGAGGGCGACAAGTCGGCCGTCCTGCTGCCCTGCGACCGCTATGAGATGCGGTTCGAGATCGACTTCGCCACGCCGGTGATCGGCAATCAGGTCGTGGACTTCGTGGTCGACGAACAGACCTTCCGCGACGAGATCATGGCCGCCCGCACCTTTGGCTTCGCCCATGAGGTCGAGGCCCTGCGCAAGGCCGGTCTGGCCCGTGGCGGCTCGCTGGAGAACGCCGTGGTCATCGACGGCGACCAGATCCTGAACCCGGGTGGGCTGCGCATGGAGCGCGAGTTCGTGAAGCACAAGGCGCTGGACGCCATCGGCGACCTCTACGTGCTGGGCGCGCCCCTGCTGGGCCGCTATGAGGGCGTGAAGGCCGGTCACGCCATCAACAACCTGCTGGTCCGCGAACTGCTGGCCAACCCGCAGGCCTGGCGCGTGGTCACCCGCGTGCCGCAGATGGCGATGGCGGGCTGAACCTTCTCCCTCCCGCGAAGTGGGGAGGGATGTCGGCGCGTCAGCGACGACAGGGTGGGGGATGCTGAAGCCGCTCGTTCGTGCGGTCGCTCCCCACCCGTCCTCGCTTCGCTCGGCCACCCTCCCCAGAAGGGGAGGGAGATTTCCTCAGCCCAGACTGATCGCACTCATCAGCCGCCCGAAGTCGGGCTCGCCGCTCAGATAGGCCCGGCGGTTCGAGAAGAACCGCGCCTCATCCGCGCGCGTGTCATGGCCGGTCCACGCCGCCTGACCCACGCCCGCCTGTCCCAGACGCCACAGGACGAAGGCGGGCAGGTCGAACAGGCGCTTGTCCGGAGCCGAGCCGGGAATGAAGAAGCGCTCGCTGCCCGGGTCGTGGTGGGTGAAGCGCTCTTCGAAATCGGCGCCGACCTCATAGGACGCTTGGGCGATACAGGGGCCGACCACGGCGACGATGCGCGAGGGCTCCGCGCCCAGGGCCTGCATGGCGGCGACGGTGGAATGGATGACGCCGCCCAGCGCGCCCTTCCAGCCCGCATGGGCGGCGCCGACGACGCCGGCGTGGGCGTCCGCCAGCAGGACCGGGGCGCAGTCGGCGGTCAGGACGCCGCAGATCACGCCGGACGCGGCGGTGGCGACGGCGTCGCCCTCGGGCCGTTCGCCCTTCCAGCCCGCCTCGGCCACGCGGCAGACGGCGGAGTGGATCTGGTAGCAGGCGGCGATGTCGTCGGGCGTCCCGCCCATGTGGGCGGCGATGCGGCGGCGGTTCTCGGCCACGGCGGCGGGGTCGTCGGTCGAGCCCAACCCGGCGTTCAGACTGTCATAGATGCCGGTCGAGACGCCGCCCTGACGGGTGAAGAACCCGTGGCGAACGCCCGCGCGCTCCAGCAGGGGATGGATGATGGGGGCCGGCGACATGGCTATTCCTCGAACCCCGGCACGACCAGGGTGTGCGGAGAGAAGATCGCGCAGGTCTTGAACAGGGTCCCCATCTGGTCGTCGTCGGTCAGGCGGGCCAGCTGGCGGTCGATGACCGGGGCGGCGTCGGGACGGCCCGCCTTCAGCCGGTCGGCGCGAGCCTCGATGCCCAGCAGGTGCAGGAACTCGCCCTGACCCAGGCAGCCGGTGACGTCGGCGCCGGCGCGCACGGCGGCTTCCTGCACGGTGGGGAAGTCGGCCCACTGGGTCAGGTCGGCTTCACCGGGCTCGGCCAGGGGATCAACCTTCTGGTGACGCTTCAGGGCCTGCAGGGTGTCGCCCGCCTCGGCGCGCGCGCGGCCGTAGTCGATCAGCAGGGCGGCGCCCGAGGCGGCCTTGACCAGGGCGGCCAGTTCGCGCCCGAAGATGGCCTGTTGGTCCGAAATCTCGACCGTCTGGCCCGGCTCGACCTCGAACTCGGGGCGTTTGAACCCGCCGGTGATGCGCACCAGGCCGAACTGCAGGCCGCCGTCGTCGGTGACCCCGACGCAGCGCTCGGCCCAGCCGTCCTCCGTCTTCACGAACTGGCGGGCAGGCAGGCAGTCCAGCACCTCATTGGCGATCAGGATCACCGGGGCGTCGGTCTCGATCTGGTCCAGCGCCGAGACCCAGCGCGGGTGGACGTCGCTGTCGGCCAGCATCCGGGCCTGGGCCTCGCGCAGGGGGGCGCTGGGCTCGATCAGGATCAGATCGACCGCCTGCAGGAAGTCGGGGGCCAGACGTGCGGCGCGCAGGGCGTCGGCCATCAGGGTGCCGTCGCCGGGGCCGACCTCGACCAGCCGCACCCGTTCGGGCGCGCCCAGCCGGTTCCACAGCTCGATGGCCCACAGGCCCAGGAGCTCGCCGAACATCTGGCTGATCATCGGGGCGGTGATGAAGTCCCCCGTGGCGCCGATGGCCGGACGCGTGGCGTAGTAGCCGCCCTGCGGATCATGCAGGCAGCGGGTCATGTAATCGGCGACCGTCATCGGCCCCGTCAGGGCGATCTCGCGCGCCAGCCGGTCCTTCAGGCTCATAACGTCAGGCCGAGACCGGCGGGCGGCTCCAGGCGCGCCAGATCAGCCAGGCGCCGACCAGCATCATAGGCGTCGACAGGATCATGCCCATGGTCAGGCCGAAGGGCAGGTGGTCCAGACCGACGTCCGGCTGACGCACCGTCTCCAGCGAGGCGCGGATCAGGCCGTAGCCCAGCAGGAACAGGCCGGTGACGTAGCCCGGCTTGCGCAGCAGGCCCGCCTTCCAGATGGCGAAGGCCAGCAGGCCCAGCAGGAAGATGCCCTCCAGGCCAGCTTCATACAGCTGGCTGGGGTGGCGGACGATGTCGCCGGGGCCCTGCCCCAGATACTCACAGGTCGCGCCGTACATCTCGCGGGCGCGCTGATTGCAGAAGTTGACGCCCCAGGGGACGGTCGTGGCCCGGCCCCAGAGCTCGCCGTTGATGAAGTTGGCCAGGCGGCCGAACATCAGGCCGAAGGGCGCGGCGGCCAGGGCGATGTCGCCGATGCTGAGGATGCGCACCTTGGAGCGCAGGGCGAAGACCACCACCGCGAGGGTGCAGCCCAGCAGGCCGCCGTGGAAGGACATGCCGCCGTCCCACAGTCGGAACAGGGCGAAATTGTCCGGCCCCATGAACAACTGGCCGTACAGATGCGGCTGGTAGAAGAGGGCGTAGCCGAGACGGCCGCCCAGGATGATTCCCAGCGTCACCCAAAGGACCAGGTCATCCAGTTGTTGGGTGGTGATCGGGGCCTTGCCCGGCGCCCACAGCCGCTCGGTCTTGATCAGCTTGGCGGCGTACCACCAGCCCAGAACGATGCCCGCCACATAGGCGAGGGCGTACCAACGGATATCCAGCGGGCCGATGCTGAACAGCACCGGGTCGAACTCGGGAAATTGCACGGGCGCTCCTGACGGCGTTTCCTCGGAGAAGTGGTTTAGCAAGCGCCACCGATCCCGTCCCCGATTTTTCCGTAACGCTGTCACAGCGCTTTCGCCGCACCTGTGACAAGGTTTCGTTCACCATATCGAGTGAACCTTCCTTAACCATGCTCGCCAGTTTGAGTCGGAGCGCCAGAGAGCCATGCAAAGCCGTAATCCCTTCCTCGATGAGTTCTCCAAACTGACCACCGGCGCCATGGGTCTGGCCCAGGCGGCGGGGGAAGAGGCCAGGACCGCCATGCGCGCCCAGGCCGACCGCTTCGTCGCCGAAATGGACCTCGTTCGGCGAGACGAGTTCGATGCGCTGAAGGCGGAAGTCACGGCTTTGCGTGAGGAAATCGCCGCCCTGAAGGCCGCGAAGACGCCTCGCAAGGGAACGTCCACAGCGTCTGTTCCCCCTCAGGACGCAGCCGGTTGAGCCGAATCTGCGAACCCGCCTACGGTTCCTTAACAGGGCGTGAGTCGCGCCCAAGGAAGACTTGATGGACGCCGTTCGGCCCGAAGAAATCGACACGCCCTACGATCCTCTGGACGTGGTCGAGCATGTGCTGGTGGCGGAAAACCTTCCGTTCGACCGCACGGATGAGGGCGATCTGGCCTTCTCGCTGGCCGGAGACTGGAAGGACTACGAGCTGTGGTTCGCCTGGCGTCCGGAAGGGGACTGCCTGCAACTCTGCTGCGCTCTGGACCTGCAGGCCTCCAAGGCCCGCCGCGGCGCCGCCTATGAACTGGTCGGCCTGATCAATCAGCGCACCTGGATGGGCCATTTCGAGGTCTGGGCCGAGGATGGCGAAATCGTCTTCCGCCACTCGCTGGCCCTGCCGCTGGGCGAGCGTCCGACCCTGGCCCAGGCCGCGTCGATGATCGACGCCGCCGTGGAAGCCGCCGACCGCTACTATCCGGCCTTCGACTTCATGATCCGGGGTTCGAAGAAGCCGCAGGAGGCGATCGACGCCTGCCTGTTCGAGACGGTCGGCACCGCCTGATCCCATGAGCTCTGATGTCTCCCGTGACGGCGTGGTCCTTGTGGGCTGCGGCCGTCTGGGCTCGGCCATGCTGGAAGGCTGGCTGGCGACCGGCGCGGTCGCCGCCGGCGACCTGATCATCCTCAGCCCGTCCGGGAAGCCCGCCGCCGAGGCGGCGCGGGCCAAGGGTGCGCGGATCAATCCGCCGCTGGAGGCCCTGCGCGAGACGCGAACGCTCGTGCTGGCGGTGAAACCGGCCATGTGGCGCACGGCGCTGGAGCCTCTGGTTCCGCACCTGAATCCCGAAGTCGTGTTGGTCTCGGTCATGGCGGGTGTCTCGTCCGAAGATATCGCGCGTGTCGCGGGTCGGCCCGTGGCGCGGGTCATGCCGACGACGGCGGTGGCGCAGGCGCGGGGCGTGGCGGCGATCTGGTCAATGGATGCACGCGCCCTGTCGATGGCGCAGGCCCTGTTCGCGCCGGTGGCCGATGTCGCGCCGCTGGACGACGAGGGGCTGATGGACGCCGCCACCGCCGTGGCCGGATCGGCGCCCGCCTTCATCTACGCCTTCGTGCAGGCGCTGGCGGACGCGGGCGTGGCGCAGGGACTGGCCCCGGACGCCGCCGCGCGGCTGGCCCGCGGCGCGCTGCGGTCGGCGGGCGCTGGACTGGAGACGGGGGACGGGCTGGACGCCCTGATCGCCCGCATCGCCTCACCGGGCGGCACGACGCGGGCGGGGCTGGACGCCATGGCCGAAGGCGGCGACCTGAACCGCGCGGCCGAGGCCGCGGTCAAGGCCGCCGTCGAGCGGGCGAAGAGCTTCTAGCGGGTGTAGCGACCGGCGGCGAGGTTCGAGGCCAGGCGGCGATAGGCCCGGTCGGCGTCCTGCCAGGTGCTGAAGCCGAAAACCTCCCCGAGATTATTCGAGAACGACTCATAGCGCACCGGCTGAACCGTCCCGTCGGCGAGGGTGACCTGGCCCTCAAAGGCCGCGCCGCCGATCGAGACGCTGTTGATCGGATCCAGTCCGGGGCGGTCGCGGCTCTGGTGACGGGTCGGACGGTTCGGCTTCAGGTCGGTCAACACCAGGTCGATCCGCGCGCCGTCCAGGGCGGCGTTGTCCGCCAATTCGCGGGACAGGACCTCAACCAGCCTGTCTGACTGCTCCTGGACCTCGGTCGGGCCGAGTTGGGACAGTTGCGCCTGCAGGCGCGGACCGAAGCTGACGTTGATCGCGGCGGGGTCCGCGGAGGCGGAACCGGCGAGGACCGCAGCCAAGGCGAACGAGGCAAGGAAGGCGAGCTTACGCATAGGTTCCTCCTGATCACTCCTGATCTGGACGAAGATGGTCCCTGCCGCGCCGCTTCGCAATGGGCGGCGGATCGGGTCAGCCGGGCAGGCGGATCAGGGCGCGCAGGCCCCCCATGTCGCTGCGTTCCAGGGTGATGTCGCCGCCGTGACCGCGCGCCACGTCTCGGGCGATGGCCAGGCCGAGGCCGACGCCCTTGCGGTTCTGGTTGCGGGACTCGTCCAGCCGCGAGAAGGGGCGGAAGGCCTCCTCGTGCATGTCGTCGGGGATGCCGGGCCCGTCGTCCTCGATGGCGATCTCCAGCCCGCCGGAGGGCAGGGCGCGGGCGCTGAGACGGACATGCTCGCCATGGGCCGCGGCGTTGCCCGCCAGGTTGCTGACGGCCCGCTTGAACGCCAGCGGCCGCAGCGAGGCGGTCAGGTCTTCCGGGGCCGAGATCTCGACCTCCGCGCCCGCCCGCCGGGCGTCCTCGCCGGCGGAGGCCAGCAGGGCGGCGATGGAGACATCCTGCGCCGCCTCTCCGGCCTCGCCCCGCGCGAAGGCCAGATACTCGTCGATCATGTGCTCCATCTCGTCCATGTCGCCGCGCATGGCGTCGGCGCGCTTGAACGGCGGGGCGAGGGCCAGTTCCAGCCGCAGCCGGGTCAGGGGCGTGCGCAGGTCGTGGCTGACCGAGGCCAGCAGGGCGGTGCGCTGGTCGATGTGACGCTGGATGCGGTCGCGCATATTCATGAAGGCCTGGGCCGCCGCCCGGACCTCGCGCGCGCCAGACGGCTTGAAGCGTTCGCGCGGCTCGCCCCGGCCGAAGGCTTCCGCCGCCTCGGCCAGCCGCTCGATGGCGCGGACCTGATTGCGGATGAACAGGATGGCCACGCCCATCAGCAGGACGGTGGCGATCAGCAGCCACAGGACGAAGATGTGGGCCTGGGTCGCCACGGCGCGTTCACGCGGGGCGATGATGCGCAGCACGCCCTGCGGCTGCTGCACCCGGATGTCGACGTAGGCGGGGTAACGGGTGGTGTCGAACCAGACCGGCTGGTCGATGCGGGCCTGAAGGGCGCGCTCGAGCGTCCGGTCGACCACGCCGATGGCGCCGCGCCGCCGGTCGCGGGGCAGCGTCTCGCCCTCCTGCAGGGCGATGGACAGGGACATGGACCGTTCGGCCCGCTCGGCGATCACCTCGAGGTTCTGCGGCGTCGGATCGTCGGCGTAGCTTTCGGACGCCCAGGCGATGTCGCCCGCCAGACCGTCAGACAGGCGGGCGGTCACCGTCTGCCAGTGCATGTCGAAGAAGGCCCATGTGACGGCCACCTGCATGACCAGCACCGGCAGGACGATGATCAGCAACGACCGACCCCACAGCGAGGTCGGAAGGCGTCGCTTCAGAAAACGCGGCCAGAGGGTTGCGGGCAGCAGCCGCATGAGGGGATCAGTCCGGAGCCAGCATGTAGCCGATGCCGCGCACCGTCTGGAGGTAGCGCGGGTTCTTGGGATCGGCCTCCAGCTTGCGGCGCAGGCGGGTGACCTGCACGTCCACGGCGCGACCGGTGATGTCAGCGGTGTCGGGCGACAGGCTCATGCGCTCGACCGGGGCGTGGGCGTGGATGGCCAGCGTCTTCAGAAGCTGGGCCTCGGCCTCGGTCAGGCGCTGGGGCTTGCCGTCCTTGAGCAGTTCCAGCCGTTCCATATCGAAGACCGCCGGTCCCAGCTTGATCTCGCGCGGGGTCAGCGGCTTGCCGCCGGTGCGGCGCAGGATGGCGTCGATCCGCAGGGCCAGTTCGCGCGGGTCGAACGGCTTGGACATGTAGTCGTCGGCGCCGCGCGACAGGCCCTCGATCCGGTCGTCCGGATCGCCCTTGGCGGTCAGCAGCAGGACGGGGGTCTTCGAGGTCTCGGCCTTGGAGCGGATCCAGGTCGTCAGGTCGAAGCCGCTTTCGCCCGGCATCATCACGTCCAGCACGATCAGGTCGAACTCGATCAGTTCGACAAGGCGCTTCGCGGCGGCCGCGTGGGCGGCGCCGGTGACCCGGTAACCCTCGCGGGTCAGGAATTCCTTGAGCAGTTCGCGGATGCGGTCATCGTCGTCAACGACCAGCAGATGGCGACCCGCGCCCGGTCCCGCGATAGGCCCTGAACGGCCATAGGAGCGAACGTCCGTCATGCGGATGCGACCTCACACGCGCAACAGGCGTTGACCTGAGCGATTCCGGCGGGTCTAACCCGGTAAGTTTCGCGGGAGACGTTCTTCAATGGCCTTCGTTCCTTTCGACGATCGTGACGGCTGGATCTGGATGGACGGGCATTTCGTGCCCTGGCGGGACGCGAAAACGCACGTTTTGACCCATGCCCTTCACTACGGCTCGTCGGTGTTCGAGGGTGAGCGTATGTATGGCGGCGAAATCTTCAAGCTGACGCCGCATTCGGAGCGTCTGAAGCGCTCCGCCAACCTTCTGGATTTCGATCTTCCGTACAGCGTGGCCGAGATTGACGCCGCCTGCAAGGAAACCTGTGAAAAGATGGGGCTTTCGGACTGTTATGTGCGTCCGGTCGCCTATCTGGGGGCGGAACAGGTCAGCGTGACGGCCAAGAACTCCAAGCCGCACGTCGCCATCGCCGTCTGGGACTGGCCCAGCTACTTCGATCCGGAGACCAAGGCGAAGGGGATTCGCCTGGACTGGGCCAAGTGGCGCCGTCCGGACCCGGCCACCGCCCCGTCGGCGGCGAAAGCCGCGGGCCTGTACATGATCTGCACCATGTCCAAGACCGCCGCCGAGAAGCGCGGCTATTCGGACGCGATGATGCTGGACTGGCGCGGCTATGTGGCCGAGGCGACGGGCGCCAACGTCTTCTTCGTGCAGGACGGCGTGCTGCACACCCCGCCGATCGACGCCATTCTGGACGGCATCACCCGTCAGACGGTGATCGAGATGGCCAAGGCCAAGGGCATCGAGGTGGTCGTGCGCCACATCCGCCCGGAGGAACTGGCCACGTTCAGCGAATGCTTCCTGACCGGCACGGCCGCCGAGGTGACCCCGGTCAGCGAGATCGGCGAGTTCCGCTTCACGCCGGGCGCGCTGAGCCTCGGGCTGATGGAAGACTACGGCAAGCTGGTTCGCGGCCAGCTCTGATCGGTCGGTCGCATCTGGCGGCGCTTGCCAGATGCGACAAGCTGTCGTTCAAGGGCTGAAGGGATCGGCGCGGTTCGCCGGTCGGGGAAGTGTTGATGTTCAGCCTGCTGAATCTGCAGAGCCTGCTGGGGCTCATTGTCATCGTGGGCGCCTGCTGGGGCCTGTCCGAGAACAAGCGGGCCTTCCCGTGGAAACTGGCCATTGGCGCGATCATCGTGCAGGCCGTGCTGGTCCTGGTGCTGTTCAACCCGGCGTCGCACGGGGTGCTGCAAGGCATCAACGGCGCGGTTGACGGTCTGGCCCAGGCGACCAGCGTCGGCACCAATTTCGTCTTCGGCTATCTGGCCGGCGGCGGCTTTCAGCAGCCCTATTCGGTGCAGGAGCCGGGCGCCCTGTTCACCTTCGCCTTCCAGGTGCTGCCCCTCATTCTGGTGATCTCGGCCCTGTCGGCCCTGCTGTGGCACTGGAAGGTGCTGAAGTGGATCACCTACGGCTTCGGCTTCCTGTTCCAGAAGACGATGGGGCTGGGCGGCGCCTCGGCCCTGGCCGTCGCGGCCAACATCTTCCTGGGCATGATCGAGAGCCCGATCGTCATCCGCGCCTATCTGGACAAGCTGACCCGGTCGGAACTGTTCCTGATGATGGTGGTCGGTCTGGCCACCGTCGCCGGTTCGACAATGGTGGCCTACGCCCTGATGCTGGCGCCGACCCTGACCAACGCCGCCGGGCACGTGCTGGTCGCCTCGATCATCTCGGCCCCGGCGGGCATTCTGCTGGCCCGCATCATCATCCCGGAGAAGCCCGGCGAGGGCGGGGCCTTCGCGGAGTATGACTCGCCCCTGAAGTACGACAGCGCCATCGACGCCATCGTGAAGGGCACCTCCGACGGCCTGATGGTGGTGCTGAACATCTCGGCGGTGCTGATCGTTTTCGTCGCGCTGGTGGCGCTGGTGAACATCATCGTCGGCACCATCTTCCCGGGGATCAGTGTCGAATGGCTGCTGAGCTGGATCTTCGCCCCGGTCGCCTGGCTGACCGGTGTTGAATGGGCTGACGCCCGTCAGGCGGGCCTGCTGCTGGGCGTCAAGCTGACCCAGACCGAGTTCAAGGCTTTCATGGATCTGGGCGCGGTCCCGGCGGACGAGATGACCGAGCGCACCCGGATGCTGCTGACCTACGCCCTGTGCGGCTTTGCCAACATCGGCTCGGTGGGCATCACCGTGACAGGCCTGTCGGTGCTGATGCCCGAGCGTCGCGAAGAGGTTCTGGGCTTGGTCTGGAAGGCGCTGTTCGCGGGCTTCCTGGCGACATTGATGAGCGCGGCCATTGTCGGCGTCATGCCGGCCTCCATATTCGGCTGAACCGAAAGGCCGACCGCATGAAGCTGTTCACCTCGTACCGCGCTCCCAACCCGCGCCGGGTCCGCTGGGTTCTGGCCGAGAAGGGCGTCGCGGACGTCGAACTGGTCGAACTGGACATCATGGTCGGCGAGCACCGGACGCCCGAGTACCGGGCCAAGGTCGGGGTGCCGCATGTGCCTGCGCTGGAGCTGGACGACGGCACGACCATTTCGGAATCCATCGCCATCTGCCGCTATCTGGAGTCGGTATATCCCGAGCCGAACCTGTTCGGGCGGGACGCCGCGGAGCAGGCGGTGATCGAGATGTGGACCCGCCGCTGCGAGTTCTATCTGGCTAATCCGATCATGCTGAACGTGCGGCACTCGCATCCGGCGCTGGCTGCGCTGGAGGCGACCCAGCTTCCGCAGGTGGCCGAGTACAACAAACTCTCCGCCGAGAAGTTCATGCGGACGCTGGATCGCCGCCTGGCCGATCATGAGTTCATCGCCTCGGACCGCTTCACCATCGCCGATGTGGTGGCGGTGGTCGGGCTGGATTTCGCGCGGCTGATCAAATACCGCCCGCCCGAGGAGTTCGCCCATCTGGCCCGCTGGCTGGAGGCGAGCCGCGCCCGTCCGGCGGCGAAGGCGGGGGTCTGATCTAGAGCTGGTGGTCGAACGGGCCTTCATCGGCCGGTTCCAGCGTCTGCCCCTGATAGAGTTGCGCCACCCGCGCGCCCAGCAGATCGCCCGGCCCCTGCAGGAAGCGTGGGGCGCCGAAGCGTTCGATATTGTCCAGTTGCGTCGCCAGCGCCTGACGATCCTGCCTGACCACGGGATCGAGGAACAAGCGGATGGCCCGCTCCTTCAGCCAGCCCGGCCCGCGCCCCTTGGGCGTGGTGAAGCAGGCGAAGGGCGTCAGGCTGGTCGGGGTCACCGGGGTGAAGAAGACCGTCACGCACAGGGTCAGGCCGCGGGGCCCTTCCCATCGCGCCTGAACCAGGGTCGGGGCGTGCAGGCGGGTGATGCTGCGGTCGCGCGGCGGCTCCAGCAGGCGGGACATCCAGCCGAGGTCGGGGTGAGGCTGTTCGATGATCGACTCGATCCAGTCCGTCCCCGCCCGCACCGACAGACGCACCGGGATGCGGCGAGTGCTGCGGCGGATGATGCCGTCGTGGATGAAGTTGGTGTGGAACGGGTCGAGCACATTCTCCAGCGCGTCCAGCGCCCGCCCGCGCCAGACGCCCTGCGACCACCAGAAATGATCATGGCCCGCCGCGCCCCATGGGCCGAGGTCGGGCAGGTCGGGGCCGCCGGGCGACAGGCGGACGATAACGGCGCCGTTCATCTCGCGCACCTCGACCGGGGCGGCGGACAGGCGGGCGCCCTCGCGGACGGTCAGGGCGCACCCCGGAACCTCGACGCAGGCGCCGCCGGGGGCGAAGCGCCAGCCGTGATAGGGGCACTGGACCGCGCCCTCGACCAGCTTGCCCTCGGACAGTGGATAGTTGCGGTGGGGGCAGCGGTCGATCAGGGCGGCGACGACGCCGTCCGCGCCCCGGAACAGGACCAGAGGCGTATCCGCCACCGTGCGGGCCAGCGGCTTGCGCCCGACCTCGCGCGACAGGGCGGCCATCTGCCAACTGCGGGACAGGCTGTCGGGCAGGGGCGTCACGGGCGGCTCCAGCGGGCGGGGTCGAGCGGCTCGCCATTCCATTCGATGTCGGCGGTCATGGCGGCGGTCAGGGACTGGCCGCGACGCAGGGCGCGCAGGCCGAAGCCGAGGGTGTCGAGCAGGGCGCCGGGGAGCGGCATGCGATCGCCGGGGCGGGTGAGGACGTCCAGCCCCTTGCGCCGCTGCGCCCGCCACGCCTCCATCCGTCCCGAGGCGCGGGTCGAGGGCCGTCCGTAGCGCCACAGGGCGGGGGCGATGTGGCGGGACTGGCTGTCCGGCGCCGCCTCTCCCTTTCCCATGAGGGCGCGCCCGAAGGCGGCGCTTCCGCCAAACCGGTGGACGCCGCTGGTCGCCCGCGGATTGCACTCGATCAGCCACGGCTGTCCGGCGTCATCGATCAGGACGTCGCAGGCGAACTGGCCCGTCCAGACCTCCATGGCCAGCCGATCGGCGATGGGGCGCAAGGCCTCGGTGAGTGCCTCCGTCACCGGCTGGAAGGCGTAAGCCGCGCCGCCGGGCAGCCGCCACTCCGAGCCGTAGGCGGCGAAGGCCCTGATCCGCCCGTCGTGGGTGACGGCGTGGAAGCAGATCTCTTCGCCCACGATCCGCTTCTGCACGACCCAGGGCGAGGCCGCGCCGGGGCGGATTGCGGCGAGGAGGGAGGGCGAGGGCGAGACATGGGCGGCGCCGAAGCGGGACCAGACCGGCTTGACCACCACATCGCCCATGGCCTCGACAGCGGTGAGCAGGGCGGGGGCGTCGGTCACCGTCCGCGTCTCGGGGATGGGCAGGGACAGGCGGGCGCACAGGGCGGCGAAGCGGTCCTTGGCGTGCAGCGTCGCCAGCACCTTTGGGCCGGGCGCCAGCAGTCGGTCGGACCAACCCTCGGCGACGGCGAGGGCGGACAGGTGGAAGACCTCCTCGCAGGCCGGAATTACCTTGATGGGGTCCAGCCGGGCGATCAGGGCGCGCAGGTCGGCGGCGAAGACGGCGGGGCGTTCGACGGGCGAGGCGTAGCGATGCACCGGTCCGGCGCTGTTCGACCAGCGGGCCAGTCGGGCGGGGACGCAGTCGGCCAGATGCGGCTCATACCCTGCGGTGCGCAGGCTGCGGGCCATGTCCGGCGCCGCCACGGCCCGCGCGCCGGTGATCAGGACCCGCTCAGCCATTCGACCAGCGGATCCGGCGACGCTTGATCCCGACCGGCTGCGGTGCGCCCCCGGCCTCGACCGGAACGGAGACGCCATGCTCGGCCAGCAGGGTGCGCACGGCCTCGACGGCGGCGGCGACCTGATCCGGCGCGGCCTCGACCGTCACGCGGTCCGGGCTCGCCGTCGCCCGCCAGTCCTCGCCGGGGCCGAGGGCGGCGCTGGTGGTCTCCTCTACCGCGCGCGGCGGGATGACCGTCTCGCCCCAGCGCCACAGGTCCTCCAGTCGTCCCTCGACGGGACGGATGGCCAGCCGCGCCGTGCCGCAGGGGCAGGGAGCGGGCAGGGGCTCCAGCAGGTCGGGCAGGCGCAGCCGGATCATCGGCTGGGTGACGCGGCGCAGGTCGGTGATGATCGGCAGGAACCGGTTGGTCCCCGGCACGGGCTCGCGCTCGACGATCAGCACATCCTCATTCAGGTGCAGGGTTCCGTGCACGCAGGGCGCGCCGAGGAAGCCCTCGGTGGCCTGATAGATCGGGGCGGGACGGCTCTCCAGCGTGGCTTCGATCCAGTCGCGCTCGCTCTCGCCCATGGGCTCGGCGCCCCAGAACAGGCGGGCGGGCCGCCAGGTCGCGCCGTCCTCCACCGCATGGGTCAGGTCGGCCAGCACATGGGCCGGGGCGATCAGCACATGCGGCGCGAAGGTCTCCAGCCGTTCGGCCTTGAGCGGGGTCGGCAGATCCAGGCCCAGGAACAGGAAGCGGAACGGCCCGGCGCCCGAGACGTCGCTGTACAGTTTCGAGGTCGCGCGCAGGCTCAGCGCGATCCGCTTCTTCCGGAACAGGGCCGACTTGGGCATCAGCCGCGCGATCATATGGCCCAGATAGGCGGCGCGCTCGGCCTTGCTGCTGACAAACAGGCCGGGGGCGCCCGAGGAGCCGGAGGAGAAGCCCGCCACCACGCCGGGGCGCACCTCGCCGGTTCCGCCGGTCTCGGCTGCGCGGGCGGCCGCTTCGGTCTCGGCGCGGGTGAGGCCCAAGGTGTTCCAGCGGTCGAAGTCGGCCCGGACCTGCTGCGGCGAGGTGATCGGGAACGCGTCCAGCGGCTGCCCCGCCAGATGCGCCACGGCGGGCGTGCGGGCGAGGGCGGGCGTCAGGGCGCGCCATAGTCGGGCCTGCCGCGCCTCGATGGCTGCACGCGTGGTCTGGCGCGAACCGCTCCAGCGTGCGTCCAGCCAGGCGCGCAGGACGGCGGGGCGATCAACCGCCGACACGGCGCGTCTCCACCTCGACCTCGCCACAGTGGGACGGGGTGACCAGCAGTTCGGGATTTCTGTCCCACAGCCGGTGCAGGGCGCTCAGGGTGTCGCGCCACGGCCCGGTCTCGCCCAGCAGGGCGGTGGTCAGGCGCGGCGGCGGGACGTTGTCGCGCACGGCCCCGCTGGACCAGGCGGCGTCGGCGATCAGGAAGCGGCTGCGTCCGTCCTCCTGCCGCACCACCAGCCCCCAATGGCCGGGACAGTGACCGGGAAGCTGGACCGCCATCAGAGAGCCGTCGCCCAGCAGGTCGGCGCCATCCTCGAACGGCGACAGGTCCGGACCGAGGGGCAGCCGCGGACGGTCCTCGAAGAAGACGGCGCGGGCGTCGATGTCGGCGGGCGCCAGATCGGCCAGCACGCCCTGCCGGACCCGCGCGAACCGGGCGGGCCTGCGCACCTGGGCCAGGCCCGCCCGTGCGCAGAAAATGCGGGCGTTGGGGAAGCGTTTCAGCCCCGCGATGTGGTCGCCGTGGAAGTGGGAGACGATCACCGCCGTCACATCCTCAGGCTGGACGCCGAAGGCGGGCAACTGTTCCGCCACCGTCTCGCCGGGCGCCAGATCGACCGGGGTCATCCAGCGGTAGAGGATTTCCGGGAACGTCCGCGTGGCTTCGAAGAAGGCCGGGTCATAGCCGGTGTCGAACAGGATGGCGCCCTCGACCGGATGCACGATCAGGGCGGCCAGCGCCGGGAAGGCTGCGGGCTTCAGCGATCCGTCGCGGCGGGTCATCACTTCCGGATGCGAACAGGCGCCCGCGCGCAGGATATGGACGCGGCAGCGGGTCACGCGCGCTTCGCCAATTCCGGGGCCATGGCCATGGCGGTCGCGATGGCGTCGTGTCGGGGCTCGTAGTCGATCAGTCGCTTGGCCCCGGACAGGTCGAAGGTCTGGGACCAGGCCAGGGTCGACAGGGTGTAGGGCGTCAACATGGGCTCGGGCTGGCCGGGCAGCAGGCGGCTGACGGTCTGGGACGCCACGGAAAGGGCCTGTCCGATGACCAGAGGCACGGGAATGATCTTCACCTCCACGCCCAGCGCCTGCCCCAGCTTGCCGACCAGATCGGCCAGGGCCGTCGGGCGGCCCGAGGTGATGTTGACCACCTGTCCGCCCGCCCGTTCGCGATGCTGGTCGGCCAGCAGCAGGGCGCGGGCGGCGTCACGGCTGTCGGTCAGTTCGACCATGGCCCTGCCGCCCCGGAACAGGGGGAAGCGGCCCTTCTTCACCAGCCGCAGGATGCGCGGCAGCAGCACCTGATCGTCCGGCCCGACGATGGCGCGGGGGCGCAGGGAGACGGTGCGGAAGCCGGGCGCGTCGGCGGCGCGGACCATCCGCTCCGCCTCGCCCTTGGTGCGGGAATAGGCGTTCAACGGGCGCGGATTGGGCGGGCTGTCCTCGGTCAGATTGGTCTGATCGCCCCAGCGGGCGAAGACCGAGGGCGAGGAGACGAAGATGAAGCCGTCCACGCCCTCGCGCCGGGCGGCGTCCAGCAGGCGGTGGGTCAGTTCGACATTGGCGCGCTCGAAAGCGGCGTCGGGTCCCCAGGGGCTGGACAGGGCGGCGGCGTGGAAGACCACATCGATGTCGCGGCAGGCGGCGTCGGTCTGGTCCAGCAGGTCGCCGCCGAACGGTTCGGCGCCCATGGCCTTCAGCCGTTCCAGCGCCTCCGGCTTGCGGCCCGAGGCGCGGACGGCGTAGCCGGCGGCCAGCAGGGCCTCGACCACGGCCAGTCCCAGGCCGCCGGTGGCGCCGGTGACGAGCGCGCGGCGGCTCATGTTCGGATCACCATGGCGGCGGCGCTGACGCCCGCGGCGGTGCCCAGCAGCAGGACGGTCTTGCCGGGCGCCAGTCGGCCGTCGGCCTGCGCCTGAGCGAGGGCGGTGGGCAGGGAGGCGGCGATCTGGTTGCCGCGCGTGGCGAAGATGTCGACCACCCGCGCCGGGTCTCCGCCCATCAGGCGGCGGACATGCTCCAGCCCGGGCTTGCTGGCCTGATGCGGGATGATGACGTCCACCGTCTCGCGGGTCAGTCCGGCCTCGCCCAGCACCCGGTCGATCAAATCGGGCAGGCAGCGGGCGGCGGCCTTGAAGATGCCGAAGGCGTCCATGTGGAAGCGCGCGCCTTCGGCCAGCGCCTCCAGCCCATCCTCAATGCGGATACGCGTGCCGCCCGAGCGCAGGGTGGCCAGATCCTTGCCGTCGCCATAGGTCTCGAACCCCCGCGCCAGCAGGCCGGGGCCGTCGCGATCGGTCCCCGCCTCGATACAGACCGCCGCCGCCCCGTCGCCGAAGATCGCCGCCGCATGGGGGGCGTTCCAGTCCAGCCCGGCCGAGGCGATGTCGCTCGACACCACCAGCGCCCGGCGGAAGCGACCGGTCTCGAAGCCCATGGCGACGACGTCCAGCGCGGTGACGAAGGACAGGCAGGTCTGGTTGACGTCGAAGGCCCAGACACCGGACTTGCCGAGGCCCAGCGCCTGCTGGATCAGCACCGAAGTCCCGGGGATGGGCTGCTCCATTACCCCGCAAGCGCCGATGATGATGTCGAGGTCTTCCGGCGCCCAGCCGGCCATGGCCAGCGCCCGGCGCGCGGCCTCGGCGCCCATGGCGGAGGTGGTTTCGTCCGGCCCGGCGACGCCGCGCGAGGCGATACCGAACTGGGCTTCCGTCCAGCCCTCGGACTGGCTGAAAAGCGGGTCCAGCGCGGTCGAGGGGCGTTGGTCGCGCGGCGCGAAAGCCCCGAAACCGGTCAAGGTCATCGGCGTCATGGACGCAGGCTTAGCCTTGCCCGCCCACCCTCGTCCATCACGGTTCAGTGACTGGTCTTCGCCGCCCGCGCCGCCAGCACGTCCAGAACGTCCTGCAACCCCAGGCCGCGCGCGTGCAGCAGGACAAGCAGGTGATAGATCAGGTCGGCGGCTTCCGACGCCAGTTCCTCGTCCGGTCCGGCGGCTCCGGCCAGGGCCGTTTCGACGCCTTCCTCGCCGACCTTCTGCGCCACCCGCTTGGGCCCCTCGGCCAGCAGACGGGCGGTCCAGCTCTCGGTCGGGTCGGCCGCAGCGCGGACGGCGATGGTCTGTTCCAGCCGGGCCAGACGGCCGACGCCCGGCGCGTCCTCGTCGCCGAAGCAACTGACACGGTTCAGGTGGCAGGCGTTGCCGACGGGGCGGACCTTCAGTACGAGGGCGTCGCTGTCGCAGTCTGGGGTGATGGAGACGACGTGCAGCCGGTCGCCCGAGGTCTCGCCCTTGCGCCAACGCGCGCCGCGCGAGCGCGAGAAGAAGGTCGCCTCGCCACTGTCCACCGTCTCGTCGAAGGCGGCGCGGTCCATATAGGCGAGGGTCAGCACCTGGAGGGTCGCGGCGTCCTGCACCACAACCGGGATCAGGCCGTCGCCCTTGGCGAAGTCGAGGGTGTTCACGTCGATCATGGTCGCACCTCGATGCCGGATTGGATCAGGAAGCTCTTGAGCTCGGGGATGGGGAGAACCCCGGTGTGGAAGACGCTGGCGGCCAGGGCGCCCGAGACGTCAGCCTGTTCGAACACGTCGCGGAAATGCTCGGACGAGCCGGCGCCGCCCGAGGCGACCAACGGGATGGTCAGGCGGGACCGGGCCTCGGCCAGCTGGGCGATGTCATAGCCCTTGCGGACCCCGTCCTCGTCCATGCAGTTCAGCACGATCTCACCGGCGCCGAGCCTTTGCGCCTCAACGATCCAGTCCATGGTGCGACGGCCCGAGCCCCGGCTGGCGGCGGCGTCACCGGTGTACTGGTGCACAACCCAGTCGTCGCCGGCGCGTTTGGAGTCCACGCCCACCACCACGCACTGCGAGCCCAGCCGGTCGGCCATCTCGGCGATCAGTTCGGGCCGCTCGAGGGCGGGGGAGTTGATCGACACCTTGTCCGCCCCGTGATCGAGGCAGAGCGCGGCCTGTTCGACCGAGCGGATGCCGCCCGCGACGCAGAAGGGGATGTCCAGCAGCCGGGCGATGTCGCGCACCCAGCCATAGTCCAGCGTCCGGCCCTGCGGGCTGGCGGTGATGTCGTAGAAGACCAGTTCGTCGGCGCCCTGATCGCGATAGCGGGCGGCCAGTTCGGCGGCGTCGCCCATGTCGCGGTGGCCCTCGAAGCGAACGCCCTTCACGACCCGCCCGTCCTTCACGTCGAGACAGGGGATAATACGGCGGGCGGTCATGCGCGGGCGGTCTCCAGCGCCTGCTCCAGCGTGAACCGGCCTTCGTACAGGGCGCGCCCGATGATGGCGCCGGAGGCTCCGACCGAGCGGGCGGCGGTCAGGTCGCCGACCTCGGCCACCCCGCCTGAAGCCTGCAGCCACAGGTCGGGACGGCGCTGGTGGATTTCGGCCAGCAGGTCGAGGTTCGGCCCGGTCAGGGCGCCGTCGCGGCCCACGTCGGTGACCAGCAGGTGCTTCGCCGTCCCGACCGGATAACGGTCCAGCGCGGCCCACAGATCGACCTCCGCCGCCTGGGTCCAGCCCTTCAGGGCCGGGATATAGCGGTCGCCGTCCGCCTTCACGTCGATGGCCAGGGTGATGTGATCGACGCCGAACCGCTCAAGCCAGCCCAGCACCTCGTCCGGCTGGGTCACGGCCAGCGAGCCGACCACGACCCGGCTGACTCCCGCGTCCAGCAGGCGGACGACGTCGTCGGCGCTGCGCACCCCGCCGCCGGACTGGATGCGAATGTCGATGGCGGCGGCCAGTTCGCCGATCAGATCGTGCTGCACCGCCTGCCCGGCCTCGGCGCCGTCCAGATCGACGATGTGCGCCCAGGTCGCGCCGGATGCGCGGAAGGCCGCCAGCCGCTTGGCCGGGGCGTCGTCATAGTGGGTCGCCTGATCGAACTTGCCGTGCATCAGGCGCACGCAGACGCCGCCGCGCAGATCGATGGCCGGATAGACGATCATGCGTCCAGCTCCAGGAAGTTCTTCAGGATGCGGGCGCCCGCCTTGGCCGAGCGTTCCGGGTGGAATTGGCAGCCCCAGCGGTTGGCCTGCCGCACGACCGCGGGGACCACGCCGCCGTAGTCGGCGCGGGCCAGTGTCGCCGGGCCGTCCGGGCAGACGAAGCCGTGCACGAAATAGGCCCAGGCGTCGTCGCCGACGCCGTCGAGTAGCGGATCGGCCTGCGCCACCTCCAGCCGCGACCAACCCATGTGCGGCACTGGCAGGGTTGGACCGGGCTCCAGCCTGGCCACCCGTCCGGGGATCAGGCCCAGCAGGGGCGTGCCGCCGCCTTCGTCGCTGTCGTTGAACAGCAACTGTTGGCCCAGACAGACGCCCAGCAGGGGGCGGGGGAAGGCGCGGATGGCCTCGGTCAGGCCCAAGGCGTCCAGACGGCGCATGGCATAGCCCGCCTGGCCGACGCCGGGCAGGATCAGCCGCTCGGCCTCGCTGACGTCGTCCGGATCGCTGGTCAGGCGCACGGCGGCGCCCAACCGCTCCAGCGCGAACTGCACCGAGGCGACATTGCCCGCGCCATAGGTGAGGACGGTGACGGACTTCACAGCACGCCCTTGGTGCTGGGAACGGCCTCGCCCTCAATGCGGATGGCCTGACGCAGGGCGCGGCCGAAGCCCTTGTAGGCGGCCTCGGTCTTGTGGTGGTCGTCGTCGCCAGTGACCTTGATGTGGACGGCGGCGCCCATCGCCTCGGCCAGCGAGCGGAAGACGTGGGCCGTCAGGTCGGTGCGATACTCGCCGATGAAAGGCGTGGCGAACGCGCCCTCGAACAGCGGATAGGGCCGACCCGACAGGTCGATGGCGACGTGGGCCTCGGCCTCGTCCATGGCCAGGACGAAGCCGTAGCGGGCGATGCCGCGCCGCTCGCCCAGCGCCTGTTTCAGCGCCTGACCCAGGGCGATGGCGCTGTCCTCGATGGTGTGGTGCGGATCGGTCTGCAGGTCGCCCTCGCACGATAGGGTCAGGGAGAAGCCCCCGTGCGCCGCGATCTGCTCCAGCATGTGATCGAAGAAGCCGACGCCGGTGGAGATGATGACAGGGCCGGTCGCGTCCAGATCGACCGCGCAGACGATGCGGGTCTCCTTGGTGTCGCGCACGGCCTGACCGGTGCGATTGGCGCGGGCCTTGGCCGGAGCGAGGTTCAGCGCGATCAGCAGGCGGTCGTTGATCTCCGCCCTGGCCGAGACCGGCAGGCGCAGGCGGTCGCCCGCCTTCTCCGCGACCACGCCATAGCGGGTCAGGGCGGTCAGCACCGCGTCCGGATGGGCGGGGCGGGCCATCAGCACCGGACCAAAGCCGGGCTCTATGGTCATCTCGCGCGACAGGGCCTTGGTCAGCCGTTCCCGCTCGCGGCGCACGGCGGCGAGGCGTTCCTTCGTCTCGATCAGACGGGACGGATCCAGCGCCTGCAGCGCCAGCCGCACCGACACTTCCGGCAACGCGTAGGGCTCCAGCACCGAGGCCAGCCGCGCCAGGGCCTCCGGCTGTCCCAGCGCCGCGCCGACGCGGGCGCCGGCGAGGCCATAGGCCATCGACAGGCTGCGCAGGACGATCAGATTGGGCTGGTCCGAAATGGCTTCGGCGGCGAAGGCGGCGTCGGCGTATTCGGCCATGCCCTCGTCCACGACCAGCAGGGCCGGGGCGACCCGCGCGGCCATCTCGGCCACGGCCTCGGGCGAGCCGAGGGCGCGCAGGATGACGGCGCCGGTGGCGCCGGTTCCGGGACGATAGAGGGCGGCCAGGGCGCGATAAGGCTCGGCGTCCGGCGCCTCGACGGTCAGGCCGTCCCGTGCGGCGAGGCGGAAGACCAGCTCCAGCCCATGGGTCAGGCCGCGCACCGGCAGCACCTGATCGGCGGGCAGGCCATAGACCTCGCCCATGCGGGCGGCGAGGGCGGAGGGGCGGGCGGGGTAGCGATCCAGTCCTTCGCCGCCGGCGACCAGCGGCGCGAAGGGCGCGGGCAGGTTCTTCATTGGCCCGACCTCAAATCCGCTGCGCGGGCGTGGGCCTCCAGCCCCTCCATCCGGGCCAGTTGGGCCGCCACCGGGGCCAGTCCGGCGGCGCCGGCGGCGGTCACGCACTGGATGGACATCGAAGTCATGAAGCTGGCGGTGGTGATGCCGCCCATGGTGCGCGCGGCGCCGTCGGTGGGCAGGACGTGGCTGGGCCCGGCGGCGTAGTCGCCGAGGGTCTCTGCGGCGTAGGGACCGACGAAGACGGCGCCCGCGGCGGTGATCCGGTCCACCCAGGCATCGGCGTCCAGCGTCTGAATGGCCAGGTGCTCGGGGCCGTACAGGTTGGAGACCTCACAGGCCTCGGCCAGAGTCTTCACCCGGATGACGCGTCCGTTGGCCAGGGCGGCGCGGGCGATGTCGGCGCGCGGCAGGGTCTCCAGCTGCTTCTCGACCTCCTCCAGCACGGCGTCGATCAGGCCCTTGCTCTCTGACACCAGCAGCACCTGGGCGTCGGCGTCGTGTTCGGCCTGGCTCAGCAGGTCGGCGGCGGCGGCCACGGCGTCGGCGTCCCGGTCGGCGATGACCAGAAGCTCCGACGGTCCGGCCGGCATGTCCACGGCGGGGCCGCCGGGCAGGGCGGAGGCTTGCTTCTTGGCCTCGGCGACCCAGGCGTTGCCGGGGCCGAACAGCTTGTCGACCGGCGCGATCTCGCCGTCATCAAAGGTCGCGCCGAACGTCAGGGCGGCGATGGCCTGCGCCCCGCCAATCAGCCACAGGTCGTCCAGACCGGCTTCAGCGGCGGCGACGATCATGGCCGGGTGGGGCTGGCCGTCCTTCGACGGCGGGGTGACGGCCACGCGCCGTTCGACCCCTGCCACGCCCGCCGGAATGGCCAGCATCAGCAGGGACGAGAACAGGGGCGCGGTCCCGCCCGGCACATAGAGGCCCGCCGAGCCCAGCGGCCGCCACGCGATCCGCGAGCGCACGCCCGGGCGCGTCTCGACCCAGTCGCCGGTCTCCGGGCGGGTCGCCTGATGGAAGATGCGGACGTTTTCGGCGGCGATCTTCAGGGCGCGGGTGGCGGCGGGCGGCAGGGCGGCGCGGGCGTCGGCCACGACCTGATCGGTGACGGCGATGCGGCGCGGCGCGGCGCCGTCCAGCTTCAGGCTCCAGTCGGTGACGGCGGCGCCGCCCCGTTCGCGCACGTCGTCGAAGATGCCGCGCACGCCGTCGGTGACCTGCGCGTCATGGCGGCGGGCCGGGCGGGCCAGGGCCTCGCGGCGTCCGGCGGCGTCAAGGGAAGACCAGTCGATGAGGCGCATCACATCATCTTCTCGATGGGGAGGACCAGAATGGCCGAGGCGCCGACGCCCTTCAGCTTCTCCAGCGTCTCCCAGAAGACGGCTTCCTGACAGACGGCGTGGACGGCCACGGCGTCGTCACGGCCCGACAGGGGCATGACCGTCGGCGCGCCCGCGCCCGGCAGGATGGCGGTGATCTGGTCCAGCGCCGCCCGGGGCGCGTTCAGCATGACGTATTTGGCGCCCTGCGAGGCTACGACGCCGCTCATCCGCTCAATGATGCTGTCCAGCAGTTCGGCCAGCTGGGGCTCCGGCGCGACGGGCGAGCGGATCAGCACCGCCTGCGACTCCAACACCGTGTCGCGCGCCGACAGGCCGTTGGCCTCGATGGTCGCGCCGGTGGAGACCAGATCGCAGATGGCATGAGCCAGCTTCAGCCGGGGGGCGACCTCTACGGCGCCGCGCATGGTGACGATGTCAGCGCTGACGCCCTGCGTCTCGAGCCAGCGGCGCAGCACGCGCGGATAGGAGGTGGCGATCCGCTTGCCGTCCAGCGAGGCCGGTCCGGCATAGTCCAGCGTCGGCGGCACGGCGATCTTCAGCGTGCAGCGCCCGAAGCCCAGCGGCATGACCACCTGGGCCACCGGCCCGCCGTTGCGGCCTTCCTCCAGCACGTTCTCGCCCACGATGCCCAGATCGCAGACCCCGTCGGCGACGAAGGTCGGAATGTCGTCGTCGCGCACCCGCAGCAGGTCGATGGGATAGTTCTCGACCCGATAGAGCAGGTCGTTGTTGCCCTTCACCACGCGCAGGCCCGCGTCCCGCACCAGGTCGAGGCTGCGTTCGGACAGGCGGCCGGATTTCTGGACGGCGATGCGAAGCCGGCCCTCAACGGTACTCATGATCTCAACTCAGGCTTTCAGTCTGTCCAGCACCAGGCGGTAGCCCTGATGCGGCATTTCTTTAAGGAACCGGGCGACCCGCACGACGGTGGTCGGGCTGGCCTGCGCCTCGGCGGCGATCTCGCGATACGACTTCCCCCCGGCGTCCAGCAGGCGGGCCACCTCCCAGCGCTCGGCGAAGGCGCGTAGTTCGGCGGGCGTGCACAGGTCGGCCAGAAAGGCGTCGACCTCGTCCCGCGACTTGAGGGTCAGCAGGGCGTCATACAGCGCGTTGCGGGCAGGGGGGGTCGTCATGGCGCGTTCCATTATGCTGTAACGGTGGAACGTGCAAGTTCATTCTGTCGCAGGGCGGAAAGACACCGTGATTTGCCAAGACAGCCCGCCGTCCTTGATAGATAGCGGTAACGTCCGCCCGAATCCCGGCGCGGACAGCGTGGCCGCCCGCGGTCTCGTCCAAAAGAAACTCCCCGGGGGATACCAATGCGCCTTACCGTTTCCGTTCTCGCGCTGACGCTCGCCATGGCGGCCCAGCCCGCCTTCGCCCAGGACAATCTGCCGCCGGTGCCCGAGGCCGCTCGCGCCAATCCAGCGAACTGGCCGCACGCCTCGTCGCCCGACGCGATGAGCGACGCCCGCACCGAGGCCTTCGTCGCCGAGCTGCTGTCGCGCCTGACGGTCGAGGAAAAGGTGGGCCAGACGATCCAGGCCGACATCGCCTCGATCAAGCCGGAAGACCTGCTGACCTATCCGCTGGGCTCGATCCTGGCGGGCGGCAACTCCTCGCCGGGCGGGGATGAGCGGGCCTCGCCGCAGGCGTGGGTGGATCTGGCCCGCGCCTTCCGCGCCGCCGCCGCCGCCCGTCCGGGCGCCCGCGTGCCGCTGATCTACGGCATTGACGCCGTGCACGGTCACAACAACGTCGTCGGCGCCACCATCTTCCCGCACAACATCGGCCTGGGCGCCGCGCGCAACCCCGACCTGATCCGCCGCATCGGCGAGGCGACCGCCCTGGAAGTCGCCGTGACCGGCGCCGACTGGACCTTCGGCCCGACCCTGGCCGTGCCGCGCGACGACCGCTGGGGCCGCGCCTACGAAGGCTACGCCGAGGACCCGGAAGTCCAGCGCAGCTATGCCGGTCCGATGACCCTGGGCCTGCAGGGCGAGCTGTCGCCCGACCATCCGCTGCTTCCGGGCCACATCGCCGGTTCGGCCAAGCACTTCCTCGCTGACGGCGGCACCAACAACGGCAAGGACCAGGGCGACTTCATCGGCACCGAGCAGGAGCTGGTGGACATCCATCTGGGCGGCTACGTCCAGGCGATCGACGCGGGCGTCCTGTCGGTGATGGCCAGCTTCTCCAGCTGGAACGGCTTCAAGCACTCGGGCAACCCGACCATCCTGCGCGACGTCCTGCACGGCCCGCTGGGCTTCGACGGCTTCGTGGTCTCCGACTGGAACGCCCACGGCCAGCTGCCGGGCTGCTCGAACGAAAGCTGCGCCTCGGCTTTCAACGCCGGCATCGATATGTTCATGGCTCCGGACAGCTGGAAGCCGCTATACGAGAACACCCTGGCCCAGGTCCGCTCGGGCGAGATCAGCATGGCCCGTCTGGACGAGGCCGTGACCCGCATCCTGCGCGCCAAGGTCAAGGCCGGTCTGTTCGCCTCGCCCTATGAGGTCGAGGGCCGCTTCGAACACCTCGGTTCGCCCGCCCACCGCGCCCTGGCCCGCGAGGCCGTGCGCGAGTCGCTGGTGCTGCTGAAGAACGAAGGTTCGGTGCTGCCGATCCGTTCGGGCGCCCGCGTGCTGGTGGCCGGAACCGCCGCCGACGACATCGGTCAGGCCTCGGGCGGCTGGACCCTGACGTGGCAGGGCACCGGTAACACCAATGCCGATTTCCCGAACGGCCAGTCGATCTGGAGCGGCATCAACGAAGCCGTCAGCGAAGGCGGCGGCACGGCGACCCTGAGCGCCGACGGCTCCTTCAGCCAGAAGCCGGACGTGGCCATCGTCGTCTTCGGCGAGACGCCCTACGCCGAGTTCCAGGGCGATGTGGACACCCTCGACTTCGTGCCGACCGAGCCGCTGGAGACCCTGCGTCGCCTGAAGGCGGCGGGCATTCCGACCGTGGCCGTCTTCCTGTCGGGCCGTCCGATGTGGGTGAACCCGGAATTGAACCAGTCGGACGCCTTCGTCGCCGCCTGGCTGCCGGGCACCGAGGGCGCGGGCGTCGCCGACGTCCTGATCGGCCAGCGTGACGGCAAGCCGCGCCACGACTTCCGCGGCGCCCTGTCCTTCTCGTGGCCCAAGGACGCCACGGGCGCGCCGTTGAACCGTGGCCAGGCGGGCTATGATCCGCTGTTCGCCTACGGCTACGGCCTGACCTACGCCCGCAACGCCTCGGTCCCGACCCTGTCGGAGAACTCGGGCGTCAGCGGCGAGACCTCGGTGGTCGATCGCTACTTCGTCGGCGGTCAGTTCGTTTCGCCCTGGGCCCTGCTGCTGAACGACGCCGGCGGTCAGGCCAAGCCGACCCTGGGTCTGGGCGGCGTCAGCCCTCGCGGCGCCATCGAGGCCGCCGTGGTCGACGACCGCGCCCAGGAAAGCGCCCGTCAGTTCCGCTGGAACGGCTCGGGCCATGGCGACGCCCAGATCTGGGGCAGCGCGGTGGACCTGACCCGTCAGTCCAATGGCGAGATGGCGCTGAGCTTCCGCTACCGCGTCGATGCGCGTCCGTCCTCGACGGTCTCGCTGAACCTGCAGGGCGGCGACGTGAACCTGACCTCGCTGTTCAACACCGCCCCGGTCGGCGAGTGGCAGTCGGTGAAGATCCGCCTGTCCTGCTTCGGCGAGGCGGGCGCCAATCTGGCCGGCGTCGAGACGCCGTTCCAGCTGGGCACCTCGGGGACCTTTACCGTCTCGGTGTCGGAGATCCGCCTGGCCTCCAACGAGAACGATACGGTCTGCCCGGCCCAATAAGGGCCTGAGAGAGCGGCACCCGGATCACCGGGCGCCGTTCATCTCCCTGAGACGATCCCGGACCAGCCGTCCGGATTCGGTCAGTTGATCCCGGGTCCAGCGGCCATGCGCCGGGGCGCCCGGACGCAGGGCGGCCGAGGTTTCGTCCTTGTCGTTCAGCGACCAGTTGGCGTGGCTGATGCCGTGCTCTTCCATGAAGGCCCACCACAGGCGGGTCTCGGCCTCGTCGACCGGCCCGTCGCCGCTGGCCTCGGTGGTTCCCCATTCCGTGACGAACAGGGCCGCGCCCCGCTGCATCGCCAGCAGGGCCTTGTCGCGCAGCTCCTGCCGGTGCGTGCCCGCGTAGAAATGCAGGGTGTAGGCGACGTTGCTGAACGGCAGCGGATCGGCGGCGGCGACCTCGACATCCTGCGACCAACTGGGGGTGCCCGCGACGATCAGATTGTCCGGGTCGTGCGCGCGGATGCTGGGAATGACCGCCAGATGATAGGGCTTCACCACCCCGGCCCAGTCATGCCGGGGCAGGGGCTCATTGTAGGTCTCGTAGATCACGTTCGGCCGGTCGCCGTACTTCTCGGCGATGTGGGCGAAGAAGCGGCGGGCCGCTTCCGGCTCGGGGTCGTGAGCGTGCCAGTCGACGATGACATAGATGCCCTGGGCGATGGCGGCCTCGATCACCGCCTCGGCCCTGGCCGTCTCCCGCTCCGGATGCTCCAGATAGCCGCCCTCGGGCACGGCGATGGCCGCGCGCACCACGGTCACCTTCCAGTCGTCCACCAGCCAGTCGATGGCCTCGGCGTTGTAGAACTGCGGCTTCCACTGGCTCCAGAACAGGGACATGCCGCGCAGGGTCACCGGCTGCCCGTGCTGGTCGACCACCCGCCCGTTCTCGACCCTCAACTGGCCGTGCCGTTCGACCGGCGTCTCGGCCGCGGCAGCGCTCGCTGTGAAGACAGATAGGGCCGCGACGGCCGTCAGCAGGGTTTTGATCATGGTGGTTCCTCCCGTTCTCAGGGATAGGGCTGCGGCGGTCGGGCGGGAAGGTGACAATGCGCCCGCCTCGAACACCAAGCGTTACGGAACGCCGCTCTCGCCTTGACAGTCGGGGGGCGTCCGGTCGGATAGGGGCGACAAGGGCGGCGCCGGATTCCGGTCAAGACCGCTTCACCGGGAGACAATCAAGATGAAGCACTGGCTCACCACCACGGCGATGCTCGCTGCCCTGGGCGCCGCCGCGCCCGCCCTGGCCGAGGGGCGCGAATGCGTGTCTTCGCCGTCCGAAGCCCTGACCTTCTGCGTCAACGTCGGCCCGACGGGCGCCACCTATGACGTGACCCGCGCCGGACGTCCGGTGATCACCGCCTCGCAGCTGGGGCTGGTGATGCAGGGCCAGTCGGACGCGCCGGCGACCCGCGTCGCCGCTGTCGCCCGCGACAGCCATGACGCGACCTGGGAGCAGCCGTGGGGCGAGCAGCGGCTGATCCGCGACCACCACAATGAACTGCGTCTGTCGCTGGCCGGGGAGGGCGGCGCCGTCCCCTACGATCTGGTCGTGCGCGTCTTCGATGACGGCTTCGGCTTCCGTTACGACGTGAAGGGGCTGGCGGCCGATGAGCCGGTGGCGATCACCGACGAGCGGACCCAGTTCAACTTCGCCGGTCGCTGGGACGCCTGGTGGTATCCGGCCCGCGGCGTCGAGCGCGATGAATACCTGTATCACCGCGCCCCGCTGAACGACGTGACCCTGGCCGAGACGCCCTTCACGCTGGAGGGCGACGGTCTGGTGCTGTCGGTGCACGAGGCGGCGCTGACCGGCTACGCCAGCATGAACCTGCGCCACGTCGGCGAGAACAGCTTCAAGGCCGATCTGATGCCGTGGTCGGACGGGGTGCTGGTGCGTCGCACCGGCCCGTTCCAGACGCCCTGGCGCACGGTTCTGGTCGGCGAGACTCCGGCGCAACTGGCGGACTCGCGCATCGAGCTGAACCTCAACGAGCCCAACAAGCTGGGCGACGTCAGCTGGTTCGAGCCGGGCAAATACGTCGGCGTCTGGTGGGAGATGCACCTGAACCGCTCGACCTGGGGCAGCGGGGCAACCCACGGGGCCAACAATGCGAACGTCCGCAACTACATCGATTTCGCCGCCGAGCACGGCTTCAACGGCGTGCTGGTCGAGGGCTGGAACCTGGGCTGGGACGGCGACTGGGTCGCCAACGGCGACAAGTTCAACTTCACCCAAAGTTATCCCGACTTCGACCTTCCGGCCTTGGCCGCCTATGCCCAGTCGCGCGGCACCAACATCATCGGCCACCACGAGACCGGCGGCGCCGTCGAGAACTACGAGGCCCAGATGGAGGCCGGCTACGCCCTGTACGAGAGCGTCGGCGTTCATGTGATCAAGACCGGCTATGTGAAGCCCAGCGGCAATATCGTGCGCGGGACCAACCCGGACGGCACGCCGCAGCACGAGTGGTTCGCGGGTCAGTACCGTGTGGATCACGAGGTCCGCGCCGCCCTGGCCGCGGCCGAGCACGACATCGCCCTGAACGCCCACGAGCCGGTCAAGGACACCGGCCTTCGCCGCACCTATCCGAACATGATCAGCCGCGAGGGCGCGCGCGGGCAGGAGTTCAACGCCTGGGGCCGTCCGACCAATCCGCCGGAGCATGTCACCATCCTGCCGTTCACGCGGATGCTGGCCGGGCCGATGGACTACACCCCCGGCATCTTCGACCTGACCTTCGGCAAGACCGATGTGAACGAGCGAGTGCAGTCGACGCTGGCGACCCAGCTGGCGCTCTATGTCGTGCTGTACAGCCCGGTGCAGATGGCCGCGGACCTGCCCGAGAACTATGCGCGTCACCCCGACGCCTTCCAGTTCATCCTCGACGTCCCGACGGACTGGGAGCAGTCGCGGACCCTGAACTCGGTGATCGGCGACTACACCGTCGTGGCGCGCCAGCCGCGCGGCGGACAGGACTGGTTCCTGGGCGCGGTCACCGACGAGCAGGCGCGCGAGGTGACGGTCAGCCTCGATTTCCTGACGCCCGGGAAACGCTATGAGGCCCAGATCTACCGCGACGGCGAGGGGGCCAGCTACCTGACCAATCCCTATGCCTTCGAGACCGCGAAGCAGACGGTGACGGCGGGCGAAAGCCTGACGCTCCGCATGGGCGCGGGCGGCGGTCAGGCGATCCGCTTCAGGGCGCTGGACTAGGACAAGGGAGGGCCGCGGGGCGAACGCTCCCCGCGGCCTTCACCCGCGTCCCAGCGTCCGTCCGATGGCGGCGCGGATGGCGCGCACCGTCGGGCCGTCCAGCAGACCCTGGATGCCGCGCGCGGGCGGCGGCATGTGGTCGGCGACAGGGCCGTTCTTCTCGAAGACATAGTGGTCGAACATCGTCCGCCACGCCTCGCGATGGGCCGGGGGCAGGTCGCGCACCGCGACCATCGCATGCATCAACGCGTCCAGCGGCCGTCCACGCGCGGGGTCGGATGGGGTCCACCAGTAGTTGACAAGCATGTTCAGCCGCTCGGTCGAGCGGACGTGGTGCCACCACATGTACGGGATGTAGAGGGCGTCCCCCGGCTCCAGCTCCACCGCCAGCGCATGCTTCATCGCCTCGGCGAACCGGGGGAAGCGGGTGAGGTCCGGTTGGTCGAGATCGACCAGGCTGATCGCGGCGCCCGCAGGCGTCAGCTCGAATGGTCCCATGTACAGATTGGCCACCTGCTCGGGCGGGAACAGGGTGAAGCGACGCTTGCCCGCCACCACGCAGGCGATGTTCTCGGACGGGTCGTGGTGGGCGGCCACGGTGACGGCGTTGCCGACCCAGACGCGGGGCTCGACCGCGTTGTGCAGCACCGGCATCGGGTTCTCGGCCTCGAACCCCGGCAGGTTCGCCCGCGTCGGAACCGACTGGACCGCCAGCGCCGAGGGCTGGGCCTCGCGGGCATAATCTTGCAGCAGGTCCAGCGCGCCCGACAGCTTCACCTGCCCCTGCCGGAAGTTGAAACCGCTCAGATCGGCGTTGTAGTGGAACAGGCCGTTGATCCCCGGCGGGCCGAACAGGGCGCCCAGCGGCGCACCCCGGTCGAACCGCTTCAGATAGGCGGCCAGTTCGGCGGGATCGGCGCCCGCGCGCACCACGGGCCAGTCCTTCACCAGCCCCCGGAACACCACCGGCCGGCCCGCCGCCAGCACCTCATTCTGGAACCGGGTCGCATCGACGTCGGGGAACTCGGGGACGGGGGCGGGCAGGGGCGGCAGTTCCTCAGTCAACGGGTTCCCTAACGTCAATATTCGTACCGATTCCACTTGCAGCCACTATCAAGCAGGGCCTTGCAAATGCCTACTCACGGAAAAAGTCCCGTCGAATCAGCATCTTTCGCTTGTTACACAAAGCGATTGGAATTATTTTGTCCGTGAACCTTACAAAGGGGCAAGTTCGAGAAACTGCGAACGAAGGGGGAAGGACCGGTCCACGCACAGTGGGCCAGAACAGAGCCGCGGATCATCCGCGGTGTTTGGCGCTAGATCGGAGTTGGGTCCGGTTTCACGGTTTCACTGTGACGTAGCGCGAACAGTGCTCCTGTTTTCGCAAGTATTCAGACAACTTGATCCAGCTGGTCCGCGCAGTTCTGCTGCATGAGAAAGCCGGCACGATCACGGAATATCCGTGAAACTTCTCCGCCGGGGTTGGGCCCTGCGGTCAAGGACAATCACGATCAGCCGCCCATTGGCGGCTGGAACCGTCATGGGAGGCGACGGAATGAACATGAGCAACAACACCGCACGGCTGCGCGCCCTGAAGTACGGCGCGTCCGCGCTGGTGCTGAGCGCCATTGTCGCCGCCGTGGCGCCCTCGGCCGCCATGGCCCAGGACGCGGCGCAGCCGCAGGCCCAGGATGAGGACTCGACCGAACTCGGCGAAGTCATCGTCACCGGCCAGCGCCGCGCGCTTCAAACCTCGCAGCAGATCCGCCGTAACGCGGACACCGTGGTCGACTCGATCACCGCGACCGACATCGGGGCCTTTCCGGACAAGTCGGTGGCCGAGGCGCTGCAGCGCGTCCCGGGCGTCACCGTCAACCGCTTCGCCGCCAGCGACGACACCTCGCACTTCGGCGCCGAGCCGTCGGGCGTTCTGGTGCGCGGCCTGCAGCAGGTCCGCTCCGAGTACAACGGCCGCGACACCTTCAGCGCCAACTCGGGCCGCGGCCTGAGCTGGGGTGATATCTCGCCCGAGCTGATGCAGGGCGTCGACACCTACAAGAACCAGACCGCCGAAATGATCGAAGGCGGCATCGCCGGCACGATCAATCTGCGCACCCGCGTGCCCTTCGACTCGTCGGGCCGGCTGATGCAGATGTCGGCGACGGTCAACTACGGCGACCTGTCCAAGAACTACACGCCCGAGGTTTCGGCGATCTTCAGCGACCGCTGGGACACCGACATGGGCGAGTTCGGCTTCCTCGCCAACGTCGCCTACTCGGACGTCAACACCCAGTCCGAGACCATCCAGTACGGTCGCATGGGCGTGTTCCGGAACGTGCCGGAGTACGGCGCCGGCGACCGCTACATCCCGTCCAGCGTGGGCAATCGTCAGACGGACTACGAGCGCAAGCGTAACGGCCTGGCCTTCGCCGGTCAGTGGCGCAGCCCGGACCGGGACCTGATGGTCACCGCCCAGTACAACCGGTCGGACTTCACCAACGAATGGCGGGAACGCGCCATCGTCAGCTACAACGCCGACATGTTCTCCCTGCCGGTGAACTTCGTCTACACCCCCGGCAACCGTTCGCAGTGGAACCCGTCGCCGGGCGTCGGTGGCACGCCTTACGTCTTTGACTCCGAAGGCAACTTCCGTAGCGGCACACTGCTGATCCAGCAGACCGACACCTTCTGGTGGGGGGCCAGCGACGCCGAAGCCGCGGGCATCGCGGTCAACGACCAGGGCGTCAACATGCTGGAGCCCTGCTATTCGTGGCAGGGGACCTGCGCCAATCCGGTTCGTGGCGGCGATCTGAACGCCCTGACCCGCTACAACGAAACCTCGAACCTGACCGAGGACTTCGCGATCAACGTCCGCTGGGACATCTCGGATCGCCTGCGCGCCCAGTTCGACGCCCAGTACATCAACTCGGAAGTCCAGAACTACGACGTCGAGGTCGGCCAGTACACCTTCGCCAACCTGACGCTGGACTACACGGGTGATCGTCCGGTCATGAGCTTCGGCGCTCCGACCAACATCAACCAGTCGGCGGGCGGTCTGACCAACGCCAACAATTACCGCTACAACCACCTGATGGACCATCGCGAGGACAGCGAGGGTGACGAACTGGCCCTGCGCGCCGACGTCGAATACGACATCGGTTCGGGATGGCTGGACTCGCTGCGGGTCGGCGTCCGTTACGCGGATCGCAACCAGCACGTCCGCTACAGCGCCTACAACTGGGGCAACGTCGCGAACAACTGGAACCTGGGCGGCGGTCAGTCGACGTTCTGGAACATCGATCGCCACACCGCCAACGGCGGCTTCGCTGGCTATCCGACGGGCCTGTACGAGACGCGCAACTTCGGCAGCGACTTCTTCGGGAACAGTGGCGACTACGTGTTCTTCAACATGGAGCGCCTGGCCGATCACGCCGCGGATCTGCTGAGCTACGACCGGATCGGCGTCGGTCAGGACCAGTGGCGTCCCATCTGCGAGCGCACCGGCGAGGTCGAGGGCTGCTATCGCCCGAACGAGCTCAACGATGTTCAGGAAGAGACCAAGGCGGCCTACGCCATGCTGCGCTTCGGCGGCAATGACGCCACCATCGGCGGTACGCCCTTCTCGGGCAACATCGGCGTCCGCTACGTCGAGACCAACGTCACCAGCACGGGCTCGCTGTCCTACCCGATCGCCCTGTCGCCCAGCACCATCGCCTGCACGCCGGTCGTGCCGATCCCGGGCGTTCCGTCGACCCCGGGCAGCGTCGGCTGCTACCTGTCCGCTGATGAAATCGCCTTCAACTCGGGCGGCGGGGTCCGCAGCACGGCGGAGTCCTCCAGCAGCCACTGGCTGCCGAGCTTCAACATCAAGTTCGACATCCGCGAAGACTGGGTGATGCGCTTCGCCGCGTCGCGCGCCATGTCCCGCCCGGATATCGGCCTGCTGAAGAACTACGTCGAGGTCTCGGCCAGCCTGCCGGGCACCGACCCGACCGACCCGCGCTATGTCTACTCGGGTGGGGCGATCACCGGGGTCAACCCGACTTATACGGCCAACGCCTACAACCCGTATCTGGAGCCGGTCACGGCCGACCAGTTCGACCTGGCCATTGAGCACTACTTCGGCAACGCCGGCTCGTTCACCGTCACCGCCTTCTACAAGACCTTCCAGAACTACATTCAGTACGGCTCGTACAATCTGGATGTGACCAACAACGGGGTGACCCGCACGGTCCAGGTCCGTGGTCCGATGAACGGCGACGGCGCCGAAGTGCGTGGTCTGGAGTTCGCCTACCAGCAGTTCTTCGACTTCCTGCCCGGACCGTGGGCCGGGTTCGGGATGCAGGCCAACTACACCTTCATCGAGAACCAGGGCGTCAAGAACACCAACCTGAAGGTCGCTTCGGGCGGCGCGGGCAGCGAGACGGCCCAGCCGGGCAGCTCGGGCACCGTGCTGCAGGTGGATCGTCTGGAGGGCCTGTCGGACCACCAGTACAACATCGTCGGCATGTACGAGCGGGGGCCGTGGGCTCTGCGTCTGGCCTATAACTGGCGTTCGGAATACCTCGTGACCGCCGTGGACTGCTGCGTCTACCTGCCGATCTGGCAGGAGTCGGCGGGCTTCCTCGATGGCTCGGTCCGCTACGTCGTGACCGACAACCTCGAGCTCAGCCTGCAGGCCAGCAACCTGCTGTCCACCGAGACCCGCCTGTTCCAGCAGATCAACGACTCGTCGCAAGGCGGGACGCTGACCCCCAACGCCTGGCTCAAGTCCGACCGTCGGGTCGTCATGGGCCTGCGCTACCGGTTCTGATCGGAAGCACGGTACAAGCAACGCGTCGTCCCTCCGGGGGCGGCGCGTTTCGCGTTTCTGGACGGGGAATCCGCGCGTGAACAAACCGCTTGAGATCGTTATCGTGGGCGGCGGCACCGCCGGCTGGATGAGCGCCGCCGGCCTGGTGGGCGTGTTGAAGCCTGATCAGGTGAAGGTGCGGCTGGTCGAGTCCGACGACATCGGCACGGTCGGGGTCGGCGAGGCCACCCTGCCGCAGATGCGCGAGTTCAACGACCGCATCGGCATCGTCGAGTCCGACATGATGCGGAAGACGAACGCCACCTTCAAACTGGGCATCGAGTTCCGGGACTGGGGCTTCAAGGGCTCGTCCTACGTCCACCCCTTTGGCGCCCATGGGCGTCCGCTGGGCGGGGTCGGCTTCCATCACCAGTGGACCCGCGCGCGCCTGGCCGGGCGGGCGGCGGACATCGGCGACTATTCCTACGCCATCACCGCCAGCCGGCGGAACCGCTTCGACTTCCCGGCGACGGACAAGACGGCGGTCAACTCGACCTACGACTATGCGTACCATTTCGACGCCGGTCTCTATGCCCGCTACCTGCGTGGCTGGTGCGAGGCGCGGGGGCTGACGCGGACCGAGGGCAAGGTCATGGAGGTCCGTCTGGACCCGACCTCGGGCGACGTCGCCGCCATCGTGCTGGAGTCCGGCGAGGTCATCACCGGCGACCTGTTCATCGACTGCTCGGGCTTCCGCGGCCTGATCATCGGCGGGGCGCTGAACGGGCCGTTCGAGGACTGGACCCGCTGGCTGCCCTGCGACCGGGCCCTGGCCGTGCCGACCGAGCGGTCGGAGGACTTCACCCCTTACACCCGCTCCACCGCCTTGGAGGCGGGTTGGCAGTGGCGCATCCCGCTGCAACACCGCACCGGCAACGGTTACGTCTATTCCAGCAGCTTCATCAGCGACGACGAGGCCATCACCCGCCTGATGGGCAATCTGGACGGCGCGCCGCTGATGGATCCCAAGCCGATCCGCTTCAAATCGGGTCGTCGCACCGCCTCCTGGACCAGGAACTGCATCGCCGTGGGGCTGGCGTCCGGCTTCCTGGAGCCGCTGGAGTCGACCAGCATCTACCTCACCCAGGTCGCCGTCCTGACCCTGCTGGACCTGCTGCCGCGCCGCCCGATCGATCCGGTGCTGGCCGAGGAGTTCAACCGGGTGGTCGACAATGAGTACGACCGGGTCCGCGACTTCCTGATCCTCCACTACAAGGCGAACAACCGCACGGATTCCGAGCTGTGGCGGCACTGTCGCGAGATGGAGGTCCCCGACACCCTGCGCGAGAAAATGGCCCTGTTCGGCCATCGCGGGCACATCGCCCAGTACAAGGACGGCCTGTTCTCGCCGCCCAGCTGGCTGAGCGTCTTCGTGGGGCAGGGGGTGTTGCCGACCGGCTATCACCCCATGGCCGACAGCCTGCCGCTGCCCGCCGTGCTGGAAGAGATGGAGGCCCTCCGGACCCGCATCTCTGACCGGGTCGACGCCATGCCCAGCCACGCCGACTTCGTGCGCGACTACTGCGCGGGCGAGGCGCCGCTGAAGGCCATGGGAGCGGGCGCATGAGCCCCCCCATGAGACCTCGCGTCGAACAGGTTCTGGTCGTTGGTCGCGACGCCGCCGTCTGGCTGTCGGCCCTGGCCCTGCACAAGGCGCTGGCCCGCACCGGGGTGAAGGTGCGGGTGGTCGAGATGCCGTCCCTGCTGACCCCCGCCGACGTCTATTCCGCCGTGCCCTCTCTGGGCGCGCTGCATAGCCTGCTGGGGCTGGAGGAGGCGGCGGTGCTGGAGGCCACGCGCGGCCTGCCGGTGCTGGGCCAGCGCTTCGCCAACTGGTCGAAGTCCAAGGCGCCCTTCGTCCACGGCTATGACACCCACCGGATCACCCTGAACGACATCGACTTCCTGCAGTTCTGGGTGAAGGCCCGGGGCGAGGGGATGAAGGTCGAGCTGGACGATTTCTCGCTGGCCGTCGCCGCCGCGAAGCAGGGGAAGTCGGCCGTTTCCCGCGACGGTGACCGGGCCGAGCTGCCGCTGTCATCGGGCTACCATCTGGACGCCCGCGCTTATGTCGACCTGCTGCGCCGGACCGCGCTTCAGGCCGGGATCGAGGGCCGGGGCGCCGATGTGGGCTCGGTCCAGCGCGACGGTGATCGCATCGTCTCGGTGACGCTGACCGACGGGATGACGGTGCAGGCCGACCTGTTCATCGACGCCTCCGGTCCCGCCGCCGTCCTCGCCTCGGGCGCGCCGGACGCCCCGTTCGAAAGCTGGCGGCAGTGGTTCAGCGCCGACCGCATCCTCGTGGCCGAGGCGCCGCGCCTGAAGCCTCTGCCCGCCTTCAGCCAGATCGCGGCCTTCCCGGCGGGCTGGGTCGGCCTCTATCCGCTGAAGGACCGCACCGCCCTGGTCGCCGTCTATGACTCGCGGACGATGTCGGATCAGGCGGTGCTGGACGCCCTGCCGGTGCTGACCGGCCTGCCCCTGACCGGAGAGGCGGCGGTCGAGGACTTCCATCCCGGCGCCCGTCCGCCTTGGACCGGCAACTGCATCGCCATCGGCCCGGCGGCGGTGTCGCTGGAGCCGCTCGACGCCATCCAGCTGCACCTGATCCACACCGGCCTGTCAAACCTGATCGCCCTGTTCCCCGCCGAGGCGGAGGCCCTGCCCGAGGCCGAGGCCTACAACCGCGCCATGGCCTCGCATCTGGCCAACATTCGCGACTTCCTGATCACCCACTACGCCCTGAACAAGCGCTTCGATGAGCCGGTCTGGGATCGCGCGCGGGACATGATGCTGCCCGAGAAGCTGCAGGCCCGCTTGCGCGTCTTCGCCGCTCGGGGCCGCGTGCCCCTGTATGACGACGAGTCCTTCCAGCAGCAGAACTGGGCCCAGATCCTGATCGGCCACGGCCTGATCCCGGCCAGCTACGACCCCATGGTCGATACGGTTCCGGTCGAGGAACAGATGGGCAAGGTGCGCGGTCTGCTGTCCCGCATCGCCGAGGAGGTGCAGCTCATGCCCGTCCTCGACACCGAGTTCGGGGCCGGCTGATGGAGCGTCCGGATCGCGTCCGCGACATCGTCATCGTCGGCGGCGGGACCGCCGGCTGGATGACCGCCGCCGCCTTCTCCAAGGTGGCCGGGACCCAGAGCCTGAACATCACCCTGATCGAGTCCGACGAGATCGGCATCGTCGGCGTGGGCGAGGCGACCATCCCGCCCATCCTGCTGTTCAACAAACTGCTGGGCATCGACGAGAACGAGTTCATCCGCGAGACCCAGGCGACCTTCAAACTGGGCATCCAGTTCGTCGACTGGGGCAGGCTGGGCCACACCTACATGCACCCCTTCGGCCTGTTCGGCGCCGATATGAACGGGGTCAATTTCAGCCACTACTGGCTGCGGTCGGTGGCCGAGGGCGGCGACCCGGACAATCACCACTTCGTCGCCGAGGCCGAGGCCATGCGGCTGAACCGCTTCGCCCGCACTCCGCCTGGCGGCGCGGACGGCATGCCGCGCATCAACTACGCCTTCCAGTTCGACGCCAGCCTCTACGCCGCCTGGCTGCGAAAATACGCCGAGAAGCGCGGCGTGGTCCGGCGCGAGGGCAAGATCATTTCCGCCAATCGCGATGGCGAAACTGGCCTGATCCGCTCGGTCACCCTGTCGGACGGGCGCGAGGTCGCGGGCGACTTCTTCATCGACTGCTCCGGCTTCCGCGGCCTGCTGATCGAGCAGGAGATGCAGGCGGGTTATGATGACTGGACGCAGTGGCTGCCCGCCAACCGCGCGGTGGCCGTGCCCTGCGAGCGGGTCGAGAACCCCGTCCCCTACACCCGCTCGACCGCCCACGAGAGCGGCTGGCAGTGGCGCATCCCGCTGCAGCACCGCACCGGTAATGGCTATGTCTTCAGCGACGCCTTCATCAGCGAGGATCAGGCGACCGCCGACCTGTTGAGCCGCCTCGACGGCGCGCCCCAGGCCGAGCCGCGCGTACTGCGCTTCGTCACCGGCCGTCGGCGCAAGGGTTGGATCGGCAACGTCGCCGCCATCGGCTTGTCGAGCGGCTTCCTCGAGCCGCTGGAGTCGACCAGCATCCACCTGATCCAGACCGCCATCTCCAAGCTGCTGGCCCTGTTCCCGCACGCGCGCCGGGACGACGCCATGGCCGACCAGTTCAATCGCGAGATGGATCAGCAGTACGAGGGCGTCCGCGACTTCATCATCGCCCACTACAAGGTCAGCACCCGCGACGACACGCCGTTCTGGCGGCACTGTCGCGACATGCCGGTGCCGGACTCGCTGGCCGCCAAGCTGGAGCTGTTCCGCGCCCGGGGCGAGGTCATGGTCGAGAACCACGAGCTGTTTCGCGAGACCAACTGGTTCCCCATCCTCTACGGTCAGGGCCTGATGCCCGAGGGTTATCACCCGCTGGCCGATGTCCTGTCCGACGATGACCTGCGGCTGCGGCTGTCGCAGATCCGCGCGGCCATCAAGGCGCGGGTGGACGGCCTGCCGTCGCACGACGCCTATCTGCGCCAGTGCGTGGCGGCGGCGACCAACCGGTTTGGAACGCTGGGCGCGAGGCCCTAGATAGGGGCCATGGCGAAACGCCCCGCGACTCCCAAGAAGACCCTCTCCGCCGCCAACCTGTCCGTCCTCGGCGCCGACCGTCTGGCCGGCCTCTTGATGGAGGTCGCGGGCGGCGACGCCCTGTGGAAGCGGCGGCTCCGTATGGAGCTGGCGGGCGAGGTCGGGGCGCCCGATCTGGCGCTCGAACTTGACAAGCGGCTGACCGCGCTCGGCGACAGCCGCGTGCGGGTGTCGTGGCGCAAGCGGCCCGAACTGGTGCGCGACCTGCAGAGCCTGCGCCGAATGATCGTCGACCGCCTGTCCGAGCTGGACGCCCGCCTGGCTTTCGACCGGATGGTGGCGTGGTTCGACCTCTATCCGGGCCTGTCGGCGCGGGTGAAGGACCCCAAGGGCGAACTGGGTCTGCTGTTCGACAGCGCGACCGGCGAACTGGCGGCCCTCGCCTCGGCGCTGGGGCCGGAGGGCGCCGTGCCCATCCTCTCCGACGCCCTGGCCACCCGCCTGTCCGAATGGGCCTCATGGATCGGACGCGGCGTCGATGACCTCAGCCCCGCCGTGGCCTCGGCCCTGCTGACCGATCTGACGAAGGGCAAGCCGCGTCCGACCGGGCGGCTGGCGCTGGTGGTGCGCAAGCTGGCCGAGCGCAGCGGCGATCTGGACGCCTGGATCAGCGCCATCCCAGACGACGACCGCACCCGGCCCGAGGTCGGCGCGGTCATGGCCGCGCGTCTCGCCGCCGCGGGTCGGGCGGAGGAGGCGAGGGCGGCGCTGGAGGCGTCCCGCCCGACCGCTCCGCCGCCGTCGCGCTGGGGCCGCAAGGCCGAGCCCGCCCCGCCGCCGCCCGAGCGCTGGTTGGAGGCCGAGATCGCCGTGCTGGACGCCGAGGGCTATGCGGCCGAGGCGGACGACGCCCGCTGGGCCCTGTTCGAACGCACCCTGTCGGCCGACGCCCTGCGCGCCATCGTCGCCCGCCTGCCGGACTTCGAGGACGTGCCCGCGCTGGATCGCGCCTTCGCCCATGCCGCCGGCTACTTCGACCCGGTGAAGGGGTTGGCCTTCCTGATGAACTGGCCCGCCTTGCGCGAGGCGGCGGAGATGGTCGAGGCGCGCGCGGGCGAATTGCGCGGCGGGCATGAGGACACCGCCCTGTGGGCCGCGCGCCTGTCCGCACGCTATCCGGCGGCGGCCCTGATCCTGTTGCGCGTCCGGGCGCGGACGCTGGTCCGACTGGGCTCGGGCATGAGCGGCGAGGTCGAGGGCCTCATCCACGAGGCCGAGAGCCTGGCGGCCGACGCCGGCGACGACGGCCATGCCGCCTTCGTCGCCGGTCTGCGCACCGATGTCGGCACGGGCAAGCTGCTGCGCCGCTAGCAGCCGGTCGCGGCTGGCGGCATCGGCGGCGAGGCCAGTCCGGTGTTCCAGTTCCAGCCGATGGTCCCGGTCGCCCGGCGACGGCACATGGTCTGCTCATGCAGTTCGAACATGCCGGGGAACAGGGCGGTCGCGGGCTGGGGCGCGTCGCGGAACACCAGCCAATTCCGGCCCTCGCCATAGGCGGCCCAGTCCGGCGCATTCGTCGCGCGCGGCTGACCGTCCTTGGCGAAACTGGTCCAGTAGCCGACCATGGCGTCCGACAGGCGACGCTCCTCCGCCGTATCCGGGACCTTGGGCCAGCGCGGCGGCGTGCGGTCCAACCGCCCGAACATGTAGGGCAGTTCGCTGGCGTGGAAGCCGTGCAGCCCGGCTTCGTCCGTCGCCGGATAGCCATGGTCGAACAGATAGAGGTAGGACGGCTGACCCGCCGCCGTCTGCGACCTGGCCAAGCGTTCCGACGTCCAGCCGTAAAGCGCGTCGCGGCTGGTCGCGAGGATGCTCTCGCCCATGTCCGATGACGGATAGAGGCGCAGGAAGGCCTCGGCCATGTCGCCGTACCGTTCGCGGATCACCCGCTCATAGTCGGCGGCGCTGCCCGGAACCGGCGGTGCAAGCATGCGCAGCGAGCGGATCTCGCCGCTGTTGAACCCGGCCAGCACCGGGACCCGCGCCTGCCGCCCCTGATCGAACACATCGACGATCTGGCCGGGCAGGACCTTGCCGTCGACCGCGCCGAAGGTGGCGAAGCCGCTGATGGCGGCCCGGTCGGTCAGCTGTTGCGGGTCCATCCCGCGCAGCACCCGCAGGCTGGGCGCCTGCAACGTCCGCGACAGGGCCGCGCCCGCGTCCTCCGCCGACGGCGCGCCCAGCCGGGCCGCTTTCAGCTCGGGCGTGGAGATCATATAGGCGCTCTGGGCGATGGCCCGGTCGAACAGGCCTCGCGCCAGCGGCGTGGACATCAGATAGAGGACGCTCAGCCCGCCCGCGGACTCGCCCGCGATGGTGACGTTGTCCGGATCGCCGCCGAAGGCCGCGGCGTTGCGCTTGACCCACTCCAGCGCCGCCACCTGGTCCATCAGGCCATAGTTGCCCGAGATGCCCGCCGGGCTTTCCGCGCTCAGGTCCGGATGGGCCAGCCAGCCCAGCACGCCGAGGCGGTAGTTGATCGAGACGACCACCACGCCTTCGCGCGCCAGCCGGGCGCCGTCGTACAGGCTCTCCTTGCTGGAGCCGGTGACCAGCGCCCCGCCGTGGATCCAGACCAGCACCGGCGCGCGGCCCGTCGTGGACGGCGTCCAGACGTTCAGGGTCAGGCAGTCCTCGCTGGTCCGACCCAGATCGGCCGAATAGATCGACTGCACATAGGGCGTCGGCTGGATGCAGGCGGCGCCGTATTCGGTGGCGTCGCGCACCCCCTGCCAGCCCGCCGCCGGGGCGGGCGGACGCCAGCGCATCTCGCCCACCGGCGGGGCCGCATAGGGAATGCCCTTGAAGCTGAGGATGTCGCCGTCGGCGACGCCCCGCACGGAGCCTGCGGGCGCGCTGACCACGGGCGGGGTCTGGGCGTGGGCCGTGGCGCAGGCCGTCAGCGCAAGGGCGCTGGCCGCGATGGAGAGCAGGCGTTTCATCAGGCGGCCCCTTCCGCGCGCGACGTGTCACGGCCCAGCCGGCGCGCCAGCACAAGGAACAGCACGATCGCCACCAGATAGACGGGGGCCAGGGTGTAGAGCGCCGTCCGCAGCGAGCCGAAGTGGTCGCTGGCGAAGCCGACGTAGGTCGGCCCGACCGCCATGCCGATGAAGTTCATCACCAGCAGCAGCAGGGCGCCGGACAGGACCCGCTTGTTGGGGGCGACCTCGGCCTGCACCAGCGCCACCGAGGACGACAGGTAGAAGTAGTTCATCAGCGTCGGCCCGAGCAGGATGACCAGCGCCAGCGGCCAGCTCGGCGCCCATAGGAAGAGCAGATAGAAGGGCAGGGCGACCATCAGCGAGATGGCGGGCAGCAGGGCGTAGGCGGTCTTTGACCGGCGGGTGAACCGGTCGATCAGGAAGCCGGAGGCGAGAATGCCGCCGCCCATGCCGAACAGGACGATCAGGGCGAACCAGATCGACAGCTCCTGCGGCGTCATCCCCAGTTCCCGCTGCAGATACAGCGGCGTGAAGTTGCCGAAGCCGTAGGTGATGATCTGGGTTACGCCGCTGCCGAGCGCCGCCAGCATCAGGGTCGGGTTGCGCAGGAACTCGCCCACGGTGGCCCAGAACGGCGCCTTGGCGACCGGGGCGACAGCCGTCGCCGGATCCAGCCCGCCGCGCTTCGGCTCCTTGACCAGAAGGGGCGTGGCGATGGCGACCAGCACGCCGATGACGCCGATGGCGATGAAGGCTTCGCGCCAGCCGAACTCCGCGGCGATCCGGGCGCCGAACAGGACGCCCAGCGCCATGCCCAGCGGCGGTCCGAGGTTGTACAGGCCCAGCGCCAGCCCGCGTCGGCGCGGCGGGAAATAGTCGGTGATGATGGCGTAGGACGGCGGCACGCCCCCGGCCTCGCCAAAGCCGACGGTCATCCGGGCGACGGCCAGTTGCGGGAAGGTCTTGGCCAGGCCGCAGGCGATGGTCGCCGCGCTCCAGATGCCGCAGGCGATGGAGACGACCCAGACCCGGTTGGTCCGGTCCGCCAGCCAGCCCACGGGAATGGCGATGAAGCAGTAGAAGAATGCGAAATACAGCCCGCCCAGCAGGCCCAACTGACCATCGGTCACGCCCAGCGCGTCCTGGATCGGCTTGGCCAGGATCGACAGCAACTGCCGGTCGAGGAAGTTCAGCACATAGATGAACCACAGCATGCCCAGCGCCACCCAGGCGTTGCGGCCGACCGAGGGGCGGGCGGCGGGCGGACCTCCGGATTCAATCGGTGTGGCGCTCATGGTTCGTTTCCTCGATGCGGGTCTTGCGCCCGTCTGTTCTTGGGTGGCCGCCGGTCAGGCGGAGGTCATTCGTTTCGCTTGCGGCGCGCCTCGGCCCGGTCCCGGCACACGCCGATGAAGCCGTGGGCCATGAAGGCGGCCATTCGTTCCTTGATCGCTTCGAAGTCGTCGGAGCGGCACTTCCCGCCCGACAAGTGATCGATCCGTCCCGTGCGGGCCAGGCTCAGGGTCAGGGCGCCGGTGACGAAGTGATAGCCCCAGAAGATGTCTTCCTCGGCGGCCTCGGGCATGGCCCGCTTTAGCAGGTCGATCAGGCGCAGCACGACCGGGTCATACAGCCGGTCCATCATCTCGGCGCCCCAGGCGGGGGTGTTGTTGATCTGGGCGCTCAGGGCGCCGAAATGTCGCCAGCCGTCGCCGCCGGTCGAATAGGTGTCCAGATCGGTGTCGAGGAAGGCGCGCAGGGCGCCCTCGACCGTGGGCTTGCCGCCGGTCGCCTTCTCATAAGCGTCCAGAGCCTCCATCCGGCGTCCGCTGGTCACCGGCGCGCGCCGCGCCATGACCTTGTCGAACACCTCCTGCTTGTCGGTGAAGTAGTAGTGGACCAGCGACTTGTGGACCCCGACCTTGTCGGCGATGTCCTTGATCGTGACCCCGTAGAAGCCGTGCTGGGAGAACAGCTCCTCGGCGGCGTCGAGCAGTTGCTCCAGACTTTCGGCGCGCTGTTCGGCCTTGCGACGCGGCTTGCGGGGCGGGGTGGTCATGGCCTGAACCTCAGGGCGGTCCGGCGCGCCACGGTGCAGGGACGCCGACTCGATGGAGACGGCGGTCATCCTATGCGCCTCCATAGGTGGCGCGAAGCTCGGCCTTGTTGATCTTGCCGGTCGCCGCCAGGGGCATGGCCTCGACCCGCACGATCCGCTCGGGGATCCACCAGTCCGCCACCTGGCCCTTTAGCGTAGCCTTCAGGACGGCGTCCTCGATCTGCTGCCCACGCGCGGGCTCGATCACCATCAGGGGACGCTCGCCCCATTTCGGATCGGCCCGACCGATCACCGCCACCAGTCCGACCGCGGGCAGGGCGCCGACGATCTCCTCGATCTCGACCGGATTGATCCATTCGCCGCCCGACTTGATCAGGTCCTTGGATCGGCCCGCCAGCGTCAGATTGCCCGCCTCGTCCAGCACCGCCAGATCGCCGGTATCGAACCAGCCTCCGGCGTCGGTCGCGTCTTCCGGGGCGCCGAAATAGCGCCGAACCACGCTCTGGCCCTTCACCTTCAGATGGCCGACCGTGTTGCGCTGGTCGGGCAGGGGGGCGCCGTTCGCGTCGGTCAGCAGCAGGTCCAGCCCCATCGGCGGACGACCCGAGCCGCGCGCAGCCCCCGGCTGGTCGGTGCGCGGCGAGATGGCGCCCAGCGGCGACAGCTCGGTCATGCCCCAGCTGGTCTGCACCGTCGCGCCGAAGCGGCGCTCCATCCGTTGCAGCAGACTGTCCGGGCAGCTGGAGCCGCCGATGATGATCCGCTCCAGACTGTGGGTCTCGGTCCCCGTCGCATCCAGGTGATCCAGCAGGCCCAGCCAGACGGTCGGCACGCCGACGCCCACGGTCACCTGATGCCGGTCGATCAGTCGGGCCAGACTGGCCCCGTCGGTGATCCGGCCCGGCAGGATCAGATCGGCGCCTACCGCCGGCGCCGCGAACGGCAGGCCCCAGGCGTTGGCGTGGAACATGGGCACGGCCACCAGCACGGCGTCCTTGGCCGTCAGGGCCATGGCGTCCGCCTGCAGCGCTCGGATGGTGTGCAGATAGTTGGAGCGGTGGGTGTAGGTTACGCCCTTGGGCGCGCCCGTCGTGCCCGAGGTGAAGCACAGGCCCGCCTCGGCCCGCTCATCGAAACGGCCCCATTCAACCTGGCGTCCGCGCGCCGTCAGCAGGCCTTCCAGATGACTGACGTCGGCGCGTCCCGCCTCCGGCGTCTCGCCGTCCAGCAGGATCAGATGTTCAAGGCAGGGGCATTCGGCCAGCAGGGTCTCGGCCATGTCGCGCAGTCCGGCGCCGACGGCCAGAACGCGGTCTCCCGCCTGGGTGATCATGGCGCTGAGATGCGCCACCGTCAGGCGGGGGTTCAGGGTGTGGCAGACCAGCCCGACGCCCATGGCGCCGTACCAGACCTCGACGTGATGGCGGGTGTTCCAGGCCAGGGTCGCGATGCGGTCGCCGGGGCTCAGTCCCAGATCCAACAGGGCGCCGGACAGCCGGTTGGCGCGTCCGCGCAGGGGCGCATAGCCGACGGCGTCGTCGTCCTGGCCCGCGACGCCCGCGGTGATCACCCGGGCCTCGCCGTGCCATTTCGCGCCGTGATCCAGAAAGCGATCAACGGTCAGCGCGTAGTCCTGCATGAGGCCGGGAAGGGAGCCGATCATCCTTGGGCGAAAGTCCAGACGGTTACAGAAGCCGGCGGACCGGCGAAGACGTCCGGGACGGCGACGCGGAGGTCGCCGTCCCGGGGCAGGCTCAGAAGCTCCGGGTCACGTTGACGCCGAACTGGCGCGGGGCGCCCGCGTAGCGCAGGCCCGAGTTGACCGCGGCGATGTAGGTCTGGTCCGTCGCGTTCAGGGCGTAACCCGAGACCGTCCAGTTGTCGGTCTTGTAGCTGAGCAGCAGGTTCACGAGGTTGCGGGCTTCCAGCCGGTCGCCCAGCGCCTCGTTGTTGAAGATGCTGGTCCAGGCCTCGCCGATGTGGGCGTAGTCCGCCCGCGGCGACAGGATCGCGCCGTTCGGCAGGTGGAAGTCGTACTGGACGCCGATGTTGAACGTCAGCTCCGGGGCGTAGCCCTGGGTGTGGCCGTCCAGATTGATGCAGTTGGCCGTGGCCGGGCCGGTGTTGGCGTTGCAGGTCCCGGTGCGGGTCAGGCGCGGATCGGCGGCGTAGAATTGCCCCAGCTCCGAGTGCGAGACGGCGGCGCCGACATCCACGGTCCAGTCGTTCATCTTCATCTGGGCCGAGGCCTCGAGGCCCATCAGCACGGTCTCGTCCTGCACATTGACGATGGAGCTGAACAGCGGCACCGCCGGATCGCCGACCACGACCTGGAAGCCTTCATAGGTCATGTAATAGGCGCCGAGCTGGGTGCGCAGGCGACCGCCGAACATGGTCGACTTCCAGCCCAGCTCGTAGTCGACCACGTCTTCCGGACCGAACGAGCTGGCCGGGACATAGAAGTTCGGGGCGTTCAGCCCGCCCATCTTGAAGCCGGTCGCGACGAAGCCGTAGACGAAATTGTTGTCGTCGATCTTGTAGTTGAGGCTGATCTTGCCGGTGGTCTTCTCGGCGGTGACCTCGTCGTTCTGGACCAGTTGCAGGCCCAGCGCCGGATAGGTCGTGTAGACGTTCTCGTTGCGCGAGGTGCTCTCCGACCAGCGCGCGCCCAGCTGGATCTGCAGACGATCCGAGATGTCGTAGCTGATCTGGCCGAACACCGCCTTGGTGTCCTTCGGCGTCTCGCCGAAGATGTAATAGTCGAACCCGCCTTCCGGGAAGCCGACGTGATAGGCGCCGCGCGGGAAGGTCGTGACCGGGAAGGTGACGTTGTCCTGCTGCCAGAAGGCGCCCAGCAGCCAGGTCAGGCGCTGGTTGTCCGGCGAGACCAGGTTGATCTCCTGCGACCAGACGTCTTCCTCGACCCGGTCATAGAAGGTGTTGTTCAGCGCGCTGGTGCCGTCCAGATCGGTCGAGAACTCGCTGATCCCGTCCTGATAGCCGGTGATCGAGCGCAGGGTGATGCCGTTGTCGAAGACGTAGCTGACGTTCAGCGAAACCCGCGCCGTCTCGTCCACGCCCGAGTGCGGGCCGTTGGCGGTGATCTCGAACGGATCGTTGGTCGCACGCGCCGGGTCGGCCGGATAGCCGCCGAAGTCCAGCTTGTTGTAGTCGCCCTTCAGCAACACCCGCAGGGCCGGGGTGGGGGTCCACAGGACGCTGGCGCGCAGGCTGCCGGTCTCGATGTCGCCGGGGTTGCCGCGATAGTTGCCGGTGATGTTGTGGAAGCTCGACCGCTCTTCGGCGTTGAAGGCGAAGCGCGCGGCCAGGGTGTCGCTCAGCGGCACGTTCACCGCGCCCTGGAACTTCTTGTTATCGTAGTTCCCGAACTGCCCCATCAGGTAGCCGTTCACGCCCGAGAAGTCGGGGTTGCGCGAGGTGATGAAGACCGCGCCGCCGGTAGCGTTGGTGCCCGCGAAGGTGCCCTGCGGGCCGCGCAGCAGTTCGATGCTGCCGATGTCGTAATAGGGCTCGGCCTGGAAGTAGCCGGGGAAGACCGGCACGCCGTCGCGGTAGGTCGTCACGCCCACGCCGATGGCGGTGGTCGGCTCGGACTTGCCGATGCCGCGCACGTTGAAGAAGTTGCCCTGGCCGAAGTTCTGAACCGTCGTGGATGGGGCGACGAACTGCAGCTGCTCCAGCGAGAAGACGCCGCGGTCATCCAGGCTCTCGCCCGCCAGCACGGTGGCGGCGACGGCGGTCTCCTGCAGGTTGGTCGTGCGCCGCTCGGCGGTCACGACGACCTCGCCCAGCGACGTGGCCTCTTCCTGCGTGTCGGTCTGTTGCGCCGTCGCGTCCTGAGCCTGGGCGGCTCCGGCCCACAGCAGGACGGCGGCGGATGTGGTCAGCCAGAGCTTGCGCCCCATGGTCTTCCTCCCTCGGTGTTTCCTCGAACGCTCTGACGGCGTCATGGCGATCACCGTCTCATCGATTCCGGAAGTCGTCAATCCTCACTCGTCGGCTAGTGAACATTGACCTTTCGCCTAACATCAGCAGAGTGCGCCCGTCCGGAACGGGCAGGGCGGCGATGTCCGCGACAGGGATGAGGAATCAGAATGACCATCGATCTGACCGGCCGCGTGGCCATCGTGACGGGCGCCGGCGGCGGTCTGGGCCGCAGTCATGCCCTGGCTCTGGCGCGTCATGGCGCGACGGTGGTGGTCAATGATCTTCAGCCCGCGGCCTGTGAAGCGGTGACCGCCGAGATCATCGCCGCGGGTGGTCAGGCCGTGCCCTGGACTTGCAGCGTGACGGATCGTCCGGGCGTCTTCGCCATGGTCGAAGACGTCATCGCCCAGCTCGGCGGCCTCGATATCCTGGTCAACAACGCGGGCATCCTGCGCGACCGCACCTTCGCCAAGATGGATCTGGACGACTTCGAGCTGGTGCTGGACGTGCACCTGATGGGCTCGGTCAACCTGACCAAGGCCGCCTGGGCCCATATGCGCGACAAGGGCTATGGCCGGGTGATCTTCACCACCTCGTCCTCGGGCCTGTACGGAAATTTCGGCCAGGCAAACTACGGCGCGGCCAAGATGGCGCTGGTCGGTCTCATGCAGACCCTGGCGCTCGAGGGCCAGAAGTCCGGCATCCACGTCAACTGCCTCGCCCCCAGCGCCGCCACGCAGATGACCGAGGGCCTCTATTCCGACGACGACCTGAAGGGGCTGTCCACCGATCTGGTCAGTCCGGGCGTAGTCGCGCTCGCCGCCGACAGCGCGCCGACGCGGACCATCCTGCTGGCCGGGGCAGGGGCCTTCGAACAGGCCCACATCACCATGACCCAGGGCATCTATCTGGGCGACGCCCCCGACGCCGCCCAGCGGATTCAGGCCCAGTGGCCGCGCATCGCCGACCGCACGGGCGAAACCGTTCCGGCCTCCGGCGCGGCCCAGTACACCCACGAGGTCGCCCATCCGGACAGGGCGCTGACCCCCGCCTGAGTCTCGTCTTCGCAGCGAGAAGGTTAACGCAACTCGATATCATTTTGAGATTCTTGGTCTATCAGCGTCACGACATTCTTACTGTAGAGCTTGCGCCGGTGCGGATGCGAGTAGGCGCCGCGCGAGTTTGATCCGCCGTGTTTGGCGGGTCGGCGGAGCTAAAGAACGTCGCGTATGCTGAAGTCGGCCATCGGCCGTGTGCTGGCCCATGCTCATGGGGTGACCGCGAAGACAGGAGCCGCTGGACGCCTGGTCGCGCGACAGCCTGCGCCTCGACTTCGGCGCCGACTGGTCGATCAACGACCGGATGGAGCTGGGGGTGGGCTACCGCAGCGCCTTCGATGACGCGGGCTCCAGCCACGGCGGCGAAATCCGCATGAAGATCGGCTGGTAAGCCAGGCCGGGAGCCGCTTCGGCGGTCCCTCATCCCGGCCCTTTTTCATTTCAGCGTGGCAGGGGAGGCGGCCTGCCGCCGCGCCCGGTCCATCGCGTCCTGGAGGGTGGTGGTCCAGATCTCGGCGCGGTGGGCGACCAGCCAATCCAGCAGTTCGGCGTGGGCCTCGGCCGAGACCGGCAGATGCTCGCCGCCCACGCCGTGGAACAGCAGCACCGCCATCCCGCCGCCGTCGATCGTCTGCCGGACCCAGGCGATCATCTCGGCCCCGGTCACGTCGGCGTCGAAGGCCTTGGCCGGCACATGCATCGGGTCCATGGCCGAGACGTCGGCGGCCAGATCGGCGGGCTCGGCCGACACTCCGCGCACATAGGTGACCAGCCCGGCGGCTCTCAGCGCCTCCAGATAGTCGACCCCGCCCGCCGTGCTCTGGCCGCAGGGCGTGGCCATGCCGTGCCGGTCGCGCCCGTCCATGGCGGTCAGCAACACATTGGCCTGCTCGATCTCGCGCAGCATCTCTCCGACCGTATAGGCCTCGGTGGTGTAGCGGGAATCGGCGGGGAAGGTGGCGGCGGCGCAGGCATGGAACAGGGTGTGGTTGGCCAGCTCATGCCCGTCGTCCGCCACCGCCCGCCAGCGCGGCACATCGGCGGGCTTCAGGTTGGACAGGAAGAAGGTGGCCTTCAGCCCCCGCGCATCCAGCGCCGGAATGGCCGTGGCCAGCTGCGACGGCATGGCGTCGTCATAGGTCAGGACCACCGCCCCGCGCGCGCCGCCGGGCCAGTCCTGCGCCATCGCCGGCGTGGCGAGGCAGGCGACGGCCAGCGCCGTCAGGCTGATCAGGGACCGCGTCATCCAGAGACTCCGTTCCGGCCCGGCCGCGACTGTCCGCGCGGGGCCTCATCTCCTCTATCCGCGCGGCTATGCCTCGAACAGGCCCTCGCCGATCATCCCGCCCTTCTCGGCCGCAGGCGGCACGAAATAGTAGCCGCCGCCGATATTGGCCGCCCCGCCGTCCTTATAGAGCCGGTCCTGCCCCGCGCCCTTGGTCGGGAAGTCGGGATTGGTCTGCCACATCAGCACCGGCCACTCGTAGTGGCTGACCAGATCGCGGGTGAAGCTCAGGTGGTGGACGCCCCGGACCTCCTGCCCATCGGCGCAGACACCGTCGTCGAAGAAATAGGGCCGCCGCAGGAAGCGCCGGCTCTCGTCCTCCAACCCCAGCAGGTCGCGGTGGGCGCCGCGCATGGGGTTCATCTTCTGGGCGTGGGACTCCGGCGCGGGCGTGGTGATCCGCACCCCCTCCTTGTCGACCCCGAACACCTGCTGCTGCTCCGTCCCCGACAGGGCGAAGAAGCCCGCCAGCCGTCGCCGGATCTTGCGATAGGCCAGATACGCCCCGCCGACGCACCAGTCCGGCTCCGGATCGTTCGGGCCGATGAAGACCGCCGCCTCCATCGGCGAGCCGGGCGTCCCGCCTTTCGGATTGGTCAGCCCGTCCTCAAAGCCGGACGGCTCGCGGCTGTCGGGCCGGGCATAGCCCCGCTCGACGCCCCGGACCTTCAGGTGCGGGACCGCCCCGTAGAGCAGCCGCCCCAGGATGTACTCGTTGACGTAGTAGTCGTCGCTGGCGATCAGCACGACCAGATCGGTGGCCGTATCGACCGGGCGGAACTCCGGCACGTCGCCCTCGATCCGCGGCATCACCTTCAGCGAGGCGGGCCGCCGTCCCGACAGATCGAACCGGTCGTCGCCATCGACGGTGGTGAACAGCGTGGCGCCGAAACCGACCGTCACCGTCACCCGCTTGCTGACCACCGGCCCGTCATAGGGGCGGACATCCTTGGTCGGCGGGCGCTTGGCCATCTGGTGCAGAGCAAAGCCGTTCAGGGTCTTCAGCGTGGCCTTCAGCTCATCGCGGGTCACGCAGGTCACATCGGCGGTGACGACATGCAGGTGCCGCTGACGCTCGATCTGGCCGGCGTAGCTCTTGGCGTATTTGTCCGGATCGACCTCGGGCGTGGTCGGCGGCGCCGGGGGCCAGGCGGGATCGACGATGCCCGGCTGATGGCGCTGGCCGGGAATCGGCTCGGGGCGGGGAAGGACGACGTCAGACATACAGCGGCCTCCGCATGTGTTGGGCCTGATGGTCCGGGAACAGGGCGACGAAGAACTCGGTCCAGCCGCCCATCCGCACCCGCACCAGATTGTATCGCTCGGGGTCCTTGCGCGCCTTGGAGAAGGTCTCGGGATCGCAGACCGTGAAGGTGCAGATCGACCCGCCCTCGCCATTGGCGAACCGGCGCAGCATGGCCCGCAGCCGGTCGGGGTCGAAGTCCTCGGGGATGTTGTAGTCGACCGGCGCCCCGTCCCCCAGCTGGGCCATCACCGCGTGGCGATAGCTGGCCAGACTGTCCTCCAGCTTGCCGGCATTGACCTGGCTGGCGAAAGGCTCGCCCGGCTCGGGCAGGACGATGCGATAGTCCGGCGCGGGCGAGCAGTCCGAGGCGATCGGGCTGTTGGCCGGACGCCCGTCCGCCGAGGCCCCGCTGGCCCCGCCAAGGCCGACATATTGCTCGAACGTCCCCGTGCCCGGCGCCAGGTTCAGCCGGAACGGCTGGGCCGGATGGTCATAGGCCGCCGACAGCCGCCGGATGCGCTCCTCGTTCACCGGCGTCCCGGCCACCTCGCGCACGCAGGCGGTGAAGGTCTCCAGCAGCCACCAGGCCTGATGGTCCACCGCCGCCTGGCCGGTGCCGAACTTGGCCTGATCGACGCACAGGGCGTGGATAGCCTTGATCCGCTCCGGCGCTACGCTGGGACCGAAGGCCGGGACCTGCCGCCCGCCACGATCCAGCAGCCGCTCGCCCCAGTTGGTGGCCAGACAGGTGGTCAGCTCCTGCAGGCTGAAGGCCTTCTGTTCGAACACCAGCGTCTCGATGACGTGCAGCGAGTTGGCGGCGTTGCTGACCCCGACCAGCAGGGGTGAGAAGATGTGATACCGCGCCCCGCCCTGGGTGATGTCGCGACCGGTCTCCAGACAGCCCCGGATCAGGGCCGACAGCAGGGGCGACGGCGCGATGTCGTGTTTGTTGCCGTACAGCCGGATCAGGTTGTTCAGATAGCGGTGGCAGTCCAGCCGCATGTGCTCGACCAGGATGGCGCGGAACGCCTCCATATCGGGAATGTCCGCCGCCGCCGGACTACGCCAGGAGTCCTTGGTGCCGCGCAGATTGATCGGCCCCGCCCCGCCCAGCATGGCCCCGCGATTCATCGCCTTTTCAATGAGGTTGAGCGCGAAGACGAATCCGAAGCTGAACTCGCTCTGCCCCGCCACCATGGTCTCGTAACAGCCGTCGCAGGCGTAGTCGCGCGCGTCCGCCAGCGGGATCTCCGGCCCGCTCGCGCTCGCCAGCGCGGGCACGATGACGTCGTCGTTCAGCAGCACCGGATGGGCCCCGCCGCTCAGCAGGGCGCGCGCCGCCAGATCCAGCACATCCTCCGGCGTCTGGCTGTGCACCCGCAGGTCCAGCGTCGGGCTGTTCAGCGGCAGCCGCCGCGCCGCCTCCAGACACAGGCGGGTCACCGCATTGCAGGCATCGGTCGGCGTCCCCGCATCGTCCGGCAGCATGCCGCCGATGGTCACCTGCTGCATCCACTGGTTCAGCAGCGCGCCCTGGTCATAGTTGGACGTCCCCTCGAACCCGGTCAGCACGCCGTCGAAGGCGGTGAAGCGGTTCTCGGCGTGGCGGTTGTCCAGGATCACCCGCTCGTCCAGCTTGATCCAGAAGCAGTCGATCAGCTCCTGCGCCCCTTCCGGCGTCAGCCGCCCGGCCTCGATGTCCGCCGCGTGCAGCGGGGCCAGAAGCTGGTCCAGCCGCCCGATCGGCACGATCTCCACCGTCCAGTGCAGGGCGCAGTGCACGATCAGTATGGCCTGCAGCGCCTGATGGAAGGTCTCGGCCGGCTTGCGCGGCGCGACTTCCAGCGCGGCGGCCACGGCCTCCAGATTGGCGCGCCCCGGATCGCCGGAGGGCAGCGTCGCCGCCATCGCCCGCGCCTTGGCGGCATAGCTGTCCGCATAGTCCATCACCGCCTGCAGGCAGATCGAGACCGAGCGGTAGAAGTCGTGCGGGTCCGAGCCCGGCGGGCTGCTCGCCGTCCCGGCGTCGGCCTCGGCCTTCATCGCCTCCAGACCCCGGTTCAGCACCACGCCATGGTCAGGCACGATATGGCCCATCGGCGACAGCTCGTTCAGGCAGCGCAGCGCCCCGGCCAGTTCCTCTTCCTCGGTCAGGTAGCGAACGAACTCCTTGCCCTGTCCGACCGCGAACGGCGGCAGCACCCCGACCAGCAGCTCATCGGGCGACACCCGGAAACTGTCCGCCGTCGAGGCGATCTCCGGCTGCTGGATCAGTTCCAGCATGCGCGCCACCGCCAGTCCCTTGCGAATGGCGATGGGCTGGGCGGCCAGATCGGCGCGCTGGGCCTCCGTCAGGTCGCTGCGCCCCCGGAACAGGTGCCCGACCTGTCCCTCCGTCAGCCAGGCCGACCGGCCTTTCCACCGCTCGAAGGTCCGTAGCAGCAGGCGACAGATGCGCGGGGAAGGGACGTCCGGATGGTGGGGATCCAGAAGCTGCTTGGCCTGCAGGTCGCGCCAGTAGTCGACATCGCTGTGGTGCATGGCTCAGACCTCCAGAACCTGGGCCAGCAGGATCTCGTTCTCGTCCGGGTCCAGAAGCGAGGCCAGCCAGACCGCCTCGTACTTCACGATCTCGCCCCTGAACCGGGCGCCCCGCGCCGTCATCTCGGCCACCACCTGATCCAGCGGGCGGCTGGCGGCGATCTCGATATTGATGGCCCCGCGCTGACCGGCGCTCGCCGTCTCCGGCGGTCGGGCGCGGTGCAGGCCGACGACCAGCCCGCGTCCGGCGTCGATCTCGGCCCATTCGGTCCCGACCCGCGTCTTTAGCGGCAGGCCGACCACCTCGGTCCAGAAGGCCACCGCCCGGTCGATATCGGTCACATAGACCGAGGCGTTGCCGCCGCTCAGCCCCGCGTCAATCGCCTTGGGCCCGCCCGCCGCGTCGCCCAGCAGCGACGTCCCCGGCTGCGCCGTCACCGGATGATCCATTGGGAAGATCTCCAGCTTCACATATTCCTCGTGGTTGGTGTTGATCACGAAGAACCGCTTGTCCGGATGGTCGGCCTTGCAGTCGCGCATGGCCGAAATGGCCAGCACCACATTGTTCGGGTCGTCGTCGGACATGCCGAACCGGTGCGGCAGGTCGGCGCCATAGGTGTCTAGGGCCTTGGCCACTGCATGCTTGATCGCCCGCTTCTTGATCGCGGCGGTAGTGAAGCTGCGGTCCTCGGCCCCCAGCATCGTCCGCACCCCCTCGTTCGAGACGGTGTAGATGCCGATCACCACTGGAACCTGGGGCAGCAGCCCGACCTCGACCAGCACCCGGAACCCGGCCTCAATGGTCTCCGGCTCATGCCCGCGCGCCGTCACCACGGCGATGGGGCGGCCCTTGTCGCAGGCGTGGACCAGCAGGGGGAAGGCCGGACCGCGCCAATCGTCGCCCCCCGCCGCCAGCGCACGGCGCAGGTCGGTGATGAAGGTCTGCTGCGCCGCCGGGACGGTCGGATCGTCGCGGAAGTCGCGGAAGGTGCGATCCCCGATGCTCCAGCTCTGCCACGGCGCCTCGCGCCCGAGCTTGTTCTGGATGGCGGCGAATTCGCCCGAGCTGACGACCTTCTCGGCCTGCGTCTCGGCGTTCCAGAGATAGATCGACGTCGGCAGGAACAGCAGATTGTCGTCGACATCGAAGAAGTAAAAGCTGCGGCTTGCGTCACTCATGCGGTGTCCCCCCGGGCACATCTTGAAGGCGAGCGTTCGGGGAACTGACATCACTTCCGCGATGTGCACAACTATCTCTGGTTAAATTTCCAACGCTTGGGCCTTAATGGTTGTGGACGGAAAGAACGCCGTTATGGTTTCGGGCGGCGGGGGCCTCTGATCGACAGTCGATGCGGCGTCTCCCGAAAGCCGGAGACCGTCCCATGCGCTTCAAGTCCAATCCTGTCGGCGGCTATCAGGTCTTCGCCGTCAGCGGCATCGACACCGTCTCCTTCGGCATCACGGTCGATCCGGCCAGCGGCAAAGGGCTGCTCGGCTTCGCCATCGAGCGCGAGGACCATCAGGAAAACCAGCGCTACTTCATGTACGGCTTCAAGGTCTTCCAGGAGGTCCACCCCAACCCCGGGCCGGACACCCGGGTCCTGACCTTCGACCAGCCGATGCAGGGGCTGGTCTGGGACGACTTCACCGCCAAGCCGGGCCGCCGCTACACCTACACCTTCCACCCGCTGAAGGGCGCGCCCAAGGCGCTGGACCGCTCCACCCCGCCGGTCTCCATCACCCTCGAGACCGAGCCGATGGAGGGCGAGATCCACGATGTCTACTTCAACCGCGGCGTGGCCAGCAGTCAGGCCTATGTCCGCAAGTTCGGCAATCAGAAGCCCGACGACATGACCGATCCGGCGCTGCGGACCGAGGCCCTCCAGTGGCTCAGCCGCCGGCTGGACGAGAAGCTGCTGGAGTTCATCGATCAGGCCGCCTCCGGCGATAGCGTGCTGTGCGCCTTCTACGAGTTCCGCTATCCGCCTGTCGCCGAGCGGCTGAAGGCCGCCGTGGATCGCGGCGTCACGGTCCGGCTGGTCCTCGACGGCAAGGACAACGGCGCCCCCGCCAAGCCCGGCGTCCCCGCCCGCGCCCCCTTCCCGAGGGACGAGAACCGCAAGGTCGTGGCCGAGGTCGGCTTCCCCGCCGGCACGGTCATCTGGCGCGAGAAGAACGCCGACGCCATCGCCCACAACAAATTCATGGTCTGGCTCAAGGCCGGTCAGCCCGAGGCCGTCTGGACCGGCTCGACCAACCTCTCCATGGGCGGCATCCACGGCCAGACCAACGTCGGCCACTGGGTCCGCGACCGCCCCACCGCCGCGGCCTTCAAGGTCTATTGGGAGGTGCTGGCCCGCGACCTCGGCAAGACCGGCTCCGGAACCCGTCCGGAAGAGGCGGCTCGCATGAAGGAACTGCGCGACGCGGTCGAGGCCATCGCCGACGCGCCCACCGACTGGACCAGGATCCAGACCGGCATCACCCCGGTGTTCAGCCCGCGTGCGGGCTCGGCGGTGCTCGATATGTACGCGACCCTGCTGGACTCGGCGAAGGGGCAGGGCTGCGTCACCCTGGCCTTCGGCATCAGCGATGTCTTCAAGTCACGCCTGCTCGACAACACTCCCGCCGGGCCGCTGCAGTTCATGCTGCTCGAGAAGGAAGACAGGCCGAACCCCAGGTCCACCAAGCCCTTCAAACCCCTGGGCGCGCGCCAGAATGTCTACGCCGCCTGGGGCAGCTTCCTCTCGACTCCGGTCTACCAGTGGGCGCGCGAGACCAACGCCAAGAAGCTGCAGCTGAACCAGCACGTGAGCTACATCCACTCCAAATTCATGCTGCACGACCCGCTCGGCGCCGATCCCATCGTGGTCACCGGCTCGGCCAATTTCTCCGCCGCCTCGACCACCAACAACGACGAGAACATGATCATCGTGCGCGGTGATCGACGCACGGCGGACATCTACTTCACCGAGTTCAACCGGCTGTTCTTCCACTATTATTTCCGCTCAATCGTCGAACGCCTGAACGGTCGCGACAGGGTGGGAACAACCTCCGGCTCGGGCGACCTCTTCCTCTGTCCCGACGACAGCTGGCTCCAGAAATACAAACCCGGCGGCTTCCGCGCCAAGCGGGTGGCCATGTTCGCCGGGATGCACGGGGCGCAGGTGCTTTGAGCGGGCTCACGGTCGTGGGACGAGATCCCGTCCGGGACCATGCTTGATGCTCCACTACCGCTGCGGGTTGCTATCGGAGTGCGTCCACTAGCAAAAGTTGAAATGTCGCGCTATCGAAGCGGGTGATACGTACCGGTGATCTGGACGGTATCGCGCGTTGTTCCTCGGGGGGTGGATCAATGAGTAATCTGGCCGGCAAGGCCTATGGCATGAACGTCGTCACGCCGATGCGACCCGGCCTGACGTGGATCAACACCTTCCTGTTCATGCTCTCGCGCGCGTTGCCAAGCACGCTGAGCGGCCTGCTGGGCCTCGGTTTCATCCATTTCGCGCGCTGGGTGATGATCCGCCGCGATCAGTGGCCCCAGCTGGGCCAGCCGCCCGCCAAGCTGTCAAACGACTACATGCTGTTCTGCAGCAACTTCAACGGCACTTGGGACCAGTATATCGACGCCTTCGCTGACGGTATTCCGGGCGGTCTGGACCTGTTCTGGTATTCGAGCACCAAATACCCAAACTCGATCCCCATCACGCCGTTCAAGAACTACATTCGCGCCAATCAGGTCGATACAAACTATTATTATAACGCGACTCCGGGCAGCGGGCAGCGCGACATCAAGCTCGCGCTGAAGCTGTCGCACGATCTGGCCGCCATCGCCGCCAAGGCGGAGGGGATGAGTGACGCCGAGCTGGCGTCGGCGTTCGAGCGACTGCTGATCGCCAATCAGGGCGGCATGGGCTCGCCCGGCTACGCCCCCATCGCCAGCTGCGACACCGCCAACGCCGACCGCAACCGCGCCGACGCCGAGCTGGGCCTGTGGGGCGAGGACGGGACCGGGCCGATCGAGGCCGAGCGCACCCTCGCGCCGATCACGGAGGAGGTCATCATCGCCTCCAGCGCCAACGAGGACGAGAGCGCGCGGGCGGCTGTCCGCGCCGCGGTCGCCGCCGCCCTGGGCTCTCGGCCGAATACGGACGAACCGCCCAAGGTGGCGGAGCCGCCGCCGGTGGCTCCGGTCGAGAAGGAGGAGAAGGCCGATGGCTAACATCGACGTCAGCACCTACTTCTTCACGGCGGCCGTGCCGGTATGCAACGAGGGCATTGTCGAGCATCGCAGCCTGACGGGCGCCAAGGGCGTCATCAAGAGCTCGCCCATCCACATCGTGCGCGAGATCCTCGAGACGCTGCCCACGGCGCTGCAGTCGCATGCGACAGAGGAGATCGGGCTCAACAGCCCCTTCTCGCGCAATCTGCGCACCCACTTCACCCGCTTCGTCATCCTCGACCAGCCCAACTTCAATGGTCGGGACCACAGCAACGCCCTGCTGAATGTGATCCGGGGGACGGATCTGCTCGCCCCGCGGCCGGTCGATCAGATCTCCTGCCCCTACATCTTCTGGACCATCGACTTCGACCTGCTCGATCCGAGCGGCGCCGGCGAGCCGCGCCATTATTTCGAGGAGCTATGGGGCCAGATGGAGCCCGAACTGCGCTCGATCTTCCAGTACTGCTACGGCTTCGATCAGGTGAGGGATGCGGCCGGTTTCGCGACCTACATCATGCGGTGCCAGATCGAGACGACGATGCCGTTCCACGACTACTGGTACATTCCGCCCAAACTGACCTCGATCTCCCTCTTCGGCCTGGCGCTGATCCCGGGGACCGGCGCGCTGTTGCTGGCGGGCGCGCTGCTCGCCGCGGTTCTGCGCTGGACCGGCTGGCAATGGGCGGCGGGCTTCGCCGACTGGAGCGGCTGGAGCTGGGCGCCCTGGGTCGGGCTGATCGTGCTGATCCTCGGCCTCGTCATCGACTACTACTGGGTGATGGCGAAGGGGCGGACGCCCTATCCCGCCTCGCCTGGCGCGGACCTGCGCAATGTGCTGAAGGGGTTGTATCTGCAGCAGGCCTTCACCCGCTTCGCCATGGCCCAGCAGCGTCGCGATCCGGCCAAATGGGGCGCCGAGTTTCGCAAATTCCTGACCGCCGCCAAACCCGGTGATCTCAACGGGCCGACCCAGCCCGCGGGCGTGATCCGCAGCAAGCTGGGAGACGTGGCATGACCAACGCGACCAACACGGCCCCCGCCGCGACCCTGCTCGACCTCGCCGACATCCAGGGCGGCATCCTGCGCACCTATGGCGACGGCTTCCCCAAGGGGCGCAACTTCTATCTGACCGTCCGTGATGCGCGAAAGGGCCGCGCCTTCGTCGAGGCCCTGCTGCCCAAGATCACCACCGCCGCGCGCTGGAAGGATCCGAACCGCGACGAGCCGCTGCTGCGCACCCGCAATCCGCGGGTCAAGGATATCGTCCGCGCCGAAGGCGAGCCGGACTATCCGGGCCGCGTCCAGTTGATGAAGCCCAAGGTGACGCTGAATATCGGCTTCACCTTCATGGGGCTGCTGGCGCTGGGCGTTCCGACCCGCACGCTGCGGGGCATGCCCGACGATTTCATCGACGGGATGGAGGCGCGCGCGGCCCTGCTGGGCGACGACCCCTTCCTCGCCCAGCGCGACGCGGTGTGGCGGGACTCCAGGGGCGACAAGCGCGTCCACATCCTGCTGACGCTCTACGCCCAGCAGAACCCGGACGGGACCGCCTGTCCCGAACTGGACGCCGAGACCGACGCCATCATCGCGCTCTGCAAGAAGTCCCGGAACGGCGTGGTGCTCCTCGACGGGGTCGGGCCGAAGAACGCCAAATGGCAGGACCTGTCCGCCGTGATGCGCCAGGACGGCGAAAACTGGTGGCCGACAAACAAGGAGCATTTCGGCCTGTCCGACGGCTTCGGCGACCCAGTCTTCTCGGGCCAGTTCTCGGGCGAGGCCGAGCGGGTCCGCGTCGCGGGCGGCGGCAAGCTGGTCTACGATTCCAGGGCCAAGACCTATCACTGGGAGCCGCTGGCGACCGGAGAGTTCCTGCTCGGCTATCCCGACGAGGCGCAGGAAATACCCGGCTCCGCCATGCCGATCGCGTTCAGCCGCAACGGCACCTTCATGGCTTATCGCAAGCTGCATGAGGCGGTCGGGACATTCAACAGCTACATCGACGAGCAGGCCAAACGCTACGCCAGGATGTTCCACGTCCCCCAGCAGGAAGCGGTGGACACGATCAAGGCCAAGATGGTCGGCCGCTGGGAGGATGGCGTGCCGTTGATGGTCGCGCCGACCTATGCCGCCTGGCAGCGCTTCCGCGCCGAGCTCGACAAGGCGCGGGCCGAAAAGAACAAGGCCAAGCTGGCTGAGATCGCGCTGAAGTTCACCAACTTCGCCTACGCCTCCGATCCGGCGGGATCGAAATGCCCGGTCACCTCGCACCTGCGCCGCGCCAATCCGCGCGATGGGCTGGGGCCGACCTTCACCGCCAACGGCATGTCGGGCGACGGCTCGGCGATCATCAACCGCCGCCGCATCCTGCGGCGTGGCCTGCCGTACGGCCAGTATGACGCCAACGCCCCCGCCGACGACGGCGACCACGGCATCATCTTCATGGCGATCTGCACCAACCTGTTCCGCCAGTTCGAGTTCGTGCAGCAGCAGTGGATGCAGTACGGGCTGGACTTCAATGCGGGCAGCGACACCTGCCCGGTGATTGGCAACCATCCTAAGGCGGACGAGCCCAAGATGGTCATCGCGGTCGATCCCGAGGTCGGCAAGCTGCCCTTCATCTGCGACCGCGTTCCGCAACTCGTGGAGCCACGCGGCGGGGACTACTTCTTCCTGCCCAGCATGACCGCGCTGCGGATGATCGGGATGGGCATCATCGACCCGACCTGACCCCACAGGACCCTCCGAAAAAGGCGCGCCCGCTATGCACTGGCTGCTCAACCTGCCGACCGTGATCTGGCGACGGCTGATGCTGATCCTTCAGGGGCTCGGAGCCCTGCTCTGGCTGATCGGCGCCGGCGTCGGCGCCCTGTTCGGCAAGGACGGGACGCTGGGAAGCCGTCTCGGCGCGGCCATCGGCGGCGCGGCGGGGCAACGTCGTGTTTTCGCGCTGCTGCGGCTGTTCCAGCCCAATCTGGTGCTCAAATTCCGGGCGATCGCCTCCTATCCCAACAACGGCGTCACCGCGATCGCCAGCCGCCGCGTCGATGTCATCGACATCCTCAGCCGCGAGGCCGATTTCGGCGTGGTCTACGCCCCGCGCATGGAGGTCATCACCGCCGGTGAGAACTTCTTCCTCGGGATGCAGGACACGCCCCGCTACACGCGCGACACCTCCAACATGCGGCTGGTCGTGCGGCGCGACGATGTGCCGAACATCGTCACCCCTTACGTCTCGACCGCCGCCGCCGAGATCGTCGCCATGGTTCCCGGCGCCATCGATGTGCCGCAGGCCCTGACCCAGCCGGTCGCCGCCGGGCTGCTGGACCACTATTTCGGCACGCCAGGACCGTCCGAGGCGGCGATCGCGGAATGGACCACCCTGCTGTTCTGGTACCTGTTCATCGACCTGCAGGCCGACCCCGATCTCGACGCCCGCGCCAAGGCGGCGGCGGCGAGCTTCCGCGCCTGGATGGACGCCCACATCGCCGAGCGTCGCAAGGCGCCGCACCGGGACGACGTTCTGGGTCGCTGCCTCGCCATGGGCGGCGCCGACATGCCGGGCATGAGCGACCGCGACATCCGCAACAACCTGATCGGCCTGCTGATCGGCGAACTGCCCACCCTGTCCGCCGCCGCCAACCTGGCGCTCGATGACCTGCTGGATCGGCCGAAGGAGTTCGCCGCCGCCTGCGCCGCGGCCCGGGCCGGGGATGACGAGACCTTGGCGGCCTATGTCTTCGAGGCCTTGCGGTTCCGCCCGCTGAACCCGGTCGTCTATCGCCGTGCGATGCTCGACACCACGATCGCCTGCGGCAAGCTGCGTCGGCGGAAGATCAAGAAGGACAGTATCGTCATGGCCTCGAACCTGTCGGCCATGTTCGATCCGCTGGCGATACCCGACGCCGCCAGCTTCCGTATCGACCGGCCGTGGGAGACCTACATGCTGTGGGGCTACGGCATGCACGCCTGCTTCGGCGCCCATATCAATCGCGCGGTGCTGCCGGCCGTGCTCAAGCCACTGCTGGCCCAGCCCAACCTGCGTCGCGCGGCGGGCGCCCGGGGCCGGATCGACAAGGCGGGCACGCCCTTTCCCCAGCATCTGCACCTCGTCTTCGACACCTGAGACGGCGCCGGCGGCTCAAAGCCTGATGGATCGACCGGCGCTCCGGCTATCCGCCAACCCCATGACAGCAATGACCGCCGCGCCTCTTCATCAGGCGCGGGCGAGCCGGTTGAGGCGGATGTCTGGGATCCGGGAAGGGCGACGCCGTCGTGGCGGACAGAGAGGGATTCGAACCCTCGGTACGCTTTCACGTACACACGCTTTCCAAGCGTGCGCGATCGACCACTCCGCCACCTGTCCGTTTCCACGACGCGCGTGAAGCGCCGGATGGTCGATCCGGCGAGGGGCGCTGATTAGAACAGTCGGACCCCCTCGGCAAGCGCCGTCTGACACGCCATATGGACGACGTACATCCAGTCCGGACCCGCGCCATGCTTTCCCAGAAGACCACCCTGCCCACCGCCGACGCCGCCCTGCCGGGCCGGACCACGCCCGTGACCACCGACGAGGTGCATTTCGTCAGCGGCCGCCCGCTGAAAGGACCGCATCCGGAGGGCTTCCAGACCGCCATTTTCGGCATGGGCTGCTTCTGGGGCGTGGAGCGGGTGTTCTGGTCGCTGCCCGGCGTCTGGGTGACCTCGGCGGGCTATACCGGCGGCTTCACGCCCAATCCGACCTATGAGGAGACCTGCACCGGCCTGACCGGCCACGCCGAGGTGGTGCAGGTGGTCTTCAATCCGGCGGAGATCTCCTACGGCGACCTGCTCAAAGTCTTCTGGGAGAACCACGACCCGACCCAGGGCATGCGTCAGGGCGGCGACATCGGCACCACCTACCGCTCGGCGATCTATTATCTGACCGAGGACCAGAAGGCCGAGGCCGAGGCCTCGCGCGACGCCTATCAGGCGGCCCTGACCGCGGCGGGGCAGGGCGAGATCACCACCGAGGTCACCCCGGCGGGCGTCTACTATTTCGCCGAGGACTATCATCAGGCCTATCTGGCCAAGAACCCCGAAGGCTACTGCGGCATCGGCGGCACCGGCGTGGTCTGCCCCATCGGCATCGGCGTGCCGGCGTCCGGGGAAGCCTGATCATGGACCGGGTCGGGATCGGCAAGACCTGCCTGGCCCTGCCGGGCGTCACGGTGGACCATCCGTTCGGCGACGACCACGACGCCTACAAGGTCGGCGGCAAGATGTTCGTCATGGTCGGCGGCGAGGGCGGGGTGTCGTTCAAGGTCTCGGACATCGCCTTCGAGGTCCTGACCGAGGAGGGCCGCGCCCGCCCGGCGCCCTATCTGGCCCGCGCGAAGTGGGTGAACCTCCCCGACCCCGCCGCCTGGCCCGACGACGAACTGGCCGACCACTTCGCCATCGCCCACGGCCTGATCGCGGCCAAGCTGACGAAGAAGCAGAGGGCCGAACTGGGGCTGGGCTGAGACCGGATCGAAAACGCCGGTTTTTAGCTCTGGCTGAATTCGCGAACCGATGTTCTCCTCAACCGTCAGGGGAGACACATCATGATCGGCAGACATCTTATCCTGCTCGGCGCCTGCGCCGTCGGGCTCGCGGCGTGTGATCGGGCCAACGTCAAGGTCGATGTCGGCGATGGGCCGCCGCGCGTCGTCGCCGCCACCGAGATCGAGGCGGGCCGCTACCTGGTCCTGACCGGCGGCTGCAACGACTGCCATACGCCGGGATATCCGCAGAGCGGCGGGCGCGTGCCCGAGAGCGAATGGCTCAAGGGCTCGGGCACGGGCTTCTACGGCCCATGGGGTACCAGCTATCCGCACAATCTGCGCCGCACCGTCGCCGGCATGACCGAGGACGCCTGGGTCGAGATGCTGAACACCCGCGAAGGCCTGCCGCCCATGCCCTGGCCCAGCGTCCGGGCCATGAACGACGCCGACAAGCGGGCGGTCTATCGCTACATCAAGTCCCTGCCGCTGGATGGCGACCCGGCCCCCACGGCCCTGCCGCCCGGCCAGGTCCCGACCACGTCCTATGAGAACATGATGCCGCACGGACCCGCCCCGCAGGGCTGAGTCAGGGCCGCGTCTTCTCCTCCGCGATCCAGCGATCCATCCGCTGGTCCAGCAGGGCCATCGGCAGGGGGCCGTCGATCAGCAGGGCGTCGTGGAACCGGTCGCCCAGTTCGGCCTCGGCCCGGGTGCGGATGGCGCGCAGGCGGATCTCGCCGATCTTGTAGGCCGTCGCCTGACCGGGCCAGCCGATATAGCGCTGCAGCTCGGTTTCGATGTTGTGCGGGGCCAGGGCCGAGTTGTCGCGGAAGCAGGCGCGGGCCTGTTCGATGTCCCAGCCCAGCCAGTGAATGCCGGTGTCGGCCACCAGGCGGCAGGCCCGCCACATCTCGTAGCTCAGCCGCCCGAACCGTTCATATGGAGAGCGGTAGAAGCCCATCTCCTCGCCCAGGAACTCGGCGTACAGGCCCCAGCCCTCCGTGAAGGCGGTCACATCCACCCCGCGCCGGAAATAAGGGCCGTCGTCGGCCTCCTGCTGCAGGGCGATCTGCAGGTGGTGGCCCGGCACCGCCTCATGCAGGGTCAGGGCGGGCAGCTCGTACAGCGGACGCTGGTCCAGCCGGCTGGTGTTGACCAGATAGCCGCCCGCCACCCCATTCTCCATCGAGCCGGGGGAGTAGCGCCCGGTGGTGTAGTTGGCCTCGATCTCGGCGGGCACCGGACGCACGCCATACGGGGTGCGCGGCAGGGTCCCGAACAGGGCGGGCAGGTGGTCGTCGGAGCGCTTGGCCATCTCCGACGCCTTCTCCAGCAACTGCTCGCGGCTGGTGGCGTAGAACTGCGGATCGGTGCGCAGGAAGTTCAGGAAGCCCGCGAAATCGCCGGTCCAGCCCGACGCCCGCATCTCGGTCTCCATCCGCGCCCTAATGCGCGCCACCTCCTGCAGGCCCAGCTGGTGCACCTCGTCCGGGGTCATGTCGGTCGTGGTGTAGCCGCGCACCAGATAGGCGTAGAGCTCGCGCCCGCCGGGTCGGTGGGCCAGGCCGAGAGTCTCGGGCGCGCGGGGCAGGTAGTCCTGTCGCAGGAACCGCGCCCACTCGCGCCGCTCGGGCATGATGCGGTCGGCGACCACGGCGCGGGCGCGCGCCGTCAGGGCCTCCCGCTGCACTGCCGGAATGGTCGTGGGCAGGGCGGCGAAGGGCTTCAGCAGCGGATCGGCCTCCGGCGTCAGCGCCGCCTCCGGCTCCATCAGGCTCAGGGCGTTCTCGACGATGGAGCGCGGCTGGACCAGTCCGGTCTCCAGCCCGCGCTTCGCCCCGTCCAGCTGGTCGCGATAGAAGCGGGGCAGGGCCTCCAGCCGGGCGATATAGGCCTCGGCGTCATCGACGCTGGTGATCCGGGTCACGCTGGCCAGATAGCCCGCCGTCTGGCCCGGTCCGCCCTCGGAGTTGAAGGCGTCGATCCGGCCCGTATCCAGCGGGATGCGGTCCAGCGCCCGGCGCAGCACATAGGTCAGGAAGGCGTGGTTCAGCCGGTCGTCGGCGTCCAGCGTCGCCGGGTCGATGGCCGCCAGCCGGTCGGCGAAGCCCTTCAGCACCGGCTCCTGCGCCACCTCGAAGGCGCGCGAGGCGTCGGGCAGGCGGCGCTGGGCGGCCTTGTCGCCCTCCATCCCCGCCGTGATCGGATCGACCGCGCGCAGCCAGGTCTCATAGTCGTCTAACACCGCCGCCAGCGCCGCGCTGCGGGCGTTGCGCGCGGCGCCCGCCGGTTCAGCGGTCTGGGCGAAGACGGGCGCGGCGCAGACGGCCAGCAGGACCGCGGCCGACGCAGCCAGGACGATTCTCTTCATTGGGGGCTCCCTCCCGGATCGGGCGGGACTGCACCGGAGCGCCGCCGCCGCGTCAACCACAGAAGGCGAAGAACCGCTCGACCCGGTCGCGTGAGCCCGGATGGGGCGCATAGGCGTGCCGCTCGTTGCCTTCCCAGACCGCCAGCCAGCCCAGACGGCGGAAGCGCTGGAACACCGGATCGCCCGCCTTGGCCTCGGCGGTCAGGAACAGGCCGTCATTGACCTCTGACGGCTCCGCCTCAGCGGGGTAGCGTTCCGTGTCGCCCCCCGATTCAATATGGATCTCGGGCGCGGCGCCTTCGGCCGCGATGGCGTTCAGCGCGAGGCGGCCCGACTGCTTGCGGCATTCCATGCCGATCCGCAGATCGTCGCTTTCCTCCACGCCATAGGTCAGCAGCGCATTGTCGCCGTCCTGATGCAGGAACCAGTCATAGCCCGCGACCGGCGCGGGCGAACCTGACGAGGCAGGGCTCAGCCCCATGCTCGGCTGCGAGGTGGTGTTGCACGCCGCCAAGGCCAGCGTCAGTCCGGCGGCGACGATCAGGACGGGCAGACGCATGGGGGAACTCCGGCTCAGCCGGAGCACAGTTCCGCGAACCGGCGCAGCTTGGCAAGGTGCGCGGCGGGAACCTCCACAGTTCGTCGCTGCTCGCCCACCGCCACGCCGAGCCGCCCGCTCACGCCGAAGGCCGCGAACACCGGGTGATCGGTGCGCAGCGCCAGCCGCAGGGCGCCGCCCCGCGCGGCTTCGGACTGGGCCACGGCGGCGGCCTCGCCCGCCGTGATCCGCGCCATGCCCGTCGCGGGCTCGCCGCCGTACAGGGTCAGCCGGGCCACGCTGCTGCCGGGCGAGCATTCCAGCGTCGTGCGCAGATTGGCGGTGTCGGGCACCTCATTGGCCAGCACCACGGGCGCGTCGTCGGCGTACAGGGTCCAGGTCCATGCGGCCTCAGCCGGAACGGCGACCGCGTTCTGGCCGAACAGGCCCAGCGCCGCCGCGGCGGCCAGAATGGTGATCATGTGCTCAGCCCCCGCTGATGCCGGTGTCCCACACAGTTGGTCAGACGTGATCCGTTCCGCAATAGGCGAAGAACTTATCGACCATGGCCCGCTCGCTCGCCGTGGTGGTCAGCTCGAACCGTCCGGCTTCTCCCTCGACGACCAGCCGGCCCCGGCGCGACAGGTCGCGCAGCACCGGATCGTTCAGCGAGACACGGCTCTCGTCGGCCAGCTCACCGCTCAGCGGATCGATGGCCATATCAGTCATGGAGGCGTGGACCAGGCGCGTCGTCGCGGGCTGCACGTCGCCATAGACCACGGCCTGCGACCGGCCCGGCTCGCAGGTCATCATCAGCGCCAGCTGGTCCGAGTTCTCGACCCCATAGGCCAGCTTGGCCATCCGGCCTTCATGGCTCAGATGCCAGCCCATTGCGCCGGATGCGGCCTGCACGTCCGAATTGGAGGCGCTGGACTGCGCGGCGAACGCGATCAGGCCCAAAGCGGCGACAGCAGGAATGGCGAACTTCAACATGGGACTAACACTCACCTCTGATCGGCAAACGTTGATGTCCGTTAAGAGTTCACGGCTCAGCTGAACGGCGGCTGACGGAATTCACCGTGTGATGGAAATGCCATATTCAAAAGCCCTCCCCCTCGATGGGGGAGGGTTGGGTGGGGGTGAGTGCCGGCTGTCCCGGAACAACCTCGTGAGGCTCCGTCGACCTCTCCCAACACGCCTTTCACCTCAACGCCGAGCCCCCACCCCCATCCCCGACCCTTCCCCCGTCGAGGGGGAAGGGAGCAGTGCGAAGATGGCTAGCCTGCGTGAAGCGCCAAGCCACGTCGGGTCGAGAAGGCGCAGCCTTCTGACCGCGGCCCACAGGAAAGCCGCGTCGGGGCGGGAGGTCCCGAAGGGCCGACGGTCCGCGACCCACTTAAAATGGGCTGAACCGCTCCACCAGCGACTGCGCCGCCGGGGTCGCCTGCATGCGGCTGATGTCGCCGCGGCCGCCGTAGCTGATGCGGGCTTCGGCGATCTGGGTGTGGTTGATGGTGTTGGCCGAGGAGATGTCCTCCGGACGCACGATCCCGGCCACGGTCAGTTCGCGGACCTCGCGGTTGGTGCGCACTTCCTGCCGACCCTGGATCACCAGATTGCCGTTCGGCAGCACGTCGGCGACCACGGCGGCGATGGTCAGGCTGACCTTCTCGGCGCGGTTCACGGAGCCCGAGCCGGTCGCGTTCGATTCGCCCTCGGTGCCGATCATGTTGGCCGGGTCGAAACCGCCGGGGAAGGCGCGGCCCAGGCTGTTCTCCAGGCCGAAGAAGTTGGTCACCCCGCCCGAGGCCGAGTTGGTGCGGCTGCGGTTGGTCGAGTTGTTTGTCTGGGCCCGGTCATCGATGTCGATGTTGACCGTCAGGATGTCGCCGACCTGCCGGGCGCGCTGGTCGCCGAAGAATGTGCGGGCGCCCACCCGCCACAGGCTGTTGGCGCTGGCGGCGCGCTCGGCGCGCTGCTGCTCCGCCGAGGGCAGATAGACCTGGCTGGCCGGGACCATGGCCGCCGGATAGGCGATGGCCGACAGGTCGGGGCCGCGCACGGCCTCCACGGCGGTGGAGCAGGCGCCCAGCGAAACAGCGGCGGCGGCGAGGATCAGGACGGTACGCATGAAGCTTCCCCTTAGCGGGCGGCGAACTGTTGGGACGGGGCGGAGCCTCGGGCGGCGGGACCGGCGATGGCCTGGCCCGGGCCGGTGGCCACGGCGTCGATGATGCGGTTGGATTGCAGGTTGCGGATGGCCAGGCGCTGGCCTTGGGCCGCATTGCCTTCGGCCCGGCCCGTGATGGTCAGACGCACGCCGCCCGCCTCATACAGGACCTCGACCATGTCGTTGCGGGCGATGACCCGTTCCGCCGGGCCTGGCGCGCGGGTGGTGACAGGGCGGGCAGGGGCGGCGGCGGCCATTTCGACGCCGGCGGACGCCGATGCGCCCGGGGCCGCAGCGGCGTGGCGCACGACCACGCGGCGCAACCCGGTCGGATTTGCCCAGTCCAGTCCCGCCTGACGCGCCATGCCCTGCAGCTGGGCGGCCTCGAACACGATGGAGGGGCCGGCGCGATTGCCGACGACCACGTTGGCCGCCGCGCCCGCGCCGTCGAAGATGTCGCCCAGCGTGACCTGACCGTCGTCGTCCACCGGATTGGCCTTCAGCGTCACCGGTCCCGCGAAGGCCGGACCGGCCAGCATCAGGGCGGCGACGGCGCCGAGGATCAGGGACTTCACGACTTCACCTGCGCGCTGACCGACAGCATCTGGTCGGCGGTGGTGATGACCTTCGAGTTCATCTCATAGGCCCGCTGGGCGATGATCAGGGCCGAGATTTCCGACACGGCGTCGACGTTCGAGGCCTCGATGTATTTGTGCTGGATCTCGCCGAAGCCGACCTCGCCGGGGGTGCCGACGTTGGCCGCGCCCGAGGCCGCCGTCTCCAGCAGCAGGTTGTCGCCGATGGCTTCCAGACCGGCCTCGTTGAAGAAGGTCGCCAGCTCCAGCTGACCGACCGTCTGCGGCGTCGCATTGCCCTGGGTGAAGACCTGCACCTGGCCGGACTTCGAGATCTGAACGTCCACCGTGTCCTGGGGGATGGTGATGTTCGGCTGCACGGCATAGCCGTCCTCGGTGACCATCTGGCCTTCACCGTTGACCGAGAAATTGCCGGCGCGGGTATAGGCCGTCTCGCCCGAGGGCATCAGGATCTGGAAGTAGCCGCGGCCCTGGATGGCCATGTCGTAGCGGCCGCCGGTGTTGGTCGGGGTGCCCTGTTCGGTGATGCGATAGACCGCCCCGGCCTTCACGCCGGCGCCGATCTGGATGCCCGTCGGGACCACGGTTCCCTGCGTGGACGACTGCGCGCCCATCCGCTCGACGTTCTGGTACAGCAGGTCCTGGAACTCGGCCCGTTGGCGCTTGTAGCCAACGGTGTTCATGTTCGCGATGTTGTTCGAGATGACCTCGACGTTCAGCTGTTGGGCGGCCATGCCCGAGGCTGCGGTTCTGAGCGCACGCATGTCTCAGCTCTCCCTTAACCGACGCGACCCAGCCGCTCGACGGAGCGACGGGACAGGTCGTTGGTGTTTTCGATCATCCGCGTCACGCTCTCGTAGGCGCGCTGGATCTCGATCAGATTGGTGATCTCGAGGATCGGATTGACGTTTGAGCCTTCCAGCATCCCCTGACGGATCTGGGCCTCCGGGGCCTCCACCGGCGCGGCGTTCGAGGCGTTGCGGTACAGGCCGTCACCGCCCTTCTCGAGCACGCCCAGGCTGTCGAAACGGACCACCGACAGGCGGCCGACGATCTCGCCGTCCTGGGTGATCGTGCCATCGGCGCCGACCGAAGCTTCGCCCAGGGTGGTGTCCAGAATGATGGGACCGCCGTCGCCCAGCACGGCCTGGCCCTGCTTGGTCGTCAGCTGGCCGGTCGGGTCCAGGGTGAAGGCGCCGTCGCGGGTGTAGGCCTCGCCATTGCCGTCCTGCACCTTGAAGAAGGCGCCGTCGCCCTCGATGGCGAAGTCCAGCGTCCGGCCCGTCTGCGACAGCGAGCCCGCCGAAAAGTCCCGACCCACGCCATTGTCCAGCACGAAGCTGACGCCGGGGCGAACGAAGGCGTTGCGAGCCCGCTCGCCGACCTCGACGCCGACCATCAACTGCTCGACCTTGAAGCCGTTCGTGTCGGCGTTGGCGATGTTGTTGGCGACCACGTCCAGTTCGCGGCGAAGCGTCATCTGGCGTGACAGTCCAACGTAGGCGGCGTTTTCCACGGGCGGCTCCTTTCGCCCTTCGCCGTCGCAACGGTCGTGCCAACAGGGCTAATCCAGTGCTGGCGGGCATTTCGGCCGCCAAGCTGCGCAGGGCGCCCGGCAGGATTTGCCGATCGTAAACGGCTCGTTAACCAAACCCGGCTGAATTAGACCCTGAGATTCTCAGGGCTCGGGGCGAATGCTGAAATTGGGGAAGAAGAAGGACGCGGACGCCAATCTGCCGGCCGTCACTGACGGCGAGGGCGGAGAGGGCGAAGGCGCGCCCGCCAAGAAGAAGCTGCCCCTGCTGTTCATCATCATCCCGGCGGCGCTGGTCGTGCTGGGCGGTGGCGGCGCGGCGGCCTTCGTGATGATGCAGCCCAAGTCCGCCCCCGCCGAGGAAGGCCACGGCGGCGGTCATGGCGAGGAGAAGAAGGCCGACAAGAAGGGCGGTCACGGCGCGGAGAAGAAGGGCGGCGGCGGTCACGGCGGCGGCGCGGAAGGCGCGGCTGACCCCTCGCTCGGCACCATCGCCGAGGGGCCCGACGGCGTCACCTTCTACACCATGCCCGACATGGTGATGAACATTCAGTCGGCGGAAGGCCGCCCGACCTACCTCAAGCTCAAGCTCACGCTCGAGATGCAGGACGCTGAAGTGGCGTCGCATCTGCAGGGCGAGATGCCGCGCATGAAGGACATGTTCCAAAGCTTCCTGCGCGAGCTGCGCCCCGAGGACCTGGCCGGTTCGGCCGGCAGCTTCCAGCTGCGCGCCGAGATCCTGCGTCGCGTCAACCTGATCGCCGCCCCCGGCAAGGTCGACGCCGTCCTGATCGAAGAAATGCTGGTGCAGTAACCCGGATGAGTGACGCCGCCTTCGCCGATGACAACGATCCGTTCGCCGAGCCTCTGGCCGACGATCGCCCCATCGCGACTGAACGCGTCCTCAATCAGGATGAGATCGACAGCCTTCTGGGCTTCGACCTCGGCGATGACGACGGCTCCGAACGCTCCGGCATCCGGGCCATCATCAACTCGGCCCTGGTCTCGTACGAGCGCCTGCCGATGCTCGAGATCGTCTTCGACCGTCTCGTGCGGTTGATGACGACGTCCCTGCGCAACTTCACCTCCGACAACGTCGAGGTGTCGCTGGACAACATCTCCTCGATCCGTTTCGGCGACTATCTGAACTCCATCCCGCTGCCTGCCATCCTCGCGGTCTTCCGGGCCGAGGAGCTGGACAACTACGGCCTGCTGACGGTCGACTCGAACCTGATCTATTCGATCGTGGACGTGTTGCTGGGCGGCCGTCGCGGCACCGCGGCCCTGCGCATCGAGGGCCGCCCCTACACCACCATCGAGCGGGTTCTGGTCCAGCGCATGGTCGAGGTCGTGCTGGCCGACGCCCGCGCCGCCTTCGAACCCCTGACCCCGGTGCATTTCACCCTGGACCGGCTCGAGACCAATCCGCGCTTCGCCGCCATCGCCCGTCCAGCCAACGCGGCCATTCTGGTCAAGCTGCGCATCGACATGGAAGATCGCGGCGGCCGGGTCGAGCTGCTGCTGCCCTATTCGACGCTGGAGCCCATCCGCAAGATGCTGCTGCAGCAGTTCATGGGTGAGAAATTCGGTCGCGACAACATCTGGGAAGGCCACTTGGCCACAGAGCTCTGGACCACCGAGACCGAGGTCCGTTGCGTTCTGGATGAGCAGCAGCTGCCGCTGTCGCAGGTGCTCGACTTCAAGGTCGGCGACACCCTCATGCTCAACGCCACCCCGGATTCGCCCGTCTCGGTGCGCGCGGGCAGCATTCCGCTGACCATCGGCCGCATGGGCCGCAAGGGCCAGCACATCGCCGTGCGGGTCGAGGCCCCGGTGAACGTCGAGGCCGCCTCCAGTCTGGTGAAGGGAAAACGCTGATGACCGGCATGATTTTGGACGGCATCCTGATGCTGCTGCTGGTCGCGGCCCTGGGCTACGGCGTTCGGCTGGAGCGCAAGCTGGCGGCCCTGCGCGCCGGTCAGCTGGCCTTCGCCTCCGCCGTCACCGACCTGAACACCGCCGCGGGGCGCGCCGAAGCCGCCCTGGCCTCGCTGCGCGCCTCGGGGCAGGAGACCGACCTCCTGCACGACCGCATCATCAAGGCCCGCGAGGTCAAGGCCCAGCTGGAAACCCTGATCGCCCGTGGCGGCGAATATGTTCCGGCCCGTGCGCCCGAGGCGCCCCGCGCCGTCGCCCCGGCCCCCGCGCCCCGGCCGGCTCCCGTCGCCCCGCCGGTCTCCGAGGAAGAGGCTCGCGCCGCCCGCATGCAGGCGCTGGCCGAGCGCATCCAGGGCATGGCCGCTCCGGCCCGTCCGGCCGCCGCGAGCAATGTCCACGCCATTCTTGGCGCCCTGACCGCTAACCAGTCTGCGAAGCAAAGCCTCAATCAGGCGCGTCGTAGTCTGGACGACGACCTGTTCGCCGCCTGACCTCCCTCCAAGGGTTCGAGTTCCTTTCATGGCCAAGATTCCGCGTCTCCTGCCCCTGATCGCCGTCGCCATCGGCGGCGTGGTGCTCATCCGCGCCGTCGGCGTGGCGCCGGGCCTGTTCGAAGGCGCCAAGGCCTGGGCCGAGGAGGCTGTCCCGGCCTCGGACGCGCCGAAGCCCGCCGCCGCGGTCTGCGCCCTGACGCCCGAACAGCTGGCCCAGCAGGCGGGCATCTCCCCGGCCGAGCTGCGCATCATCCAGTCGCTCTCGGCCCGTCGCGCCGAGCTGGACGCCCGCGACACCGACATGGCCTCCATGCTGCCCCTGCTGACCGCCGCCGAGCAGAAGCTGGACGCCCGCGTCCAGGCCCTCGAGGCCGTCAAGGCCGAGGTCGCCGCCATGCTGGGTCAGGTCGACGAGAAGCAGAAAGCGGAGACCGACCGTCTGGTCGCCGTCTATTCCGCCATGCGCCCGCGCGAAGCCGCCCGCGTCTTCGCCACCCTCGATGACGACGTCCGCCTGCCGGTCGCGGCCGCCATGCGTCCGCGCACCCTGGCCGCCGTCATGGCCCAGATGGACCCCGCCGCCGCCCGCTCGCTGACCGAGAAGCTGGCCCGCCGCTTCGCCGCCCAGCAGGAACTGGCCGCCCGCGCCGCGCGCGCCGCCGCTGAAACTCCGGCTCCGACGGCTCAGGACGCCGCCGCGCCGCCCGCCGCCGCGCCTGCGCCCCAGCCCGCCGTCGCCGGGCCCGCCGCTGCCGCCCCGACCCCGCGACCGGCCGCCCAGCGTCCGCCCGCGCGTCGCCCGGCTCCGGCCCGCACCCCCGCGCGCGCCCCGGCTCCCGCCGCCGCCGAACCTGCGGGTGAACGCCCCTATCAGGCAGCCGACGCGGCCCCGGGCGGCACCGCCAACCAGCCCCGCCAGTCGGTTCAGTAGGGGGCATCAGCGCCCTGTCTTGCCCACTCGGGATGTGAGGGGACAGTCGAGCGTGAACAGCTCGTCGGATCCTGTCGCCGCAGCCCTGCAACTGCTCGTCCTGGGCGGTTTCCTCGGCTGGTGGGCCTATCTCGGCGGGATTGTTATGGGCGCGGCTGTGCTGATGCAGCGCGTCGCCCGGGCTCGTCGCGCAGCGATCGTCACCATCCTCATGCAGTTCGCGCCCGCGCTGGCTCTCCTGACGGTGATTCTGGCGGCCTTGCTTCAGCTCGCCCTGAACCTGTCTCTTCCGGCCGTCCTGACAAACGGGTTCGTCAGCCTGGCGCTGCTGGCCGGTCCGGCGGCCAGTTTGTGGCTGGTCTTCACCCTGATTGCCGGGCGAAGGGCCGTCCCGCGTGAGGACGGCCCCGGCCTGGTTTAGTCGATGTCCTCGTTCAGCAGGCCGACCTGGTCGAAGCCGCTGCTCTTCAGTCCGTTCATCACCGCCATGAACTGGTCGTAGCGGACCTCCGGCTGGGCGCGGATGAAGATGCGCTCCTCGCGGCAGGCGTCGCCCCTTCCGGTCGCGGCGCAGACGTCGGCGGCCAGCCTTTCCATGGATGTTTGCTTCTCCGCCAGGAACAGCGTCCCGTCCTCCTGCACGCTCACATAGACCGGATCGCGCGGCGGCTGCTCGTTCATCACCGGCGGCGGCAGGTCCAGCTTCAGCGACACGGTCGCGATCGGCGCCGCGACCATGAAGATGATCAGCAGCACCAGCATGATGTCGACGAACGGGGTGACGTTGATGTCCGCATTCTGCTCGACCGTGGCTCCGTCCTGTCCGGCGGGGCCTGAAATTCTCGCACCCATGGTCAATCCTCCCTGTCAGACCGCCACGTCATGCGGCGGACGGCCAAGCTCGCGCTGGCCTTCGGGCGGTTTCAGGGCGGGAAGGGGGCGTGAAAAAGAGGTGTCGCGCGCGATGTCAGCCGGACACGCCCGGCGTTCTGGGCCCTGGCCATTCGGCCCGTGGCTTGGGATCGACCACCGTCATGTTCGCCCCCTCGGTCTCCCGCAGCGGCAAGGTCTCCGGATCGAAGTCGTCCAGGCAGAAGACATTGACCCTGAAATGATCCAGCGCGGCGCGCTTGCGATGGAAGACATAGATGCCGCAACGCCTGCAGAAATAGTGCTTCGCCCGGTGCGTGTTCCATTCGTACAGCGCCAGCAGGTCCTCGCCCTGGAGCACCTCCAGCGCATCCTCGGGGACCTTGGTCATCACCGCATTCTTCTTCACGCACAGCGAACAGTCGCAGGTGGTCCGCTCCACCCGTTCGGCGGTCAGCCAAGCGTCACGCCGCGGCAGTGGCACGAGCCGAGGTGCGCCACTGGATGATCCCCATGCCGGGCGGACAAGCGCCCATGAAAAAGGGCCGCCTCCCATCGGGAAGCGGCCCTGATCCGTACAAACCGGCGAAAAGCCTATTCGATGTCTTCGTTCAGCAGGCCGACCTTGAAGAAGCCGTTGGCCTGCAGGGTGTTCATGACTTCCATGAACTGGTTGTAGGTCACTTCGGCCTGGGCGCGGACAAACACGCGCTCTTCGCGGCAGTTGGCGGCTTCCAGGGCGGCGCAGACATCGGCCGGCAGGTTGGCGATCGTGGTCTGGCGCTCGGCGATGTACAGGTCGCCGCCTTCCTGGATCGAGATGTAGACCGGATCCTTCTGTTCCGTGCCCGGTGGCGGCGGAACCGCCGGCGGCAGGTCGAGGCGGATCGAAACGGTGGCCATCGGGGCCGCGACCATGAAGATGATCAGCAGCACCAGCATGATGTCCACGAACGGGGTGACGTTGATGTCGGCGTTCTGGTCGATCGTGCCGGCCTTGCTGCCGGGACCGGAAAGTTTGGCGCCCATAGCGGGTGTCTCCATCAGGCCCGGCGCGTTCCGCAGCGAGCGTTACTGAAAGCTTCGGTTCGTCTCTTGGCGTCCCGGAACCGGCTTGTAAAGCGGCTTCGGCGTCATCGAGGTTCCGAAGCGTCGCATGACGCCCCGAATACGCCCGTCAGGCGAACCGGATCAGCCCTTCGCGAGCTTGAGGAACCGGTCCTTCAGCGCCGCGTCGGTCTTGAAGGCGCCAGTGAAGCGGGTGGTGATGGTCGAAACGTGGCGATGGTGCACGCCGCGGGTCGTCATGCACTGATGTTCCGCGTCGATCAGAATCGCCACGCCCTGCGGCGCGAGGCTTGATTCGATGGCGTCGGCGATCTGGTTGGTCAGCACCTCCTGCGTCTGCAGGCGGCGCGAATAGATCTCGACCACGCGGGCCAGCTTCGAGATGCCCACCACCTTCTCGTTCGGGATGTAGGCGACATAGGCCTTGCCCAGGAACGGAGCCATGTGGTGCTCGCAGTGGCTTTCCACCTCGATGTCGCGCAGCAGGACCATGTCCTCATAGCCCTGCACGTCCTCGAAGATGCGGCCCAGCTCCTTGGCCGGATCGGCGTCATAGCCGTCGAACCATTCGCCATAGGCGTCCACGACGCGCTTGGGCGTATCGATCAGCCCCGGACGGTCCGGATTGTCACCGGCCCAGGCCAGCAGGGTGCGCACGGCCTTCAGGGCCTCTTCGCGGGACGGGCGCTGGACCTGGTCGTTGTCGCTGGTCAGGACGGGGGTGACGCTCATTCTCTCAACTCAAGCGGCGAAGTAGCGCCGGAACGAAGGTCCCGGATGGACGCGCGCCGCTCTCCCTTTATAGACCTCGGGTGCTGTTCGCACGCGCGGCAGCACGGCTATATGGGGCGGACGGTCCGTCCTGCAAGAAAACTCAAGGCCATCGGCTCACAATGCCCCTGACGATCCACGACACCCTGCACCGCGAAAAGCGCGTGTTCACGCCGAAAGACGAGAACCGGGTGACGCTCTACGTCTGTGGCCCGACGGTCTATGACTTCGCCCACATCGGCAATGCGCGCCCGCCGGTCGTCTTCGACGTCCTGGTCCGCCTGCTGCGCCGCACCTATGGCGCCGACAAGGTGATCTACGCCCGCAACGTCACCGACGTGGACGACAAGATCAATCAGAAGGCCTTCAAGGAAGGCGTGCCGATCAGCGAGATCACCGCCCGCTACGAGGCCGCCTATCTGGAAGACATGGGGCGTCTCAACGTCTCGCCGCCGGACATCGCGCCGCACGTCACTGAGCACATGGACGCCATCGTCGCCCAGATCCAGGCGATCATCGACCACGGCTGCGCCTATGCCGCCGAGGGTCACGTCCTGTTCGACGTCTCCTCATATGAGACCTACGGCAAGCTGTCGGGCCGCAATCTGGACGACATGATCGCCGGCGCCCGTGTCGAGGTCGCCCCCTACAAGAAGAACCCGCACGACTTCGTCCTCTGGAAGCCGTCCAAGGAGAACGAGCCCTCGTGGACGTCCCCGTGGGGCGACGGTCGTCCGGGCTGGCACATCGAATGCTCGGCCATGATCGAGGCCAACCTTGGTCTGCCCATCGACATCCACGGCGGCGGCATCGACCTGGTCTTCCCGCACCATGAGAACGAGATCGCCCAGGGCGTCTGCGCCCACGGCCACGCCCATGGCGCGGACTCGCACGCCGAATACAGCCGCTACTGGATGCACAACGGCTTTCTGACGCTGGACGGTGAGAAGATGTCCAAGTCGCTGGGCAACATCCTGCTGCCCCACGCTCTGCTGGAGCGCCTGCCGGGCGAGGTCATCCGCTGGTCGCTGCTCTCGGCCCACTACCGCCAGCCGCTGGACTGGAACGAGGCCCTGCTGGAGCAGAGCCGCAAGTCGCTGGACCGCCTCTACGGCGCCCTGCATCGCGCGGCGGCGGTCGAGGCCGGGCCGGACGATCTGCCCGCCGACTTCCTCAAGGCCGTCGAGGATGATCTGAACACCCCCGGTGCCGCCGCGGCCCTGTTCGCCCTGTCCAGCGAGATCGAGCGCGGCATGACCGCGGGCGACCACGCCGCCGTCGCCGTCGCCAAGGGCCAGCTTCTGGCCTGCGCCGCCGTGCTGGGCGTGCTCCAGAACGATCCGGCGGCCTGGCTGGAAGGCGATGTCTCCGACGACCTCCGCACCGAGGTCGAGGCCCTGCTGGAGCAACGCACCGCCGCCCGCGCCGCCAAGGACTGGCCCGAGGCCGACCGCATCCGCGACCGGCTGAACGCGCTGAATGTGGTGGTGATGGATGGGCCGACCGGCGCGACGTGGCGGGTTAAAAGTTGAAACCCTCTCCCGGCGGGAGAGGGCTTGAGCGCCCGAGAGCGTAGCGATCGGTGGCGCGAAAGGGTGAGGGGCTACGGACCGCATTCGGCGTAAGCCGCGTCTCTGGCCTGAGCAGCGGCTTACACCGACTTCAGCAGTCGACCCTCATCCGACCGGGCTCCGCCCGGCCACCTTCTCCCATCGGGAGAAGGAAAAGGATCACGTAATCCGCTTCACGCTCACCGGATCGCTCGCCGGGAACGTCTCCTCGACGCCTTCATCGACCAGCGCCTCTTGCCGGTCCTCGGCGTCGTGCTGCTTGTCCGCCATCTGGTCGGGCTTGCCCTTGACGGGGCGGGCGCGCTTGGCGTGCGGGGTGTCGGGGTCGCAGTCTTCCTGCGTCTGGTTCAGGTGCTCGGATTGAGCCGTCATCGTCTCTCTCCTTCTCAGGTCGTGGGGTGATCTTCGTCGCCGTCCGGGCCGTAGCCCAGGTCAGCGATGTCGTCGTCGGACAGGGTCTTGGCCTCCCAATGGGCCGCGCTGGCCTGGGCCCCGCGCGAGTTCTCCATCAGGCCGGAATAGACCAGCTCCACCTCGTCGGCGCCGCGCTGGCCGCTGCTCTCGCCATCGATCTCGGTCAGTCGTTCGCCGTCCACGCCCAGCAGGGCGTCAGCCTCGGCCTCGATCCCGGAGGCGCCCAGACCGTCCTCGACGCTATCCAGATCGTCCTCGTCGAAGTCTTCGTCATCGGCGTCGCCGTCGGCTTGGGTCACGTCCAGCACCGGGTCCGCCTCGTCCAGCAGGAAGTCGCCGTCCCCCTCGTCGTCGAGGTGGGTTTCGTCAAAGACTTCAGACTGTTCCTGGTCGTCCCTGTAGTCGTCGAGTTCGGGCATTTTCGCCTCCCTGATGTCTCAGGAAGACAACGCCACGTTTCAGGCGGCGTTCCAGCCGTCCGCCACCACCCGATCCAGCGCCGCCCGCATCCGGTCGATCACCTCGGGCCAGCCGTCGACCGCCTCGCGCACGAAGATCTTGGTTTCGGGATAGAAGACGTAGTGGTCCGTGGTCATCAGGTGCCAGTCGTCCGGCGCCGCCACCATCCAGGTCCGCGCGCCCGCTGCGGCGGCGATGTTGGTCCCGGCGATGCCCGGCCCCAGCACGACGTCGCAGGCCACCGACAGGGCCGCCACATCCTCCAGATCGTCCTTCAGATTGATCGGCGGGGTCCAGATGAACACCCCGGCTGCCTCGGCCGCCGCCAGGTCCTCGGACACATCGCCGCACTGCAGGTTGATCATCACGCAGCCCGGCGCCCGCAGGATCGGCTCCCAGCGCTGGAAGCCGGCGGCGAAGAAGGCCGCCCGCGCCCCGGTCATCACCAGACTCTTCCAGTGCAGCCCGACCTTCAGCCCCTCGGGCAGTTTGGCCAGTTCGGCCTTCCAGTGGTCGATCTTCTCCTGCGTCGGCACGATGTACTGGCGCGGTCCGGGGAAGCTCTCCAGCGTGTGCCGGTAGACCGCCATCAGGCTGGCGATGGGCGTCCAGTAGTCCAGCTTGCCTTCCGTCTCCGCGATCTCCTCGGCGAAGGGGACATAGCGGGTCAGACGGCCTTCCAGTCGCACCGCCTTGTGTCCGCCCACCACGGCCTGCGGGAAGGCGCGCTGGAACAGGCCGACCATCCGCTGCTCGACCGCCAGATAGACTTGACCGTCCGGCCCGACCGCGTCGATCAGGTCCTGCACGCAGTTCGAGAAGACCAGTTCGTCCGCGATCCCCTGTTCGCCGACGATCAGGATGCGCTTGCCCGCGATCTCCTGCGTCTTCGGGTCCCAGCGCGGCGCGTCCACGGCCACGTGCAGGGCGTCGGGGAAGTTGCGGTCCAGACGCACCTCATAGGCCTCGAAGCCTTCGGGGATGCGCGCCTCGCCCATCAGCATCAGGGCGCGGGCCATGTTCATCATGGCCACTTCGTACCCGCCCTCGGCCCCCGTCATGGCGGCCTCCAGATCCTCCAGCGCGCCCTTCACGTCGCCCAGCGGACGGCGCACGTTCGAGCGGTTGTAGCGGGCCTTGGCGAAGGTCGGGTCCAGCCGCAGCGCCTCCTCGAAGAAGGTCAGCGCCTCGTTCAGCCGGCCCTGGTCGTTCAGCACCGTGCCCAAGGTGTTCCACAGCACCGAGCTGTCGCTCTCGATCTGCAGCAGCGGCCGCAGCAGCTCGACCGCGTCGTCATAGCGGTTCTGGTCGCGCAGCACGCAGGCCAGGTTGTTGGTCGCCTCGATATGTCCCGGGTTGCCCGCCAGGAATTTCAGCAGCAGCTTCTCGGAGATGTCCAGATAGCCCAGCCGCTGCGCCAGACGGCCCAGGTCGTGGGCGATGTCGGTGTGGTCCGGCAGCAGCTGCAGCGCCGCCTCATAGGCGTGGATCGCCGCCCCGAACTGGTTCTGCTTCTCCTGACAGATGGCCAGCACGTGCCAGGCCACCCCCATGGTCTCGTCGGCCTTCAGCGCATCCAGCGCCCTCTGGGTCGCCTTGTCGAAATCCGCCACCCGGATCGCCGCCAGCGACAGCTTCAGCAGCTCAAGCGCCTTCTTCTGCGCCTTCACCGACTTCGCGCCGGCCAGTGACCGGGACAGCTTGCGGATGGCGTCAGGGGAGGCGGCGTCTCCCGCGATCCCCTGCGCCGTCGGGGCGGGGGCGTGGGCCGAGTTTTCGTCGAAGGTGGCGGCGGCGGACATGGGGGAGACTCAGGAACCCGGATCGATAGGGGATAGAACCCCGTCGCCTTACAAGAGATGGTTAACCACGTCTGTTTAACGTGCGTTGGTCACCGGCTTCCTAGAAACACAGGCCGGGCCCCGAGGGAAAGTCGCCCATATGCCTTTGAAGCTGTCGCTCAAGCCGGGCGAGAAATTCGTCCTGAATGGCGCCGTCGTCCAGAACGGCGACCGCCGCGGCGTGCTGATCCTGCAGAACAAGGCCAGCGTCCTGCGCGAGAAGGACATCATGCAGATGGCCGAGGCGACCACGCCCGCCAAACGCATCTATTTCCCGGTCATGATGATGTACCTGGACGAGGCGGCGGCCCCCAAGGTCTATGACGAATTCGCGCTGCGCCTGACCGAGTTCATGGGCGCCACGCGCAACCCCGAAATCCTCGCCGACTGCGTCGCCGCCTCGCGGCACGTCATGGCGCGCGAGTACTACAAGGCCCTGATGTCGGCCCGCAAACTGGTGGATTACGAGGAAGGTCTGGCGAATGTCGCTTCAGGCATACAAGACCGCGGCGACGCGGGCTGAGTCCCCGCGCGAGGCTGAATACCGACTGTTCGGGCAGGTGACCCGGGCGCTGATGCATGCCGCCTCCGTCGATCCTTCGGATACGGCGACGCGCATCGACGCGCTCGACTGGAACCGCCGCCTGTGGTCGGCGCTCGCCACCGACTGCTCGAACCCCGACAACGCCATGGCCATGCCCCTGCGCGCCCAGATCATTTCGCTCAGCCTGTTCATCGGCCGCCACTCGTCCGCCGTCATGCGCGGCGAGGAGAGCTTTGATGACCTGATCGACATCAACCGCATGATCATGCAGGGCCTCGCCGGCGCCCCGGCCCAAGCGGCCTGACCTACAGTTCACCTCCCCATCGCCCCTTCAAGGCGATGGGGAGGACAGATCGGCGTCTTCGCCGATCAGGAGGGGGCGGCGCAGGCGTTTGCCGTTGGCCCTCCAACACCGGTGTTCGAGGCGTCTCCTGCCCTGACGGAGCCGCCCCCTCCTGACCGCCGCTGACGCGTCGGTCTGTCCTCCCCATTCGCCTTCGCGAACGGGGAGGTGATGCCCGGCCAATTCTGCCGACCGGCAGCCCGCGCCCCATACCCTTCCATACAAATCAAGCACTTGCCCCGGCCCGTTCCTTGCGTGGGCGTGCGCGAACCAGAACCGGTTCTAAGGCCAGAAGGCCTTTCACAACCGACCAGAATGGAAGGAACTACCCGATGGTTATGTCGGTCAACACGAACGTGAGCGCTCAAGTGGCGCTCCAGAACCTGAACGCGACCAACGCCCAGCTGTCGACGACTCAGGCCCGGATCAACACCGGCCTGAAGATTTCGTCGGCTAAGGACAACGGAGCCATCTGGGCGATCGCTCAGGGGCAACGTGCCGACATCGGGGCGTTGAACGCGGTGAAACAGTCACTCGATCGCGGCGTCGCCGCGACCGACGTGGCGATGGCGGCGGGCGAGACGGTCTCTGACCTCTTGCTGCAGATGAAGGAGAAAGCCCTCGCGGCGACTGACAAGTCGCTCAAGACCGCGGCCCGCGCCGCCCTGAACGAAGACTTCAAAGCCCTTCGCGACCAGATCGCCTCTGTCACCAAGAACGCTGAATTCAACGGGGTCAACCTGCTGAAGACCGCCGCCGACGGTTTCACGGCCCTGGCCAATGCGGAAGGCACGGCCTCCCTCACGGTGCCGGCTGAAGTCATGGCTCTGGGCAGCACGACAGTCACGGTTGCGGTGACCCAGTCGATCGAAACGCTGACCAAGGCGACGGCTTCTCTGGCGGCCGTCTCCGCCTCCATCGACAACGTCTCGGGCGCCCTGGCGCGTCTGGGCACCAAGTCGAAGGCGCTCACCACCCACCTGTCGTTCGTCGGCAAGCTGTCGGACGCGCTGGAAGCGGGTGTGGGCAATCTGGTCGACGCCGATCTGGCGAAGGAAAGCGCCAAGCTCCAGGCTCTGCAGACGAAGCAGCAGCTGGGGGTTCAGGCCCTGTCCATCGCCAACCAGACTCCGCAGCTGATCATGTCGCTGTTCCGCGGCTGATTTCTATTCAGGCTCTCGCAGGCGCCGGAGGGGGAAACCTCTCCGGCGTCTCGCGTTTCCGGCCCTAGGCGAACAGGCTCGCGAACCAGTGCCAGCCTTCGGGCACCAGGGTGGTCAGCCACTCCCAGACCGGCAGCAGATAGGGCGCGACCCAGGCCCAGGTCAGCCAGATCACCACCCCGCCAACGCCCAGCAGGGCGATGGCGCACCAGGCGGCCAGGATGGCCACGCCGTCCCGCTGCACCAGTCCGAATCCGAACGCCACGATGATCAGCGACGGGATCAGGTTCCCGCCTGGGATCGGCAGCACCAGGATGGTGCACAGGATGATGCAGGCGACGCCGATCAGGATTTCCGACAGTTCGCTGGTCATGATCGACAGCCGGGGCCGCGACCACCGCTCGACCTTTTGCAGGGGGGTCATCACCTTAGCGATGGCCACGCGATAGCCCTCGCGGTCGATGCTGCTCTTCAGCGCCCAGCGTGGCATCCACAGCTGGTCGCGGCGGATGACCAGCTGGAAGGCGATCAGCAGGATCGGCATGCCCAGCACGGTGGTCGTGCCCGGCACCGCGCCGATGACGGCGCTGACCAGTCCCAGGAACAGCATCAGGGCCCCGAAGCCCCGCTCGCCGAAGGCGTTGACCAGCTCGCCCAGGTAGAGCTTCGGGTCGTCCTTGGCGCCGATATCCTCGATTACCTGCGAGAACCGGCGTGTGTCGGCCTGATAGTCGTAATCGGGCATATCGGCTGACGGAGAATCCGGAGGCGGGGGAAGGTGTGATCTAGGCACGGCCAAGCCGTTTCGCCACTTAACAAACGTCCATGCGACACAAGGGCTTCAGAATATGTGGCCGATCCAGCGCAGCCCGTGCTCGATGCTGGCCACGATCAGGGTCCAGGCGATGAACAGCACGGCCACCGTCGCCCCGGTCAGGAGCCAACCGATCAGGGCCGCCAGACCGTCGCGCTGCATCACCCCCAGGGCGAAGAAGCCGATCGCCACCGCCGGCAGCAGGTTGCCGCCCCACACCGGCAGCACCAGCACCACCGACAGGAAGACGCAGGCCAGTCCGATCAGCCCCTGGCCCAGTCCGCCGGTCATGAAGAACAGCCGCGGCCGGGCCAGTTTCTCGGTCAGGTGCAGCGGCTTGCGGAACCGGCCGCTCAGCTTGCGGAAGGTCGCCCGGTCCACCGACACCCGCTCCAGCCAGCCCGGCAGCCACAGGCTGTCCCGCCCCAGCGCCAGCTCCATCGACAGCAGCAGCAGGGGCGCGCCGGTCAGAGTCGTCCCGCCCGGCGGCCAGGGCAGCATGTTGATCAGGGCGAAGAAGAAGATCACCGGCCCGAAGGCCCGCTCCCCGAACGCCTCGACGATCTCGCCCAGACAGAGCTTCGCCCCCTTCCGCGCGCCCAGGGCCTCGACCACGTCCGAAAACGCGCGCGGCCGCCCGGTAGAGGTCTCGGTCAGGGTCATGCGTGTCTCAGGCCGTCATCCGCGGGCTTGCCCCGCACAGACAGCGGACCATCCGGCCCTCGGGTCAAGCCCGAGGGTGACGGCGCTATCTGGAGCTATTTCGACCCCACATGCTCCGGCTTCCCCTTGCGCTTCGTGTGCGCGAACTCTTCCAGCTGTTTCTCGCTCATCGACTCGACCATCGATTTCGAGGCGCCCTTCAGCTTCGACTTCGGCGTCTCCCCGCGCTTGGCGGACAGGGCGGCTCCGGCGGCCTTCTGCTGGGCGGCGGATACGGCGGGCATGGCGTGGCTCCTTCTGGTCCCCCGACAACCGCCCGCCCTCCCGCCGGTTCCGTTAGCCACATCCCCAAACCCAACCTTTACGGGCGCGCCCGCAACCATGGCGCATGGAAAAGCTCGACCTGCTCATTCTCGCCGGAGCCGACGCGATGGCCGCGACGGCGGGCGTGCTGTGGGTCGCGCGCGAACCCTCCATCGCGCTGGTGGACGCGCCCCCCCGCCGCCCAGCAGATGGTCGCCGAATTCGCCGACCCGCAGGTGCGCGACGCGGTCCAGTCCGGGCGCCAGATCCGCCTGCGCGCGCTCAAGCCGTCCAGCGACGTCCCGACCTTCCAGTCCGAGGTCGACGGCATGGGCGGCACGGAAGAGGACAGCATGACCGGCGCGGAGATGCGCGAGGCCTTCTTCAACGCGGAGCCGCGCGGGGGTTCGACCATCACGCGACGCCGGCCGTGCGGTAGGTTTCTACCCCCTTGGGCTTGGACGAGTCGGTGCGATCCAGAAAAGCCATGCCTCAAACGCAGCACGGATCGGCACTCTCGCCAGAGTTATGACCCCAGCAGCTCACGCCCGATCAGGAAGCGGCGGATTTCATTGGTGCCCGCGCCGATGTCGTACAGCTTGGCGTCGCGGACCAGCCGTTCGACTGGCCATTCCTTGGTGTAGCCGGCGCCGCCCAGGGCCTGCACGGCCTCCAGCGACACCTTCACCGCATTCTCCGACGCCAGCAAGATCGCGCCCGCCGCGTCATAGCGTGTGGTCTTGCCCGCATCGCAGGCGCGGGCCACGGCGTAGACATAGGCCCGGGCGCTGTTCAGGGCCACGTACATGTCGGCCACCTTGGCCTGCATCAGCTGGAAGCTGCCGATGGCCTTGCCGAACTGCTTGCGGTCGCGGACGTAGGGCAGGACCACGTCCAGCGCCGCCTGCATGATGCCCAGCGGGCCGCCCGACAGCACGGTGCGCTCATAGTCCAGACCGCTCATCAGCACGCCCGCGCCGCCGCCCAGCGGCCCCATGACGTTCTCTTCCGGGACTTCGCAGTCCTCGAACACCAACTCGGCGGTGTCCGAGCCGCGCATGCCCATCTTGTCCAGCTTCTTGGAGACGCTGAAGCCCTTCATCCCCTTCTCGATCAGGAAGGTGGTCACCCCGCCCGAGCCTTCGCCGGTGCGGGCGTAGACCACCAGGGTGTCCGCCGTCGGTGAGTTGGTGATCCAGAATTTCGTGCCGTTCAGGACGTAGCGGTCGCCCTTCTTCTCGGCGCGGGTGCGCATCGACATGACGTCCGAGCCCGATCCGGCCTCCGACATGGCCAGCGATCCCAGATGTTCGCCCGAGATCAGCTTGGGCAGGTATTTCGCCTTCTGCTCCGGCGTGCCCCAGCGGCGGATCTGGTTGACGCACAGGTTCGAGTGGGCGCCGTAGCTCAGGCCGATCGAGGCCGAGGCGCGGGAGACTTCCTCCATCGCCACCACGTGCTCCAGGTAGCCCATGCCCAGGCCGCCGTACTCTTCCTCGACGGTGATCCCGTGCAGGCCCAGTTCGCCCATCTCGGGCCACAGGTCGCGGGCGAATTCGTTCTTCTCGTCGATCTCGGCGGCGCGCGGCGCCAGCTTGTCGGCGGCCCAGCGGGCGGTGGTGTCGCGGATGGCGTCAGCGTTTTCGCCGAGGCCGAATTCCATGGATTGGGGCGCGAAGGGAATGCTCATGCAAGGCGAGGTAGCTCATTCCTCCCCCAAGCGAAAGCGCAGGGGGAGGGGGATCGTCCGACGCCGCAGGCGACGGATGGTGGAGGGGCGGTGGCCGCTTCACGAACGCTGAAGCCTACTCCGGCTTCCCGGCCTTCACATACAGGTTCCATGTCGCCACCCCGACGCAGATCGCGCCGATCAGGGCCAGGACCCAGGCGATCACCGTGAACTCATTCGTCGGCAGCGGATCGCTCACCGCCTTGCGGAAGGCGGCGGCCGAGGCGGCGCAGGAGAACAGGCCCAGACCGCCCATGATCAGATAGGGTCCGGTCTCGATCAGGCCGAAGCGGCGTGCCGGGGTGGGCTCCACCTCGTGACGCAGCACCGCCAGCGGCGGCTCCTCCTCGAACAGCACCGTCTCCTCGGCGTCCGGCTGGGCGCGCTGCTCGGGCGCCCAGGCCTCGCGGGCCGGTTCGGCGAAGTCGGCCTCGACCGCCGGGGTCAGCTCCAGCGGGGGAAAGGGCGACGGGGTGCTGGCCGGGGCGAAGACCGGCGTGGACGGGAAGACCGGCGTCTGCACCGGCGACTCGAAGCGGGTGAAGGTCTCCTCGGGCGCGGCGACCGGCTCTTCCACCACCGGGGCCTCGGGCCAGACGATGGGCGCGGGTTCGGGGTCGGGCTCGGGCGCAGGTTCCGGCTGGACCTCGATCACCGGCTCGGGCGCGGTCTCCACGACGGCTTCCGGCTCGACCACGGGCTCCGGCTGAACCTCGGGCTCAGGCTCCGGCGCGATCGGACGCGCGGGGGGGAAGCCGGGCAGGGGGCCGACGATGGCGGCCGAATAGGCGGAATAGCGCTGGAAATGGGCGGCGCTGGTCGCGGTGACCGGCGTGTTCCATTCGTGACCCTGCGGCTGCCACACGTCCGGCAGCGGAAGGCGACGCGGCGGCTCGGCCTGGGGCTCGGCCGGGGTCTCGATTTCCGGCTCCGACTCGGCGACGGTCTCGACCTCGGCTTCGGGCTCGGCTCCGGTCACCGGCTCCGGCGCGACGGGCTCGCGCTCAGGTTCGGGCAGGCTCTCCGCCTCGGGCGCTTCCAGAGCCTCCGGCGTCTCGCCCAGCAGCGAAGCCACCGCGGCGGCCCGGCTGGCGTTCGGATCGGTCACCGGCTCAGGCGCGACATCAGGCGCCGTCTCAACGACCGGCGGCGGCGGCAGGGGCGCGGCCAGCAGGTCGCTCAGCAGCACCGGCGATGACGGATCGGCCACGAACAGCGCCCGCTCGGCGGCGCGACGGCGCAGGGCCGCGTCCGGCGACAGGCTCTCGGGCCAGCCGACCAGCGCATCCGCCGCCTCGCCCGCATGCCCGGCGTTCAGCCGCTTCAGCACGTCCGAGCCCATGAACCGGTCCACGCCCACCGACACGGCGAAGCTCGCCAGGGCGTCGAACTGGTGCTGGTTCAGTTCGGTCTCGACCTGTTCGTTCAGGGCCTTGGCCACCGGCATCAGGTCGTATTGCAGCAGCAGTTCGGCGTCCTGCTCGCCCACCGTCAGCCCCTCGCGGGCCGAGGCGGTATGGCCATAGCCGATCACCCAGCGGCCATCGTCGCGCTGCACCGCGCGTGGCCGGAAGCTCTCGAAGCTCTTGATGAGCACCATCCCCGCGCGGGAGACTTTCAGACGGGGCCTGTTCGTGTCGGGCACAGGAATGTTCCAGATCGGGACGGACGCTTACGCTTGCGAGGAGAACCCGCAAGACCCGCGCCGCTCACAGCCTCGTCAAAGCAGGACGATGGTCGCGAGGCCCAGGAAGATCAGGAAACCAAAGAAATCCGTCGTCGCCGTGACGAACACGGCGGAAGACACCGCCGGGTCGAATTTGAACTTCGACAGGGTCAGGGGCGTCAGCACCCCGACCGAGGCCGCCACCAGCAGGTTCAGCACCATGGCCGCCCCGATCACCAGCCCGATCCGCCAGTCCTCGTCGCGGAACCACAGGGCCGTCGCCAGACCGATCAGCGGCGCCAGCACCAGTCCGTTCGCCAGACCCACGATCAGCTCGCGCCAGAAGGTGCGCGGCGCGTTCGAGCTGTTCAGCTCACGCGTCGCCAGCGCACGCACGGTCACGGTCAGGGCCTGCGTGCCCGCATTGCCGCCGATGGCCGACACGATGGGCATCAGCACCGCCAGCGCCACGATGTGCTGGATGGTCCCCTCGAACCAGCCGATGACGCTGGCGCCCAGGGTCGCGGTGGCAAGGTTGATCGCCAGCCAGGGCACCCGGCTGCGCACGATCTCCGGCACGGACGAGCCGCGGTCCTCGTCGGCCACACCGGCCAGACGCAGGATGTCCTCGCGGTTCTCCTCCTGGATGATGTTGACGATATCATCGACGGTGATCTGCCCGACCAGCCGGCCCGCCGCGTCGATGACCGGCGCCGAGATCAGGTGATATTTCTCGAAGATGTAGGCGACCTCTTCCTGGTCCTGGCCGACGGTGATCTCGTTCACCGGCTCCATGATATCCAGCAGGGTCGTCGCGCGCGGGCTGCGCAGCAGCTGGCTCACCGCCACCCCGCCCACCGGACGGTTGTGCGGGTCCACCACATAGATGTCGAAGAACAGCTCGGGCAGTTCCTCGCCCTGCTTGCGGATGTGGTCGATGGTGTCGCCCACGTTCCAGAACTGCGGCGCGGCCATCACCTCGCGCTGCATCAGGCGACCGGCGGAGTCCTCCGCATAGCCCAGCGAGCTTTCGATCGCCGCGCGATCGACCTCGGGCATGGCGGCCAGCACCTTCTCGCGCTGGTCGTCCTCCAGATCCTCCACGACCGCCGCGGCGTCGTCCGAATCCAGTTCCTGCAGCGCCTCGGCCAGCGTCAGGTGCGGGACGCGCTCCAGCACCTCCTCGCGGATGCTGTCGTCCAGCTCGGGCAGGGTCTCGGCCAGCAGGTCGGCCGGCAGCCACAGGGTCACCACCGCCCGGTGCTCTGCGGTCAGGAAGCCCATCAGATCGGCCACGTCGGCGGGGTGCAGGTCTTCCAGCAGCGACCGCAGCTTCATCCCGTCGCCGTCATCGGCGGCGTCGACCACCTTCTCCACGAAGGCGGGCGTCAGGACGTAATCCTCGTCCAGGGCGATGTGTTCGATGTCGTCGTCTTGGGGCGAGTGAGGGGCGGTTGCGGTGGTGCTCACGCTGCGGCCTCCCTCAGTCTGTCAGATCAGCATCTAGCCGATGATTCGCCTTGATAAATCAGGTGCTCGCGTAAGCACCCGGTCGATAGCTGTCTGTCCACCAAGGGCAGGCCACGGTCAAGATGACCAAAGCCGTTTACGGGCGAAAGCGTGGCCTGAACCGGACTTCAGGTAGTGTTCGAAAGCCTCGGCCTGACGACGGCTCGAAAACGCGATGTAGGTGACGACCCGCCAAGGGGCGTGCTTCGCGGTGTGCGTGGATTTCCCGCTGTTGTGCTCCAGCACGCGAGCCTTGAGATCGGAAGTCACGCCGACGTAGCGTTTAGCCGGATCGGCGTGACTTTCGAGCAAATAGACGTAGTGCATGGCGACCTCGGTAAAGGGCAGCCCTGCTACGCCAAGGCTTCGCAGGGCATCCTGCTTCGCCTCATTCCAATGTCCAGTCCTGCGAAGCCCGAAGGGCGAAGCAGGATGGTGCGGTCGAGAAGACTCGAACTTCCACGGGTTGCCCCACAGCGACCTCAACGCTGCGCGTCTACCAATTCCGCCACGACCGCTCGCATCGGAGGGCGGCTGATAGCGGAGGTCGCGGGGAAAGAAAAGGGGGAAGGCTATGGCGGGCGCTAAAGCGCTACGCCGCTCCGGCCATGAAGTCGTAGACGTCCGCCGGGCGCGTCACGGTGATCGCGATGCGATCCTCGCGAATTTCGATCTCGCCTCTGGCCACCGGGTGGTTGTTGGCGAGGATCCACACTTCATCGTGCTCGGACGCATCCAGCGGAATCACCGCCCCACGGCCCATCTTCAGCAGTTGGCTCATGGGCAGCACGGAGCGCCCCAGGACGACCGAGATCTCGACGTTGACGGATTCGATCTGGCTCACTGAGGACTCGGTTACCGGGTGTGACAGGGCGGAGTGGTCTTGCATGGCGCTCCTGATCCCCACATTGGAGCCATCATGCTTTCCCAGTCCTTAAGCGACCTGTCCGCAAAACTTCGGCGTCCCGACGGCCGGCCCGTCGAATGGCTCGTCGCCGACGGTTACGTCGATTACCCCGAGGCCGTCGCCTTCATGGAGGCCCGCGCAGCCGCGATCGCGGCGGGCGAAGCCCCTGAACTGATCTGGCTTCTGGAGCATCCGCCCCTCTACACGGCGGGCGTCTCGTCCAGGGACGACGACCTGCTCGACGCCGGACGCTTCCCCGTCCACCGCTCGGGGCGTGGCGGCCAGTTCACCTACCACGGCCCGGGCCAGCGCGTGGCCTATGTGATGCTGGACCTCAACCAGCGCGGCAAGGATGTCCGCGCCTTCGTCCGCGGCCTCGAGCAATGGATCATCGGCGCCCTGGCCGAGTTCAACGTCCCCGCCGACGTGCGTGAGGGCCGCGTCGGCGTCTGGGTCGAGCGCAAGGGGCCAAATGACGGAGGGTGGACCTGGTCCCGCGAGGACAAGATCGCCGCCATCGGCGTCAAGGTCCGCAAATGGGTCAGCTTCCACGGCATCAGCCTGAACGTCGAACCCGACCTCGACCACTTCGGCGGCATCGTCCCCTGCGGCATCCAGGAGCACGGGGTGACCAGCCTGGTCGACCTCGGCGTCCCCGCGACCATGGATGAAGCGGATGAAGCGCTGAAGGTGAGCTTCAGGCGGGTGTTCGGGGAAGTGGGGTAGGGGGCTCAATGTCCGCTCCTGACTCATATCGGCGGTTCAGCTTGTCCGCTCTAGGTCCAATCGACATTCAGGGGATTCACTTGCGGCCTGATGCGTGATTCATGGGTCTCCGCTTTGGCGGAGGTCTGCGATGGGCGTGAAGCGTTACGAACTGGACGAGGCGCAGTG